>ENA-OPDA01001468-OPDA01001468.1-human-gut-metagenome-genome-assembly--contig:-NODE-1468-length-15498-cov-4.521401_pt1 | contig 15498 bp, 13 predicted proteins | sample MGYA00241253_ERZ501486 | MGnify/ENA primary metagenome ERZ501486 (study PRJEB25962, sample SAMEA2042510) | human gut metagenome | biome: human gut; feature: human-associated habitat; material: faeces... | reverse complement strand
TGCTATTTCTTGAATAAATCAATAATAGCTTTTAGCTCTTTTAAAATTTTAAAAGTATATTTAAGAGTAATAACTATAATATGTAAAGCTTTAAAAAATTTCTTCGAGCGTTTTCTTCTCTTGTTTTGCTTTTGATGTATCATTCTCACCTCCTTTCTTATGAGAATGACATAATTATAATACATAAGCCATGAGAAAGTCTGTCGAAACATGTAATTAACTTAAAAAAATTCACAAAATTTTCATTGAATTACTATTTATTTAATGGTAAAATTATTAATGATTAGAAAACAATTACAACCTTGCGAAAGGAAATATAAATTATGGAAAAATCACTTTTGAAAGATAGTGTAAGACAAATAAAAAATACATTTAAGCGATTTCTATCTATTGTGGCAATAGTATTGCTTGGAGTAGGATTTTTTGCTGGAATTACGGCTACAAGTCCAGATATGAAAGATACCATAGATACATATTTTGATGATGAAGATGTAATGGACATTGAAGTAATTTCAACACTTGGTTTAACAGATGAAGACATAGAAGCATTGAAACAAGTAGATGGAACTAAAGAAGTAGTGGGAACTTATAGCATTGATGCTACTTTTAGCAATGATAAGAAAGAGTATGTTGTTAAGATTGAGTCTATGCCAGATACGATAAACAATGTAATTCTTAAAGAGGGAAGCCTGCCACAAAATGCTGATGAATGTGTGGTTGAGAGCTCGTTGCTAACAATGACTGGATATAAAATTGGAGATTATATCACATTAAATCCACAAAAGGTTGAATCATCTACAAGCCTCGGAGATATTGATATAAGTAATGATGAAGATAGCAATGATAATAACAGTAGCAATGAAGAAAGTGATAGTAACAATGATTTAACTGTAAAAAATAAGAAAGTTAAAATAGTAGGAATGGTTCAATCTCCTTTATATATTTCTAGGTCGAGAGGTTCTAGTAAACTTGGAGCTGGTTCTGTAAATTTTTATATGTATATGCCAAAAGAAAACTTTAATATGGACGTTTACACAGTTGCATACATTACTGCTGATGGTGCAAAAAATTTAAAAACATATAAAGATGAATACCAGAAAAAAATTGATGAAGTAAAAGATAATATAGAAGCAATATCTGATGAAAGAAAACAAGCTAGGTATAATTCTATTGTAAATAGTGCTCAGAGTAAATTAGACGATGCTCAAAAAGAGTATGATGAGCAAAAGCAAAAAGCAGAAGATGAGCTTCAAGATGCACAAAATAAGATTGATGATGGAAAAGCAAAAATTGAGGATGGAGAAAGAGAACTTGCAAATGCAAGAAGACAAGCTGATACTGAATTTGCAAATGCAGAGAAAAAGCTGGAAGATGCTGAAGCACAGCTAAGTAGTGCAAAGTCTAAATTTGAAACAAAGAAGCAAGAAACAGAAGCACAATTAGAAGAGGCACAGAAAAATGTTGATAGTTTAAATCAAATAAAAACTAACTATGATAATCTTGTAACTCAAAAACAGACTGTGGAGAGTCAAATAAAACAGATAGAAGAGACTCTAAAAATCTTAAATCAAAATCCAGAAGCAAATGCGGAAAAGATAACAGAGTTAACTACAAATAAAACAGCATTAGAAGCAGGGCTTAGTCAGATTAATGCAGGAATTTCTCAAATAGAAAATGCTCTTTCAAGCCAGGAAATAAAGGCAGAAAATTTAAGTCAGACTATAAGTTCTATAAATTCTCAAATAGAGCAAGGAAAGCAGGAACTTGCAAAGGCAGAAAACACAATAAACGAGAATGAAAAAGAGCTGGAAAGTCAGAAAAAGAAACTTGCACAAACCAAAACAAGTACATACAAAACTATAAAGAGCAATGAGCAAAAATTAGAAAAGTCTAAAAAAGAGATTGAAGAAAATGAACAAAAGCTTGCAGATGCTCGAAAAGAAACTCAAGAAAAATTAGATGAAGCACAAGAAAAATTGAATGATGCAAAGACTCAAATTGCAAAAATAGAAAAGCCTTCTTGGTATATTTTAGACAGAAATTCAAACTATGGATATGCAGAATATATTCAAGATACAGATAGAGTTGCTAATTTAGCCAAAGCATTCCCAATAGTATTCTTCTTAGTTGCAGCATTAATTAGTTTAACATCAATGTCTAGAATGATTGAAGAACAACGTGTTCAAATTGGAACTTTGAAAGCATTGGGGTACAACAAAATTCAGATATCATTTAAATATCTAATTTATGCATTCTTGGCAACCATGATTGGTGGAGCAGTAGGAATGATAATCGGATTTAAGCTAATACCATCAATAATAATAATGATGTATGAAATGATGTACACTATTCCAAAAGCTGACTGCATAATTCGCATTGAAATGGGAGTTATGGGATTGGGTTTTGCACTTGTTTGCACATTGGGAGCTACAATTTATACATGTATTAAAGAATTGAAAGAAAAGCCAGCAGAGCTGATGCTTCCAAAGGCTCCAAAGCCTGGAAAACGCATAATACTTGAAAAAATAACATTTATATGGAAAAGATTGAAGTTTACTAATAAAGTAACCGCAAGAAATGTATTCAGATATAAGAAAAAAATGCTTATGACTGTAGTTGGTGTAGCAGGTTGTACATCGCTTATAATAGCAGGATTTGGTATAAGAAATGCAATAGGAAATATGATTCCAAATCAGTATGGCGAAATTTTTAAATATGATGGAACAATCGAATTTAAAGAGGATGTAACAAAAACACAAATTCAAGAAGAAAATGAAAAAGTAAAAAGCTTGGATAAAATTGCAGACACATTGCCAAGTTACATGAAAACTGTTGAAATAACAAGCATTCAAAATTCACAGACAATAAAACTTGTAGTACCAGAGCAGTCAGATAAATTAGATGAATTTATAGGATTAAGAAACAGAAAGCACAAAAAGGAAACATATACATTAGATGATGATTCTGTAATAATTTCAGAAAAAATTGCTAGCCTATTAAAGATAAAGGTTGGAGATACAATAACCATAAAAAATACAGATGATATAGAAAAAGATGTAAAAGTAGGAGCAATAACAGAAAACTATATTTATCATTATATGTACATGTCTAGTAATTTGTATAACAAACTATATGGAGAAAATAGCTTCAAGCCTAATACTTTGCTAATAAAAGAGGCAGAAGGTACAACAGAAGATGATGAGGATAATATTGGAAAAATAATATTGCAAGATGATACAACAGTTGCCGGTGTAAGTTTCTTATCTGGTACGAAAGATATTTTTGTAACAGTAATGGAACAAATGCAATTAGTAGTATATGTGCTAATAATATCAGCTGGATTGCTTGCATTTGCAGTTTTATATAATTTATCAAATGTAAACATAAGTGAAAGAATACGTGAACTTGCTACAATAAAGGTACTTGGCTTTTATAATAAAGAGGTATTTAATTATATAACAAAAGAAACAAGAATATTAACAGTTATTGGAATATTTTTCGGACTATTTGGGGGATATTTCTTGTCGATGTATGCGGTAAAAACGTGCGAACTTGATATGATGATGTTTAATTACGAGATAAGCAAAATGTGTTTTATATATGGAATTATAATAACAATAATATTTGCAGAAATAGTAAATTTAGCAGTAAATAGAACTTTGAAGAAAATAAGTATGACTGAATCATTAAAGAGTGTAGATTGAAAAATAATTACAATTTTGACTTTTTCAAATAAGGAGGGCAATATGGCCTACATAGAATTTAAAAATGTTGTAAAAGAATATACTATGGGTGATAATAAGATTAGAGCCTTAGACAATGCAAATTTTGAAATAAATAAAGGTGAACTTGTTGTAATCGTTGGACCGAGTGGGGCAGGAAAAACTACTGCCCTAAATGTTCTTGGTGGAATGGATAGTGTAACTTCTGGGGATGTTGTAATTGACGGAAGACATGTTAATAATTACAATGAAAAACAACTTACAAAATATAGAAGAGAAGATATTGGGTTTGTATTCCAGTTTTATAATTTGGTTCAAAATTTAACTGCAATTGAGAATGTAGAACTTGCAACTCAAATCTGCAAAAATCCATTAAGTCCAGAAAAAGTAATGGAGAAAGTTGGACTACAAGAAAGAAAAAATAACTTTCCATCTCAACTATCTGGAGGCGAACAGCAAAGAGTTGCAATAGCAAGAGCTATTGCAAAAAATCCCAAAATACTTCTTTGCGATGAACCAACTGGAGCTTTAGACTATAACACAGGAAAGCAAATTTTAAAACTTTTGCAAGATACCTGCAGAAAAGAAAATATGACGGTAATCATAATAACACACAATAGTGCAATAGCTCCAATGGCAGATAAAATAATACACTTCAAAAATGGAAAATCGGAAGACATTGTCATCAACAAAAATCCAACACCAATAGAAGAAATAGAATGGTAAAATGATGTATAAGTCCCCAAAAGTCAGTAATGTATTAAATTTTTGGAAACTTTTACAAAAATAATAGCAATTTTTTAATTGCTATTTATTTTTTTTACAAATTATAGTAAAATAGTACAGGATAAAGTTGAAAGGGTGCATGAAATGCGAAACAGAAGAAATACTAGAAAAAGAAATGTCGTACTAGATACAATTACAAATAGAAATTTTATAATTATTGTATCGATTTTACTGGCAGTCATTATAGTTGCAGAAGGAGTAATTCAAATACGAAAATATCAAGACAGAAAGTTATTAGCAAAACAGGCAGAAGAGCTAGAAAAACAGACTGGCGAAATCTTTACAGCAATAGAGAATAATCTTACAAACCCATCAAGTGATAATGAGACAACAGGAATAACAAGAACAGCAAGGATTTCGGCTGTTGGAGATATATTGTGCCAAATGGATATGATTGATGATGCAAAAATAGACGATGGATATGACTTTTCTCATATGTTTACTGGAGTTTCAAAATTTGTAAAAAATTCAGATATTGCTATTGGAACATTAGAAACAAATTTTGTTGATGGAAAATATTCTGGTGTTGGCAAATATAATTCACCAATTGAATTTCTAAAAGCAGTTAAAGATTCGGGAATAGGACTAGTTTCGCTGGCACACAATCACGTGTTGGATTATGGAACTCAAGGATTAGATACAACAATAAGCAAAATTAAAGAACAAAATATTGAAATTACAGGAATTAAAAACAAAGTAGATGAATCAAATGAAAACACACTAGATGAAGAAAAGACAAAAGAACAAGAAAACTCAAATTTTACAGGAAACATTAAAGAAATTAATGGAATTAAAGTTGCTTTTTTAGGCTACACATACGGTTTAAGCAATGAAAATGAAGTTACAGATGAAGAAAAAAAGTCAGCTAATATTTATTCAGAAGAACTTGCACAAAAAGAAATAGAATATGCAAAACAAAATTCAAATTATATAATAGCAATAATGCATTGGGGAAATGTAAACAGCTCGGAAATATCAGAATATCAAAGAAATATAACAGCTTTCTTAGTGGAAAATGGAGTAGACATGATTTTAGGTTCACATCCATCAGTTGTAGAACCAATGGAAATAATTCAAACAGAAGAAGGGAAAAATGTACTAGTTGCATACTCTCTTGGAAATTACATTTCCACTTTAAAATATGCAAATGCAGATGTAGAACTTATTCTAAACATTCAAATTGCAAAGAGTTCAGACTCAGACAAGGCAATATTGCAAAAAGTTGATTACACACCAATATATGTGTTAGATAATGGAACAAAAGCAGAAAATAGATTTGAATTAACAGATATGAAAAAACTTGCACAAGATTATGCAAATGGAGATACCAGCAGAATTTCAAGAAAAACTTATGACAGTATTATATCAAAATTAGAAAAATTACAAAGTACGGTAAATAGCAAATAAATGTATTAAAAAGTTTGAAAAAATTATAATTATTTTTCAACGCAAAGAAGGGAGAAAAAAATGAACGTAGGATTCATATCACTAGGATGTAGCAAAAATTTAGTAGATACAGAAATGATGATTGGAATTTTTAAGGAGAATGAGTTTAATATTGTAAATAATCCTAAAATTGCAGATGTTATTGTTATAAACACATGTGGATTCATAGAATCCGCAAAAGAAGAAGCAATAAATACAATCTTAGAAATGGCAGAGTATAAGAAAACAGGAAGATGTAAGGTATTAATTGCAACAGGTTGTTTAGTAGAAAGATACAAAGAAGACCTAGAAAAAGCACTTCCTGAGGTAGATATTTTCTTGAAATATAGTGATTACGCAGAAGAAAAAGGCAACTCATCAGTAGTATTTGCGAAAGTATTAAAAGAAGTATATGATAAAATTGAGAGCAAGGAAAATGTGAAATTGGTCGATACTGATTTAAATTTTATGAATAGAGTTATCACAACTGGAGAACAATATTCATATATAAGAATTGCTGAAGGTTGTAGCAATAGATGCACATATTGTGCTATTCCATATATCAGAGGGAATTTCGTAAGCAGAAGGATGGAAAATATAATAGAAGAAGCTAAGCAAATTGTTGCAACAGGAAGAAGAGAACTTATCTTAATTGCTCAAGATACATCAAAATACGGAAAAGACATTTATGGAGAGCCAAAACTTGCAGAATTATTAACAGAGTTATGCAAAATAAAAGACTTGAAATGGGTAAGATTTTTATACACATATCCAGAAGATATAACAGATGAATTAATAAAAGTTGTAAAAGAAAATGACAAAATATGCAAGTATTTTGATATTCCAATACAACACATTTCTGACACAGTTTTAAAAAGAATGAACAGAAAGTGTACAGGACAAAGCATAAAAGATACAATAAGCAAGTTAAGAAGAGAAATCCCAGATGTAGTAATAAGAACAACTTTAATGGTTGGATTTCCAGGAGAAACACAGGAAGACTTCGATAAACTATATGAATTTGTTAAAGAAACAAAATTTGATAAATTAGGTGCATTCACATATTCAAAAGAAGATGGAACACCAGCTTCAAGACTTAAAGAACAAATTCACCCAATGACTAAAAAATCTAGATACAACAAAATAATGAAATTACAACAAGAAATTTCTAAGGAAAATGAAAAAAAGAATATAGGAAGAGAGCTAGAAATTTTAATTGAAGGAATTACACCAGACAAAAAATATTATGTAGGTAGAAGTTACATGGATGTTCCAGATATAGATGGAGTAGCTTACGTAAAAAATACATCAAATGAAGATTTAATTGGCAAATATGTAAAAGCTAAGGTAGTTGATGTAAAAGACTATGACTTAATTCTAGTTGAAAAATAAAAAAGAAATAATAAAAAAATACATATTGACTGTTATATTAAATTATAGTATAACTAAGTCAGTTCAAATTACAGGAGGTAAATTATAATGGAACTTAAAGGATCAAAAACAGAGAAAAATTTAATGGAGGCATTTGCTGGTGAATCACAAGCAAGAAATAAATACACATACTTTGCAAGTGTTGCTAAAAAAGAAGGATATGAACAAATAGCTGCTTTATTTTTAGAAACAGCAGAAAATGAAAAGGAACATGCTAAAATTCACTTCAAATATTTAAATGGAATTAGTGATACAAAGGCTAACTTAGCAGCTGCAGCAGCTGGAGAAAACTACGAGTGGACAGATATGTACGACAGAATGGCTAAAGAAGCTGATGAAGAAGGCTTTACAGAAATAGCTGCAAAATTCAGAGGAATAGGTGCTATCGAAAAAGAGCATGAAGCAAGATTTAGAAGATTGCTAGAAAATGTTGAAAATGGTGAAGTGTTCAAGAGAGGAAGCATAACAATTTGGAAATGTAGAAATTGTGGACACATTGTAGTTGGAACAGAAGCTCCAAAGGTTTGCCCAGTTTGCAACCACGCACAATCTTATTTTGAAGTTAAAGCAGAAAATTATTAATTAACCAAGAAGCAATTAATATTTGAAAAATAGTAATTGCTTCTTATTAAATAGAACATCGTAAGGAGTATATGAAAATGGAAAAAGTTAGAGGATTTGAAATTGCAAAAGGTTTTGAAGATAAAGGAATAAACTTACCAATTAGAAAAACAAAACACGCAGCAGGCTATGACATTGAAGCTGCAGAAGATTGTGTAATACCACCTTTCAAATTAGGTCAAAAACCTACACTAGTTAAGACTGGATTAAAAGCATATTGCCCACCAGACGAGTTCTTTTTACTATGTAATAGAAGCTCTGGACCTGCAAAAAAAGGACTAGTTATGGCAAATAGCGTTGGAATTGTAGACTGTGACTATTATGGGAATGAAGATAATGATGGACATTTTATGTTTGCATTTTATAATTTCTTTGACCATGACGTTGAAATAAAAAAAGGAGACGCAATTGGTCAATTAATATTCATGAAATATTTAACAGCAGATAATGATAATGCTCAAGGCGAAAGAAAAGGTGGATTTGGTTCTACTGGTAGATAAGCTGAACATAATAAAAACTTGTGATTGTATTCAAAGCTATTAAGTATAAATTAAATATTACTTACATAAAAAATAATACATAAAAAAGAAACATAAAATTATTTCTAAAAAAATGTAAAAATACGTAAAAACGTTGAAAATACTGGAAAATACGGCAAAAAATAAAATGGCAAAATCTTTGACTTTTGCCATTTTTTATGGTATAATAGAAACGTAGTTGAAAGAGATAAATATACCTTTATTAACTCTAAAATATACAGTATGGAAGGAGATAATTACATGTTTAATGTTGGTGACAAAATAGTATATCCTATGCATGGGGCAGGAACAATTGACGCAATAGAAGAAAAAGATATCTTAGGAGAAAAACAAAATTATTATATAATTAAAATGCCTGGAGAAGTAAAGGTTATGGTTCCAATATCAAAAGCAAGTGATATAGGAGTTAGAAGTGTAATAGATAAAGCAGAAGCTGGAAAAGTACTTGAAGTATTAGAGGCTAATGAAACAGAAATGTCGAATAATTGGAACAAAAGATATAAAGAAAACATGGAAAAAATGAAGAGTGGAAGTATTTACGAAGTAGCAGATGTTGTAAGAAACTTAAGCTACAAGCAAAAAGAAAAAGGACTATCTACTGGAGAAAAGAAAATGCTAAATAATGCAAAACAAATTTTGGTAAGCGAATTAGTTTTAGCAGAACATGCTTCAGAAAATGAAGTTGAAAATCTAGTAGAAAATAAAATAAATCTATCTTTTGAAGAACATAGGAACATGGTGGAACCAGTAAGTGCAAACAATATAGTAAGCAAATTTATACCATTTAATGATGCAAGTACAGGAAATCCACAAAATTTATAAAAAACAATAGAGCTGACATTAGTGTTAGCTCCTTTATTTTGAAGTTGAAAAATAATTATAATTTTCCAACTTGATTACGTAAAGTGGAATTTTAAGAAGGAATACCAAACTTTATGTCGAATATAATATATAATGGAGAAAGGTTATTGCAAATGGTAAGATATAGTGACGAATTATTAGATGAAATTAAGAGTAAAAATGATATAGTTGATATAGTGTCACAATATGTGGTTTTAAAAAGAGCAGGCAGAAATTACATGGGATTATGTCCATTTCATAAAGAAAAATCCGGTTCATTCTGCGTATCACCAGACAAGCAAATATTCCACTGCTTTGGATGCGGAGTAGGTGGAAATGTTTTTCATTTTATAAGCAAAATAGAAAATTTGAATTTTAAAGAATCTGTTGAAATGCTTGCAAATCGTGCTGGTGTGGAGCTACCAGTATCTAGCAATTCAGCTGAAGATGATAAGCGTGAAAGATTGAAATCGAGAGTATATGAAGTAAATAAATGTGCTGCCGAATTTTACCATGAAAATTTATACAAACCAACTGCAAAGCCAGGACAAGAATATGTAAAGAAAAGACACTTAGATAACAAAACGTTGAAAGCCTTTAAAATAGGATATTCTGGAAGATTTAATGAATTATATACAGAATTAAAATCTAAAGGTTTTACAGAGGAAGAAATTCTTGCTTCATGTTTAGTTAATAAAAATCCAGACGGAAAATTTATAGATAGGTTTAGAAACAGGTTGATGTTTCCTATATTTGATACCCATGAAAGAGTAATTGCTTTTGGAGGAAGGGTATTAGATGATAGTAAACCTAAGTACATAAATTCTCCAGAAGATATTGTTTACAGTAAAGGAAGGCATCTTTTTGCGTTTAATATTGCAAGAAAGTACAATTCAAAGACAATAATAATGGTAGAAGGGTACATGGATGCTGTATCACTTCATCAAAGAGGAATACATAATGCAGTGGCGTCTTTAGGGACAGCATTAACAGAAGCCCAAGGTAGATTATTAAGAAGAAGTTGTGAAAAAGTAATAATTGGTTATGATGCTGATGGAGCAGGACAAGCTGCTACTTTAAGAGGTTTGGAAATACTTCAAAATTTAGGATGCGACATACGAATATTACAAATAGAGGGTGCGAAAGATCCAGATGAATTTGTTGTAAAATACGGACCAGAAAGATTCCAAATGTATGTAGACAAGGCGATTTCTTTAGTTGAATTTAAAGTAAAAATGTTAAAGAAAAGCCTAGATTTAGACAATGTAAATGATAAAATTAAATTCTTAAACGAAGTTGCAAAAATTGTTGCAAGAGTCGAAAATAGCATGGAGAGAGAAGTATATGTAGACAAAATTTCTCTTGAATATAAAGTATCAAAAGACGCAATTTATGCAGAAATAAATAAGCTATTATATGCAAATTCAAGAACAGAACAAAAACTTGAAAAAAAGGTAGTTCCTGTAAAAAATATATCAATTCAACAAGATGAACAACCTGTAGACGTAAAAACAAAGAGATTAGAAAGCTTAGTTATATATCTATTAATAAACTACCCAGACAAAAGTTTCGAAAGACTGAAAAAACTCATTGATAATAATGTAATCAAAATAGAAAGAAATAAGGCAATAATAAATAAACTGTATGAAGAACACGAAAAAGGTAATATTAATATAGAAAATATATTAGATTTATTCGAAGACGAAATTACAGTTAATTATTTGTCTGGAATAATGTCGTCGGATTTCGAAATAACAGATGTAGATAAATGCATAGAAGATGTGCTTGTAACATATAGAAAAGAGTTATTATTACAAAGAAGAAATGAAATATTAGGTAAAATAGACAACAGCAATTTAACAAAAGAAGAAGTAGCTAATCTGGAAGCTCAACTCAACGAGGTAATTATCCAATTAGCCAAAATAAAATAGGGAGGTTATATTGTAATGAAGAAAGAAAATGAAAACGAAAAAGTACAAAGCAAAGTAGAAAAGACAGTTGAGCATAAAGATAAAAAAGATGTTACACCAGAAGAAAAATTAAATAATATAATAAAAAAGGCAAAAGAAAAAGGAAAAATAACATATGGCGAACTTGCAAGCGAATTAGATGATGCAAATACTGAGCAAATAGATAAAGTATTTGATGCATTTGAAGACATGGGTGTAAGTGTTTTAAAAGAAGACGATTTAGACTTAGAAGAGCCAGACATAGATGAACTAGAAGCTGTAGAAGATATAAAAGTAGAAGACATAGACCTAGCAAGTATGGAAGGTATCAATATAGATGACCCAGTTAGAATGTATTTAAGAGAAATAGGAAGAATTCCGCTTTTATCATATGATGAGGAACTTGAACTTGCAAAAAAAGTATTAGCAGGAGACGAAGCTGCAAAACAAAAACTTGCAGAATCTAACTTAAGATTAGTTGTAAGTATAGCAAAAAAATATGTTGGAAGAGGAATGTTATTCTTAGATTTAATCCAAGAAGGAAACATGGGATTAATAAAAGCTGTTGAAAAATTCGATTATACAAAAGGATACAAATTCAGCACATATGCAACATGGTGGATTAGACAAGCTATAACAAGAGCAATAGCAGACCAAGCAAGAACAATAAGAATACCAGTACACATGGTAGAAACAATAAACAAATTAATACGTACATCAAGACACTTATTACAACAATTAGGTAGAGAGCCAACCCCAGAAGAAATAGCAGCTGAGATGGAAATACCAGTTGAAAAAGTAACAGAAATACAAAAAATAGCACAAGATCCGGTATCTCTAGAAACTCCAATTGGAGAAGAAGATGATAGCCACTTAGGAGACTTCATACAAGACGATGACAGCCCAGCACCACAAGATGCAGCAGCATATACACTACTAAGAGAACAACTAGAAGAAGTAATGAAAACACTAACTCCAAGAGAAGCAAAAGTATTAAAACTAAGATTTGGACTAGAAGACGGAAAATCTAGAACACTAGAAGAAGTAGGAAAAGAATTTAATGTAACAAGAGAAAGAATAAGACAAATAGAAGCAAAAGCATTAAGAAAATTACGTCATCCAAGCAGAAGCAAAAAACTAAAAGATTATATGAATTAATTGAAGAAAGAGTAAATTTTAAATACCCAGAAAGTTCATCTTTTATAGATGATATTTCTGGGCTTTTTTTATCAAATAAACTTATATGTAAAATTTAATTGCCCAACATTGTAAAATATTTTTAGTATATATGCCGACTTGCTTAGTGGCAGGAAGGAGGTTTGTTCTTTGAAACAATTTATAAAATTGCTAGCACTTTATCTAATTTACTTAATTGTAAAAGATTTCGATGATTAGCAAAGGAAAAGACTAGGTGTATCAGACCTAGTCTTTTTTTATGTTCTTTGAAACATTTATTGCAATTGCTATAATTATAATAGCACTTTTTTTATTATATGTCAAATACTAAATTTAATTCATGGTAGCGACGAGTGGATTCGAACCGCTGACCTAACGGGTATGAACCGTTTGCTCTAGCCAACTGAGCTACGTCGCCATTTCTTACAACAGATATTATTATAAAGGGAAAAGAGTATTTTGTCAAGCAAAAATATAAAAAATGCATACAATTTTTTGCCTGTGAATTATAATGCAATATTTTTAATTTTTAAAACAATTTTTAATAAATGCCTGCATGCATTTTTATAAATACTCTTATTAAATTTCAATAAATATATAAATTTTTTATGCTTAGAATATTACATTTCACGTTCGTCATCGTCTACAATTTTTACTGTTGGTTCTTTTCTAGTAGTAGCTCTTGTTGTACGCTTTACAGCAGATGCTTCGCGTGTTTGCACTTTTTCACGAGTTTGAGCCTTGGCTCTAGTTTTAGCTTGTACAGGTTCTTCAACAAACTTAACAGAAGCTTCATATTCTTTTAAAGCTTCCATAGGATCTTTTGCAAGTTCGCCAGTTAATTCCACATCATCAACTTCGCCATCATTTACTAATTTGCTAATTGCAAGACCAAAATTTTTAAATAAATCTATTACTGAGTTTCTAGTTTTTTCCATTATAATTTGCTCTTAACTATAGTGCTAAGAAGCACACCTCCGATTCGTTAATTAAAATTATTCCACGTACATTATATCATATAATTTGGCTTAAATCAATAATTATTCTACTTTTCTTCCAGAATCTCGCGAAAAATCAGATTTAGATGTTAATTTTTCATATTCCTTGCATTTTATTTTGTATTCCATTTGCATACTCAAATAACGATAATACATGTAGGCTTGCTCGTATTGCATAAGTGGATTAAACATAGCATTTGAGTCCATTGTTGGGTCTGCGTTCATGTCGTACATGTTTGGCCCAGAAAATGGAGGCATTCCGTAATAATTATAGTCAACATTCTTATCCATAGAATTAAATCCTTATAATGTATTTAGGTTTTTTAAGGTTTTACCTATAAACCAATAAGAAAAAGATATACTCAAGTTAATATTAAAATAGATGTATTTTTTACCAAACGAAGGTTGTAATTAGGTATTTTTTGGTGACTAAGTAATAATGTGGAGTAATAGCCATAATAAGCAATAAAGTAATTACAAGTTTAAGAAAAACATTGGTATTAGGTTTATTAAAATATATGTGTAAATTGCTGCAATAATTCCTTGTAAAAGTTTTCCGTAAATGTATTTTTTGATAGATAAATCTGATTTTGATGTTATGCTTAAAACCTGAAGTAATACTGATATTCCGCCAAACCCGAGTAAAAATGCGCAAATGATGATATTGAAAGAAAGGGCTTTACTTGTAACTGAGCTTACAAGCAATACTCCATTAGTTAGTTCTATAATTCCAGAGATGATTGGTTTTGCAAAAGATAAATCTATATTTAAGAGCTTTAATGGTATGTATAATAAGTATGAAAATATTTCTAAAATTTTGCTGTTTCCTAAAATAGAAATTATTACAGAAAAGATTACTACAAACCCACCAATCATTATAATTGTTTTGCTAGATTCTAGTATTGCATTAGAAAGTATGCTTCCTAAATTGTTAAATGTACACAATTCATTAGTTGATGAATTATACGAATGTTCAAAAATATTATTTTTAAATTTATGCTTTAAACGTGCTAATTGTCCTAATAAAATTCCAACAGTTATAGCTGAGAGTGTATGTGTAATAAATAAAAGCAAGCCAATATTAGAATTGGAAAACATAGAAATTCCGCACTGTTCCAATTATAAAGAGAGGACCAGAATTATTTGTAAAACAAAGCATTCGTTCGCCTTCATCTTTAGTGCAATTATTGTTGGTGCGTAAATCTGTAACAATTTTAGCACCCATAGGGTAGCCACTAATAAGCCCTAAAACAAAAGCGTATGCAGATTCTCCAGGCACATTAAAAATAGGTCGCATACATTTGTTACATTTCTTGCTAATATAATTTATTATATTAGTGTGAGATAAAAGATTTGTTGCAATAAAAAAAGGGAAGAGGCTTGGTACAACATTATTAGCCCACAGCTTTAAACCAGATTTTGCTGCAGTTAGATTACTACTAGAAAAGGTAACAAGGCCAATAACAAACAAAACAAATGTAGCAGGCAGAATATATTTTTTTATAGAAAAAACAGCAAAACGTGTTTTAACATTTTTAGAAGAAGCACTTATGCTAACCAAAACAACACCCCTAAATAAAATCTAGTAATAAATATATTATTAAAAGAAAAAAATAGACCAAGAAAGAAAACAAAAAAATAATGGTATTTGACAAAAAACGACAAAATTGAAAAAATAAGAAAAAACTATTGCACTGGTGTGAAAATAATGGTATCATCTAGGTGGAGTATTTATATCTATAACGTATATAGAAATAAATACGATTAATGCAACAGAAATATATACGTGGTAGATGTATGTACGAAAAGAAAATTTTATAGTAAAAAAGCACTTAATTGAATTAATAAAAATACAATTAAGCAAAAAAATTAAAAATTAAATTCAACTAAAAACAAAATTTTTAAAATAAGAAATTTAAAAAGAAAAATAAACAAAAATATGAAGTTTATGAATAAAAACATAAGAAATAGTTGAAAATAATAAAGAGTACATAAGTAATAAAAAGTAATA
>ENA-OPDA01001465-OPDA01001465.1-human-gut-metagenome-genome-assembly--contig:-NODE-1465-length-15525-cov-1.880220_pt1 | contig 15525 bp, 13 predicted proteins | sample MGYA00241253_ERZ501486 | MGnify/ENA primary metagenome ERZ501486 (study PRJEB25962, sample SAMEA2042510) | human gut metagenome | biome: human gut; feature: human-associated habitat; material: faeces... | reverse complement strand
TTTTGGTTCCCCAGCTGCCGCGTTCTCCGGCGGGCAGGGGGATTATACGATTGAATTTGAACCGTCCGCGACACTGCTCGAGCAGAAGGGCGACGGCTATGTCGTGGCATCGGTCGGAACGGAATCCGGGTATGTGCCGTATACGTCGTACAGCGTCAAACAGAGTTATCTGAAAACGCACGGCGCAACCGTAGAAAAATTCACGAAGGCACTGCAGAAGGGAATGGACTTCGTGCAGACGCACACACCGGAGGAGATTGCAGAAGTGATTGCGCCGCAGTTTGCAGAAACCGAGCTGGAAACCATCACCGCGATCGTGCGCCGCTACTATGAGCAGGATACGTGGAAAGAAAATCTGATCTTTGAGGAAGAAAGTTTTGATCTTCTGCAGGAGATTCTGGAGCAGGCGGGAGAGCTGGAGAAAAAGGCACCGTACAAGACACTCGTGACAACAAAATACGCCGAAGAGGCCGCCGCCAAAGGCTGATTCCGGCGGAATAGAAAAGCGAAAAAGACAGAAAAAGACACTTTTCGACATTCGTCGACAAACAGCGACATTTCATTCGAAAAAAATAAAGAAAATTGTAAAAGAAAAGAAGAAAAATAGAGAAAAAGTATTGCAAAAAAGTAAATTTTGTTGCATACTATGGGTGTCGCATATATTTTTTACAACACAGGAATACGGAGGCGAACAGACATGAAAGTAGGTTTTATCGGCGGCGGCAACATGGCGAGTGCCATGATTGGCGGAATGATCCAAAAAGGAGTTGTATCTGCAGATGACATTCTGGTATCGGTCCGCACGGAGAAAAGTGTGGAACGCTTGAACAACCAGTTTGGAGTCCAGGCGACTATGGAGAACGAAGCGGTCGTAGCCGGATCCGATCTTGTATTCCTGGCAGTAAAGCCAAACCAAATAAAAAATATAATAAACCTCGTCAAAAACTTCATCTCACCCGAGAAGATTATCGTATCGATTCTTCCCGGTAAGTCTTTACAATGGCTGGGTACAGAAATCGGAAAACCAACAAAGTTAATTCGCACCATGCCAAACACACCAGCACTCGTCGGAGAAGGAATGACCGGCGTCTGTGCCAATGATCTCGTGACGGAGGAAGAGCTGCAGCTCGTTTTAACCCTCCTGAAAAGCTTTGGCCGCGCAGAAGTTGTTCCGGAGTATCTGATGGATACCGTCACAGGTGTCAGCGGAAGCTCGCCGGCGTACGTATTTCTTTTCCTGGAGGCTCTTGCAGATGCGGCCGTAGCCGAAGGAATGCCGAGAAAACAGGCATATGAATTTGCTGCACAGTCTGTCCTTGGAAGCGCCAAAATGCTTCTCGAGACAGGAATGCACCCGGGAGAATTAAAAGACATGGTCTGCTCGCCAGGCGGAACCACCATCGAAGCGGTTGCCGTACTGGAGCGGGAGAATCTGAGAAGTGCTGTTATTGATGCAACACGAGCCTGCATCCGGAAATCAAAGGGAGTGGATTAGAAGGAGCAGCACCGCCGCTTTGACAGAATGACGCTAATGTGAAAGCAGCAAAAACAAAGAATGTATGCACAAAAAAACAAACCAAAACAAGCAAAAAGCAAGCACAAAAAAGAGTAAAAAAACAAACGAGCGGAAAAATCCCGGCAGCCGTGGAAAAGGCACCGGGATTTTTTCTGGTAATTTATAGTTTTTTTCCTTTACTGAGCGTACTGTTGTGATAATCGGAAGAATAGGTTACATCCTTTCCAAACCATACCGGAGGAACAAAGGCGTTTGCGGATGCTTCGTCCGGAAACTCCACCTCTGCGAGGTAAAGGCCTTCATACGGCGCATCAAAGACATCGAGCTCGATCGTCAGATCCGTTCCGGTAAGCGGCAGCAGATAGCGTGTTTTTGAGATGAGAACGCCGTCTGCCTTTTCCCGTAGATGCAGGTAGGATTCCTTTGTGAGCGGAAGATTATACTCTTCACGCACCATCAGCCCTTTTGACTTGTAGGTCAGATAATATTCGTCGTCAGAGCGGCGGATGCGGACAACCGGTTCGGTGGAAAGATAGCCCTGCTCGATTTTTTTACATGGATAGCTTGTAAGATTTTCCGGAAGCTGATCCAGAAGGTATTTGCGTTCGATTTCCATAAAAGAGACTCCTTCTCGTGATTGCGTCACTGCTTTTTTCAAGAGTTTACCATGCTTTTCCCGTGATGTTAAGCGAAATCCGGCTTTTTGCGAAAAAAAGTCCTGAAATTTTTATGAAATGCAAGCATTCCGCGGAAAAATGTGGTATAATAGCGGCGGTTTGTTACAAAGAAAAGCAGAGAATATCACGTGACAAAACACACGAGACTGATCATACAACACAGGAGGACAAAACCATGGCAAAGATTTATGTATTTCTGGCAGACGGATGTGAAGAGATTGAGGCACTGACCCCGGTGGATCTGCTGCGCAGAGCCGGAGAAGACGTATGCACCGTTTCTATTATGGGAAGAAAAGAAGTAACAGGATCCCACAAAATCACCATTCTTGCAGATGAAACCATCGAAGAGGGAGAGTTTGATGACGGAGACATGCTGGTACTTCCGGGCGGAATGCCGGGTACATTAAATCTGGCCGGAAACGAGACGCTCGCAGCGCTGATCCGTTCCTATGACGATCAGGGAAAGAAACTGGCAGCCATCTGCGCAGCGCCGAGCATCCTTGGTGTGATGGGCATCTTAAAAGATAAAAACGCCGTCTGCTTCCCGGGATTTGAAGAAAAGCTGGCAGGCGCAAACGTACTCGATGTACCGGCAGTCACCGACAAAAATGTGACCACCGGCCGCGGCATGGGAGCAGCCACTGACTTCGCACTGGAGCTGATCCGTGTTCTGCAGGGAGAGGACAAAGCAAAAGAAATGGCGGAAAAAATCGTATTTCATTGCTAAAAAAAGCCTAAAAACCACAGAAATATAAAAAAATCACTGGCGTTTTTGAAAAGAGTATGCTATACTCGATAAATGACTGTAGAATGGAGAGGTGTGCAGGTTTTCTGCCGCTTTTCAGATAAATCAAGGAGGAAATTGATAAAATGAGTGTACAGGTCGAAAATTTAGAAAAGAATATGGCCAAACTTACCATTGAGGTTCCGGCTGAAGAATTAGAAAAAGCACTGGAGAAAGCTTACCAGAAACAGAAAAAGAACATCAGCGTTCCGGGCTTCCGTAAAGGAAAAGTTCCGAGAGCTATGGTAGAAAAAATGTATGGCCCGGCAGTATTCTATGAGGATGCTGTAAACAGCCTTGTTCCGGAAGAGTATTCCAAAGCAGCAGAAGAGAGCAAACTGGACATCGTATCCCGTCCGGAGATCAACGTAGAGCAGATCGAGAGCGGAAAACCCTTCATCTTCACTGCAGAGGTTGCTGTGAAACCGGAAGTTACCCTTGGCGAGTACAAAGGTCTGGAAGTAGCAAAAGCTGATACAACCGTTACAGATGAAGAAGTAGAAGCTGAGCTGAAAAAAGAGCAGGAGAAAAATGCAAGAACCATCAATGTAGAGGATCGTCCGGCAGCAGACGGAGATACCGTTACACTTGACTTCGAAGGTTCTGTAGACGGCGTTCCGTTCGACGGCGGCGCTGGAAAAGATTATCCGCTGACCCTTGGCTCCCATTCCTTTATTCCGGGATTCGAAGAGCAGCTCGTTGGCGCAGCTCTGGAAGAGGAGAAGGAAGTAAACGTTACTTTCCCAGAGGATTATCAGGCAGAAGAGCTTGCTGGAAAAGCAGCAGTATTCAAATGCACCATCCACAAAATCGAAGCAAAAGAGCTTCCGGCACTTGATGACGACTTCGCAAAAGACGTTTCCGAGTTCGATACTCTGGATGAGTACAAAAAAGAAATCAAAGACAACCTGACCAAGAAAAAAGAAGAGCAGGCTAAGACAGAAAAAGAGAACGCTGTCGTAGATAAAGCAGTAGAGAACGCAACAATGGAGATTCCGGAAGCTATGATCGATACGCAGGTAGAGAACATGGTTGACGATTTCGCAAGAAGAATCCAGTCCCAGGGTCTGTCCATGGAGCAGTACATGCAGTTTACAGGCGCTACCGTTGATTCCTTAAAAGAGCAGATGAAACCGCAGGCTGTTAAGAGAATCGAGAGCAGACTGGTACTTGAGAAAGTTGCAGAAGCAGAAAACATCCAGATCAGCGATGAGAAGCTGGACGAAGAGCTGGCTAAAATGGCTGAAATGTACAAAATGGAGCTGGATAAATTCAAAGAGCTCGTTGGCGAATATGAGAAAGAGCAGATGAAGAAAGATCTCGCTGTTCAGGAAGCAGTAACTCTCATGGCTGACAGCGCAAAAGAGGCGTAAGACCTCGGAAAGAGAGGCAATTGAATGAGTTTTGTACCTTATGTCATCGAGCAGACAAGCAGGGGAGAGAGAAGTTACGATATTTATTCAAGACTGCTGAACGACCGTATTATTTTTCTGGGAGAGGAAGTTACCGACGTATCGGCAAACCTGATCGTTGCACAGCTGCTGTTCCTGGAGTCTGAAGATCCGGGAAAAGATATCCACATGTATATCAACAGCCCGGGAGGTTCTGTAAGCGCAGGACTTGCTATCTACGATACGATGCAGTACATCAAATGTGATGTATCCACGATCTGTATCGGTATGGCTGCCAGCATGGGAGCATTCCTTCTTGCCGGCGGTACCAAAGGAAAGAGAATGGCTCTGCCAAACTCTGAAATCATGATTCATCAGCCATCCGGCGGTGCACAGGGTCAGGCAACCGAGATCAAAATCGTTGCAGAACAGATTCTGAAAACCAAACGGAAATTAAATGAAATTCTGGCGGCAAATACAGGAAAACCGCTGGAACAGATTGAGATCGATACCGAGCGTGACAACTACATGTCCGCAGAGGAAGCAAAAGCATACGGTCTGATTGATAATGTAATTACGAACCGATAAGAGAGGAAAGGTGTCCAAAAGCGTAGTTCCGGCAATGAGGCTTTTGTGGCACCTTTTGCCTTATCCGGCGATAAGGTTTAGTTGTAATATGTTGAAAGGAAGAAAACGATGGCTATAAAAGGGAATGATACCAAGATCCGCTGCTCTTTCTGCGGAAAGACAGAAGACCAGGTACGCAAGCTGATCGCAGGCCCGGACGGGGCATACATCTGTGATGACTGCGTGGCAATCTGCTCGGAGATCATTCAGGAAGAGTTTGAGGATCTGTACGGCGAGCAGAATACCGACGAGATCAACCTGATCAAACCAAAGGAAATCAAAGCATTTCTGGATGACTACGTAATCGGACAGGATGAGGCGAAAAAAGTGCTCTCCGTTGCTGTTTACAACCATTACAAACGAGTGCTTTCCGGTGCATCCTCCGACATCGAACTGCAGAAGAGCAACATTCTGATGCTCGGACCGACCGGTTCCGGAAAAACGTATCTGGCACAGACACTGGCCAAACTGATCAACGTTCCGTTTGCAATTGCAGACGCAACGGCGCTCACCGAGGCAGGTTATGTCGGCGAGGACGTAGAAAACATTCTGCTCCGCCTCATTCAGGCAGCAGACTATGATATCGAGCGCGCTGAGCACGGCATCATCTACATCGATGAGATCGATAAAATCACAAGAAAATCCGAAAACGCTTCGATCACACGAGATGTTTCCGGCGAGGGTGTACAGCAGGCACTGCTGAAAATCCTGGAGGGAACTGTAGCTTCCGTTCCGCCGCAGGGCGGAAGAAAGCATCCGCATCAGGAGTTTATTCAGATTGATACGACGAATATCCTCTTTATCTGCGGCGGTGCATTCGAAGGACTCGAGAAGATCATCGAGACGAGACAGGATACGAAATCCATTGGATTCAACAATCCGATCGGCCATGCAAAAGATGAGAATGTCGGAGATCTGCTCCGTCAGGTCATGCCGCAGGATCTGACCAAGTTCGGCCTGATTCCGGAGTTTGTCGGACGTGTGCCGATTGTCGTTACGTTAAATTCTCTGGATGAGACGGCCCTGATGAAGATTCTGGTTGAGCCGAAGAATTCTCTGGTCAAACAGTACAAGAAGCTGTTTGAGCTGGACGGCGTACAGCTTGACTTCAAAGAAGATGCACTCGAAGCGATTGCAAAGAAATCCCTGGAGCGGAAAACAGGCGCCAGAGGTCTCCGCGCAATCATGGAAGATACGATGATGGATCTGATGTATGAGATCCCGTCTGACCCCACCATTATCCGCGTTGTCATTGACGAGGATACCGTGGAAGAAAAGAAGGCGGAGCCGGAGATTATTCACGGCGAACCGGCCCCTGTTCCACGGCGGAATATGGGAAGAAGATCCGGAAGACCGGAAACCGCCTGAAAAACGCAGGAGGAAACTTAAATGGAAGAAGTGACAAAAGTATTACCGGCGATTGCGCTGCGTGGAACAACGATTCTGCCGGATATGATTGTACATTTTGATATCAGCAGACCTAAATCGGTTCGTGCGGTCGAGGAGGCGATGCTGGGAGACCAGAAAATTTTCCTGATTACACAGAAAGACCCGGATACGGAAGTACCGGGTCTGCTTGATGTGTATAAAATTGGAACAATTGCGGTCATCAAACAGGTTGTGAGAATGCCCAAGGATGTTCTTCGGATTCTCGTAGAAGCAGAAAGACGCGCAGAACTGCTGAACTTCGAGGAAGAGGAGAGCGAGTATCTCCGCGCCGAGGTGGCGCTGTTTACCGGCTCGGACGAAATGCAGTTTTCCGATATCGAGCAGGAGGCAATGCTGCGCAACTTAAAAGAGCTGTTTGCCGTCTACTGCGAGCAGACGCAGAAAGTCAGCAAGGAACTGGCAGGCCAGATCCTCGGAACCGAAGAAGTTGGAAAGCTGGTGGATCAGATCTGCATGAATCTGCCCCTCGACTACGTAAACCGCCAGAAACTGCTGGAGGCTGTGGAGCTTTCCGAGCGGTATGATACGCTCTGCGTCATGATCGCCAACGAGATTCAGATTCAGGAGATCCGTTCGGAGATTCAGGGAAAAATCAAAGAGCGGATCGATAAGAACCAGCGTGATTATATTCTGCGCGAGCAGCTTAAAGTCATCCGCGAGGAACTCGGCGAGGACAATTCCCGGACCGAGATTGAAAATTATAAGAAGCAGCTTGAGAAGCTCAAAGCCTCCAAAGAGGTGAAAGAGCGGATTTCCGAGGAGATCCACCGTCTGGAAAATTCGGCCAGCAATCCGTCCGAGGCAGGCGTGATCCGCGGCTATATCGAGACACTGCTGGGGCTTCCGTGGGATAAGGCATCCCGTGACAATCAAGATCTGGCAAGAGCACGCGAGATTCTGGAGGAAGATCACTACGGTCTTTCGAAAGTAAAAGAGAGAATCCTCGAATTCCTGGCCGTACGCACCCTGACGAAGAAAGGCGAGAGCCCGATTCTCTGCCTGGCAGGCCCTCCGGGAACCGGTAAGACCTCGATTGCGAGAAGCGTGGCGCGAGCCCTGAATAAAAAATACGTCCGCATCTGTCTCGGCGGTGTGCGGGATGAGGCGGAGATCCGCGGCCACAGAAGAACCTACATCGGCGCGATGCCGGGACGCATTGCGGCGGGACTCCATCAGGCGAAGGTGAAAAATCCGCTGATGCTGCTCGATGAGATCGACAAAGTAAGTGCAGATTACAAGGGAGATACCTCTTCCGCACTTCTTGAGGTCCTCGATTCCGAGCAGAATAATAAATTTGCCGATCATTACGTAGAGCTTCCGATCGACCTTTCGGAGGTGCTCTTTATTGCAACCGCAAATGATATTCAGAACATTCCGCGTCCGCTGCTGGACCGTATGGAAGTGATTGAAATTTCAAGCTATACGGAAAACGAGAAGTTCCATATCGCAAAAGAACATCTCGTTCCGAAGCAGAAGAAGGCGAACGGTCTGAAAGAAGCACAGCTTGTGATCGAGGATGAGGCGCTGATGGAAGTGATCAGCGGCTACACCAGAGAGGCCGGTGTCCGCTCCCTGGAGCGCCAGATCGGCAGAATCTGCAGAAAGAGCGCGAGAAAGATTCTCGAGGAACAGGTAAAAGAGGTTGTTGTGACGAAAGAAAATCTGGAAGAGTTCCTCGGAAAAGAGAGGTATGAGTTCCAGCCGGCCAACGAAAAACCGGAGATTGGTATTGTGCGCGGTCTTGCCTGGACGGCAGTCGGCGGCGATACGCTGCAGATCGAGGTCAATGTGATGCCGGGAAAAGGAGAGTTTCTGCTGACCGGCCAGCTCGGCGATGTGATGAAGGAATCGGTACAGGTTGCCATCAGTCTGGTCAAGAGCATGTATCCGGACAAGGCGGATATGTTCCAGGAGTATGATTTGCATGTTCATGTGCCGGACGGCGCGGTGCCGAAGGACGGCCCGTCCGCAGGCATTACGCTGACAACGGCGCTCGCCTCGCTTGTGACGGGGAAGGCGGTAGAGCCGACGGTTGCCATGACCGGCGAGGTTTCGCTGCGCGGCGGCGTCATGCCGATTGGCGGTCTGCCGGAAAAGCTGATGGCGGCGGTTCGTGCGGGCATTCGCACGGTGATGATTCCCAAGGACAATGAGGAAGACTTGGAGGATGTCGCGGAGGAAGTCAAGCGCCAGCTGATGATTGTTCCGGTCAGCAGCGTCTCACAGGTGCTGGAGAAAACCGGCTTGTGATAACAGAAAAGCCCAAGAGATTGCACTGAATTGCACTCTTGGGCTTTTTCTTGCCGTTTGCGCACAAAAACCGTATAATAGAATCAATTCAAACCGAAGGAGTGTGGCAAATGATTCCGTTTTCCATCTTGAGTGGGCAGCTGCTGGCAGAAGGAAACAGCATACAGGAAATCAGCATCTTGGATGTGTCGCGCATTGGATTTCCGTTCCGTGTGCCGAAGTCGTTTCACAAAAGCTGGGATGCCATTCGGCTGCAGTTTTATTGCCGGAAGGACAGTGCCTATCGTGAGGTCGTTTTGCGCGATGTTTTCTGCGAAATGCAGCAGGAGACGGAATTTTTTGTGGTCTATCGTGTCGAAACCAATCAGCCGGATTACAAAGCGGCTGTGACGCAGCTGATGGCGGAGTACAGCCAATATATTTCGCTCAAGCTGGAGGAGGACGCCGGCACTTTGGCGCAGACATGGGCGGGCTATCCGGCACAGATGGATGATGTATTTGCGCCGCATTGGGACGCGCAGCGGCACGACTGGTTTTCCGGTATGCAGCCGGATGCCGCTTGGCGCGCCTGCATACCCAAGCTGCCGCCGCTGGCGGTTGCGCTGGATCGGCCGGAGCTGTGGGAAAAATATATCGCATTGCCGGACTCGGAGTTTTTTGCATGGTATTGGGCGCTACACGGATTGGGCAAACATCCGATTTCACGCATGTCGGTGCGGTATGTGTATGTCGGCAGCGCGTACTGTCCGCGCCTGTTTCCGGAGCCGCAAGCGCTGTGCAGGCTTGTGCACAAGGCGCGGCGCGAGAACTTGCAGCCGGTATTGGTGACGTCCATGCTGCGGGAGCACGATGTGCCGCGCGCACAGGATTGGCTGCGGCATCTGCCGGAACAGAACATGGAACTTGTCTGCAACGACTGGGGCATGATGGAATTGGTCAAGCGGGCGGGGCATACGCCGGTGTGCGGAACGCTGCTCAACAAACGCCGAAAAGATGCCCGCCTTGCGTATAAAACCGGCATGGCTGCGCATCGAGATCAGCTGCGGCAGACAGCAGTGCAGGCGGGCTTTTATCGGGCTTGGCTGCGGCGCACCTATGGCGTCGAAACCATTTCGTTTGAAGCGTGCGGATATGTGCCGGATTTGACACCGAATGCTGATGTCTATGCGCCGTTTTACCAGACGAACACAGCGGGGCATTGTACGCTGTATGCGGTGTGTCACAACGGCAGCCGTGGGCGCCAGACGGCGGAGGACGATTGCCCGCAGTACTGCCGCGAACGGGTGTTTTTGTATCCCGACCATCTGCACATGATTGGACGGTACAACAGCCTGTTCGGCGCAGATTTGCGTATCCTGACAGACGGGGCGTATCTGGATGCCTTCCTCAGCCAAAAGCCGCGCCGTCTTGTCATCAACCTGCTTTGAGGAGGAAAAGCTATGAAAATTACAGCGGGAATCGGCTCGGCAGATGCATACATTCCCTGTGTCGAAGCGGGTGCGCAAGAGCTGTTCTGCGGGTATGTTCCGGCGGACTGGATGGAGAAATACGGGATTTTTCTGCCGCTCAACCGGCGGGAGGTGCTGTACTATCCGGTGCAAATCGGTGCGCGCAGCGAGCTGCAGATTTTGGGCAGCATGAAAGAAGTCTACGGCGTGCCGGTGACGATTACGCTCAATTCGCTGTATTACACGCCGGAGCAGTACCCGATTTTGGCGGCGCATATCGAGCAGTGTGTGCAGGATGGGTTTTCGTCGTTCATCGTCGCGGATATGGCGCTGCTGGTGTATTTGCATGCGCAGGGCATAGACCGGCACATACAGCTGCACATCAGCGGAGAGCTGTCCGAAGTCAATCGCCTGACCATCGCGCAGTGCAAACAGCTGGGCGCGCAGCGCATCATTTTTCATCGCAAGACTACACTGGCGGATATGCACGCCTGCACGGCGGCACAACCGGAACTGGAGTATGAAGCGTTTGTGCTCAATGAGATGTGTCATTTTCACGGGGCGTTTTGCAGTTCGCTGCATTGCGATGAGCTGCCTCACGCTTGCCTGATACCGTATAAACTGGGTGGAGCATACGATTCCATATATTCCCAAGAAAAACCGTGTGACGAGCCTGTGCGGGCACGTGTCGGGCAATCCGGATGTGGGCTGTGCGCGCTGTGGCGCATGAAGCAGGCGGGCATTGCATATGGGAAGCTCGTGAGCCGCGGAAATTTTTTGGAAGAAACCGTGCGCGACATTCGCGCGTTCCGCGCGGCGCTGGATATTGTGGAGGCGAGCGCATCCGAGACGGATTTCCAAGCGCAGATGAAAAAACAGCTGTTTCCGGACGGCTGCAGTGGCGCTTGCTATTATCCGGTCAATCGGGTACAATGAGAGACAAAGAAACCCTATGAGGAGCAAAAATTGAAACGAATAAAAACTCTTTTGCTGATTGTCGTTGTCTCTCTTGCTGTGTTTGCCGCAGGCTTTGCCTTTGTGTCCGTCCATGTCTATCACAGATCCATCGGCGCGTCACTGACAGAGCTGCGGCTGCAGTCCAAAAACTCGACACGGGTATTTGAGACGGCGCAAAATGCGCAAAAATACATGCAGCGGCGGGCAAAATCAGAAGACAAGTGGTATGAACTGCCGAAAGACGTGTCGTTTGAAAGTACGATGATTGTCTTTCATTATCGAAACATCAAGCTGCTGGCGTTTGTGCCGGAGAGCGAAAAAAAGCATATTGTCCTGTATCTGCACGGCGGCGCATATGTGAGCCAGATTTCCAAAAATCAGCTGCGCTTTTGCGACCGGCTGGCACAGCAGTCGGATTCCGTCGTGCTGGCGCCGATTTATCCGCTGGCGCCCAATCACCGATTCAGCGAAACATATCTGGTGCTGGAACACCTGTATCCGGACATTCGCGGGTACACGGATTTGCCGCTGACGATTTTGGGAGATTCCGCGGGCGGCGGACTTGCCGCCGGATTTTGCGAGTATCTCGGCGTGTGGGGCTGGGAGCAGCCGGAGCATTTGATTCTCATCTGCCCGTGGCTGGATGCCACGCTGTCCAATTCGGACATCAAGCACTATGCCAAGCACGACCCAACGCTGTCACCGAAGGGCTTGCGGAAAATGGGGAAAGCATGGGCAGGGCCGTACACCAACGCGAAGGACTACCGCATCAGCCCGATGTTTGGAGAGCTTTCGTACTTTCGCGATGTCACGCTGTTCACCGGCACACGCGAGCTGCTGCATCCGGATGTCGTCAAGTTTTCCGAGCTGCTGCAGGAGGCGGGAGCGGAGACCACGCTGCATGTTGGAAACGGCCTGAACCACAACTACCCGCTCTATGACATTCCGGAAGCAGGAGAGGCGATGCGGCAAATCTGCGAGGCAATTGCGCGCTGAGCGGGTTTGTTTTATTTTTATTGTACATAAAAAGACGGCATACATCCAATGCGATGTATGCCGTCTTGCTATTTCTTTATGCAGCAAATAACAGAGATTACAGCTTCTTGCCGGTCAGCAGTTCATATGCCTGCAGATACTTGGCAATGGTCTTTTCGGTGATGTCCGTCGGCAGCTCCCAGTCATGCTCGTTTGCCTTGAGCCAGTCGCGTGCGAACTGCTTGTCGAAGGACGGCTGACCGTGACCCGGCTCATAGCCGTCTGCCGGCCAGAAACGGGAGGAATCCGGTGTCAGCATCTCGTCGCCCAGAACGATGTTGCCGTTTTCATCGAGACCGAACTCAAACTTGGTGTCGGCGATGATGATACCGCGGCTCAGTGCGTAGTCAGCGCACTTCTTGTACAGAGCGATGGTGTAGTCGCGCAGCTTCTGTGCGTACTCTGCGCCCTTGCCCGGGAAGCACTTCTCCAGATGATCGATGCTCTGCTCGTAGGAAATGTTTTCGTCGTGATCGCCGATTTCAGCCTTGGTGGACGGGGTGTAGATCGGCTCCGGCAGCTTGTCGGACTCCTGCAGGCCTTCCGGCAGCTTGATGCCGCATACGGTGCCGTCCTTCTGGTAGCTTGCCCAGCCGGAACCGGTGATGTAGCCGCGGACGATGCACTCGATCGGCAGCATGTTCAGCTTCTTGCACAGCATGCTGTTGCCGTCAAACTTCGGCTGCTGGAAGTATTCCGGCATGTCCTTGACGTCTACAGAAATCATGTGGTTCGGGATAATGTCCTTGGTCAGATCGAACCAGAACTTGGACATCTGAGTCAGAACGGTGCCCTTCTTCTCGATGGTGTTCTTGAGGATGACATCAAAGCAGCTGATACGGTCGGTTGCCACCATAATCAGGCTGTCTCCGTTGTCGTAAATCTCACGAACCTTGCCTTCCTTAATCGGCTTCATTTCCTTTGCACTCATGTTATTTACCTCACAATCTGCGAAAGATTAAGTATTACCATATTAGATAACCAGATTTCGCGCGAAAAATCAATAGTAAAATTGACCATAATTCTGAAAATGTCAAAAAAATGCGAGATTTGGCATATGAAAGCAAGATTCGAGATAGGCGGCAGGTGAAAAATGTGATAAAATAAAGGAAAATTTTTTTACGGCAAAGGAGAGAAAAATCATGGGATTTGCAGATCCGGTGGACTACATCGTTGTTTCGTTTGAGGGAGATTATGCCATGCTGCGCAAGGCGGACGAGCCGGACGCACAGCTGATACAGGTGGCGATTGCGCTCTTGCCGGACGGCGCAACGGATGGCAGCCGCGTGCGCCGCGTCATGCTCGACTACACCTTACTGTAACAAAATTGCGGTCGGATTTATAAAAACGATGGACTTATTGCATATTCCTGCTTAATTTTCCATTCGCTCTTTTCATTTTGCATCAAATCGTGTACAGTATAACAGGTGGAAAAAGTGAAAGAAGGAGTTTGCAAAAATGCTGTTGAAAGACAAAAAATTCTACCGCATGTTTTTGATTCTGTGCCTTCCGATTGTCCTGCAGAATGTCATTTCGCTGAGTGTCAATCTGACGGACAATCTGATGCTCGGAAGCTATGCGGAAAGCGCACTGTCCGGCGTCACAGCGGTCAACCAGATTCAGTTTATTTATCAAAACCTGCTCATCGGCATCGGTGACGGTCTGGTTATTCTGGCATCACAGTACTGGGGCAAAAAAGACACGGAGACCATTCGCAAGGTCGCAAGCATTGCCATGCGCACGGCACTCGTGCTCATGCTCGCGCTGTTTGTCATCGTGTCGCTGTTTCCGGAGCAGGCAGTCGGCCTGTTTACCAATGACGCGGAGATTATCGCCGAGGGCGTCAAGTACCTGAACATTGTGCGGTTTACCTATCCGTTTTTCTGCGTGACAACAATTTTGCTCGCGGTGCTGAGAAGTACGGAAGTGGTCAAGATTGCGTTTTACCTGTCATTGAGCACGCTGTGCATCAATTTCTGCATCAACTGGTGCTTGATTTACGGACGGTTCGGTCTGCCGCGGCTGGGCGTGCAGGGCGCTGCAATCGGCACGTTGGTTGCGCGCATCGTAGAATGCATCATTATTTTGTGCTACGTTGCCAAGAAGGAACGAAATCTCGGCTTAAAGCTGCGGGATTTCCTGCATGTAGACCGCTCGATTATGCGCGACTATTATCGCGTCAGCCTGCCAATTTTGTTTATCTCGGCGATGTGGGGCGTCAATACGGCCATGCAGACCGCGATTCTGGGACATTTGACTTCCAGCGCAATTGCGGCAAACAGCATGGCGTCCAACCTCTATCTCATCGTCAAGACAGTCGCTGTCGGCGCGGCGTCGACGACCAACGTATTTATCGGCAAGGCGATTGGCGAAGGCGATATGAAGGTAGTCAAGCAGTACGCCAAGACCTTTCAGGTTATGTTCCTGATAATGGGCATTTGCTGCGGTTTGATTTTGTATGCTCTGACCGAGCCGGTGCTGGCGCTGTACAGCTTCTCGGACGAAAGCCGCGAGCTGGCACGCACATTCCTGCACATTCTGTGCATTGTCATGGTCGGCATGTGCTATCAGATGCCGGTCAATTCCGGCATCATCAAGGGCGGCGGTGCGACCAAGTACGCGATGATTTTGGACTTGGTGAGCATTTGGTGCATTGTCATTCCGCTGTCGTTCTTTATGGCGTTTTACGTCAAGGCATCGCCGGTCGTTGTTGTGTGGTGCCTGAATTTGGATCAGATTTTCAAAGCGGTGCCCGCGTTTATCATGGTAAACTACGGACACTGGGCGAAGAAACTGACCCGATAAACAAGAGAATCCGGACACTCGCCTGCTGCACGACAGCAACAGGCGGGTGTTTTAATCTGTGTGGAGGAGAAACGCGTGCATAACAAACAAACCATCGGACATATTTTGGCGGGTATGATTTTGTCGGAATGGCGACGGTAAATTTCGGAAATTTTCCCGCACATCCTTTGACAAACAGCGCGTCCCATGCTACGATAGACGAAAGTATACTGAGAGAAAGAACGAGTGTCATGGAACAACAACAGCCACACAAACGCCGCAAGCGGTACAAGGGTACGCATCCGCGCAAATTCAGCGAAAAATACAAAGAGCTGAATCCGGAAAAGTATCAGGACGACGTCAAAAAAATCATCGGACAGGGCAAGACGCCTGCCGGTATGCACATTTCTATTATGGTGCAGGAAATTCTGGATTTTTTGCAGATTCAGCCCGGGGAAACCGGCTTTGACGCGACGCTGGGCTACGGCGGACATACAAAGGCAATGTTGGAATGTCCGCATGGAAGCGGGCATATGTATGCGACGGACGTAGACCCGGAGGAATCCGCCAAGACGAAAAAGCGTCTGGAGGAGCTGGAAGGCAACAA
>ENA-OPDA01001441-OPDA01001441.1-human-gut-metagenome-genome-assembly--contig:-NODE-1441-length-15659-cov-2.989938_pt1 | contig 15659 bp, 15 predicted proteins | sample MGYA00241253_ERZ501486 | MGnify/ENA primary metagenome ERZ501486 (study PRJEB25962, sample SAMEA2042510) | human gut metagenome | biome: human gut; feature: human-associated habitat; material: faeces... | reverse complement strand
TCATTTTCCCTTTCTTCTTATATCAGTATATGGTATACTTGTCCATGAAATGAATGATATGCAAAATAGGATTTTATGCGTCAAGTGTTTGGCGAATGGGGAGTTGTCGCCAGAACGAAAAGTACGTCTTACGGTATGAAATCCGCACCCGTTGCAGCAATATAAGAGAATATCTCATATTGTGTAGGGCTTTTTCGACATACGTTCTATTACAATTGGAGATATCTTTTTTTATGCGCAAAAATAAAAGAGACGGTCTCCGAAAAACGTGATTTTTTTAACAAATGGAGGTTGTTATTTATGGTAGACAAAGCAAAAGTTGAAGAGGCGATCAAGCTTCTTCTCGAAGGAATCGGCGAAGATGTAGACAGAGAGGGACTGCAGGGAACTCCGGAACGTATTGCCCGCATGTGCGAGGAAATTTATGGCGGACTTGACAACGAGGCGGACGAATATCTTCAGAAACAGTTCCATGTAGAAAACAACGAAATGGTCCTGGAAAAAGATATTACCTTTTATTCCATGTGCGAACATCATCTTATGCCGTTTTACGGAAAAGCTCATATCGCATATATCCCAAATGGCAAAGTTACCGGCTTAAGCAAGCTGGCCCGTACCGTTGATGTGTACGCGAGAAGACCTCAGATCCAGGAACGTCTGACTGTGCAGATCGCAGATGCCCTGGAACGTGTTCTCGCTCCAAAAGGAATCATGGTAATGCTGGAGGCGGAGCATACCTGCATGACCATGCGTGGGATCAAAAAGCCGGGAAGCAAAACGGTTACGACTGTCACCAGAGGTGAATTCAAAGAAAATATGGAGCTCCAGAAACAGTTCCTTGCTATGGTTAAGGACTGATGGACAGAGTAAATCAGATCTGGAATCATCCGATCTATCAGAATGAGCTTAATAAGCTTCAGCTTCTGGAGACTGACCGTGAATTCTGCAGACATACACCGGAGCATTTTCTGGATGTGGCACGCCTTGCCTATATCCGGGCACTTGAGGAAAATGCTCCGGTTTCAAAGGAACTGATCTACTGTACTGCCCTTCTTCATGATATCGGACGGGCCAGACAGTATGAAGATGGCACTCCTCATGATGAGGCCGGTGCTGCTATCGCCGGGCAGATCTTAAACGAGCTTGGATTTTCTATGGAAGAAATTGAAGCGATCGTTTCGGCAATACGTGGTCACAGAGCTCAGACGGATCAGACAGTTCTTGGAAAACTGCTCTATACTGCGGACAAAAGATCCAGAAACTGTTTTTCCTGTAAAGCAGAGCCGGAATGTTACTGGTCTCCTGCCAAAAAAAATATGACGATCCAATATTAGGAGGTTTTTTCATGAAAATCGGAAATCGTGAGTTTGATGTAAAAAACAAAACATACATTATGGGTATCTTAAATGTCACACCGGATTCTTTCTCAGATGGCGGAAAATGGAATGATATGGATCATGCCCTGAAACATACGGAAGCTATGATCGCCGAGGGTGCTGATATCCTGGATATTGGCGGAGAGTCAACCCGTCCGGGACATACACCAGTTGGTGCACAGGAAGAGATTGAACGAGTACTCCCTGTTATTGAGGCAGTAAAAAGCCGTTTCGATATCCCGATTTCTGTAGATACATACAAGGGATGTGTTGCAGAAGAATCCCTGAAACATGGAGCAGATCTTATCAATGATATCTGGGGACTGAAATACGACCCGGAAATGGCTCCTGTCATTGCCAGATATAATGCTCCCTGCTGTTTGATGCATAACAAAGATAACACAGAGTATAACAACTTTATTGTAGACATGCTGGCTGAAACCCAGGAATGTGTCAATATCGCCAAACGTGCCGGTATTGCCGATGACAAGATCATTCTTGACCCGGGTGTCGGATTTGGTAAAACATATGAGATGAACCTGATGACCATGGATAATCTGGAGCTTTTCCGGAAGCTGGGATATCCGGTACTTCTTGGTACCTCCAGAAAATCCATGATCGGACTTGCACTTGATCTTCCTGTAGATCAGCGTGTAGAGGGAACCCTTGCTACATCGGTGATCGGTGTTATGAAGGGCTGTGCATTTGTCCGTGTTCATGACATCAAAGAAAATAAACGCGTCATCCAGATGACAGAAGCTATTCTGGGACGCTAGGAGGAACTGATGGATAAAATCGAAATCAGAGATCTTGAGATTTTTGCAAACCATGGTGTATTTCCGGAAGAAACAGCTCTCGGACAGAAATTTGTTGTTTCTGCTGTTATGTATACAGAGACACGTCCGGCAGGGCTGGCAGATGATCTTTCTGCTTCCATCAATTATGGGGAAGTCAGTCATATGATCACCGATTTTCTTCAGAAAAACACTTACAAACTTTTGGAGGCTGCTGTGGAGAATCTGGCAGAGCTGCTGCTGCTTTCTCTTCCGCTTCTTAAAAAGATCACCCTTCGTATTGAAAAGCCCTGGGCTCCGGTAGGCCTTCCACTGAAAACCGTTGCTGTGGAAATTACCCGAGGCTGGCATACAGCTTATGTTGCTTTTGGTTCCAATATGGGGGATAAGAAGAAATACCTGGACAATGCGATCCAGGGGCTTCGGGATATGAAAGAGATCGTTGTTGAGAAAGTTTCGGAGTATCTTGTGACAGAGCCTTATGGCGGTGTGGAGCAGGATGAATTTCTCAATGGAGCTTTAAGAGTCCGGACTTTGCTTTGTCCAGAGGAGCTTCTTGACAGGCTGCATGTGCTGGAGCAGGCTGCGGATCGGAAGCGGATCATACATTGGGGGCCACGGACACTGGATCTGGATATCTTGTTTTATGATAATGAGATCATTGATACGGAGGTATTGCATGTGCCTCATATTGATATGGAGAATCGGGATTTTGTGTTGAAGCCTATGGTGGAGATTGCACCGTATTTGCGGCATCCGGTGTTGAATTTAACAATGGAGCAGTTGTTAAAAAAGCTGCTTGAAAATGCATAATAATCTAATTTTATTGCAATTTGGAAGTTGTGAAAAGCGTGGGGGAAGGGAGGCATTCGTAGTTGCGAAGGCCATTTCCCTTCCCCACACTCCTTCCCTCCGGCCACGCTTAGAACATTTTGGCTGTGTGACTTTATTTAATTATAAATAAAAAAAGATGACAAGCCCGATACAGATGTCTTGGCTACAATCTGTATCGGGCTTGTTTTGTTTGAGTGTAAGTTATTGAATAAAATCCTTAATTCTTTATTTCTGGTTTACCAGATCGAATTCGTCGGTGATTTCTTTGGATGGGGCCTTGGTGAGGAGACTGACGATGATGTTTGCTGCGATGGCCACCAGGAAGGCGGGAAGGAGTTCATAGATTCCCCAGGCGCCGCCGAGTTTGCTGATTCCGTATTTCCAGATGAATACCATGGATCCGCCGCAGATCATTCCTGCCAGGGCTCCCTGCCAGTTGGAGCGTCTCCAGAATAATGCCAGGAGGACTACAGGGCCGAATACGGCTCCGAAACCTGCCCAGGCGAAGGATACGATGGTGAAGACGGAACTGTTCGGGTCACGGGCGATGAACATAGCTACTACTGCGATCAGAAGAAGTGTGATCTTATCCGCTACCATGCTTTCTTTTTTGGTTTCTTTATCCTTCAGGATGCTTCCGAGAAGGTCGGAAGAAACTGCTGAAGATGCTGCCAGAAGCTGGGAATCTGCAGTTGACATGGTAGATGCCAGGATTCCTGCGAGGATAAGTCCTGCAAGGATCGCTGCGATCACACCGTGCTGGCTGAGAAGATTTGCAATCTGAACGATGATGGTCTCAGATGCGGAACCTTCCAGAAGATCAAACTCTCCTGCTGCTGTCATTCCAAGTCCTACCACACCGATCAGTACTGCTACTGCCAGTGAGATCACTACCCATGTAGTTGCCACTCTTCTGGAAAGTGTAAGTTTCTCTTCATCTTCAATCGCCATGAAACGAAGAAGAATATGTGGCATTCCGAAATATCCAAGTCCCCATGCAAGCATGGAAATAATGTTAAGCAGTGGATATGCCTGTTCTGTTCCGGTTGTGGGATCATATGTAGTAAACATAGTCAGATATCCCGGCAGGGATCTTGCATGGTCTGCAACTGCCTCAATACCACCGGCAGTGCTGATCCCGAATACGAATACGATCACAAGTGCGATGGACATGATGATACTCTGGATAAAGTCTGTAGTAGATGCTGCCAGGAATCCTCCCAGTGTAGTATAGCCAACGATAACCAATGCACTGATAATCATAGCCGGCAGATATTTTACGCCAAAGAGACTTGCAAAAAGTTTACCACAGGCTGCAAATCCGGAAGCTGTATACGGAATAAAAAAGATTACGATAAAAATCGCTCCGATGGACTGCAGAATCTTCTTCTCATCTCTGTAACGGTTACTGAAAAAGGATGGCAGTGTAATGGAGTTTCCTGCCACATGTGTGTAGCGGCGGATTCTTTTTGCCACGATCCTCCAGTTTACGTACGTTCCGATGGCAAGGCCAATGGCTGTCCAGCCTGCGTCTGCAATACCGGTAAGATAAGCAAGTCCCGGTAATCCCATCAGAAGCCAGCTGCTCATGTCAGAAGCCTCTGCACTCATGGCTGTTACCAGAGGTCCAAGTTTTCTTCCTCCCAGATAGAAATCAGAACTGTCATTGTTGTTCTTGGAACACAGATAACCCACAAAGATCATTGCACCCAGGTAGACGATAATGGCTGCCATTATACAAATATGTGCTGTTGTCAAGAATAGTTCTCTCCCTTCATTTATCTATGTATGTTTTCACATATTTATAGATTTTATTATATTAACTTAAGAAAGTAAAGAGGATTTTCCATTTTTTTGAATAAAAATGTCTTTTATACGAAGAAAAAGGGCTGAACCCATAAGACAGCCCAGCTCTTTTCCAAAATTTCTGTTTAGTTTTCCTCAATACGCTTCTGCACATCTTCCACTGTGTACGCTTCTGTCAGTGCTTTCAGATCATCCGGTGTGGTATCTGTACTGTAAGCTTTGATAACTTTCATCAGATCCGCACAGCTGTATGCATTTTCGTAAATATCCTGTGTATATCCGTAAAGCTCATTGAAGGTATCTTTATCGGATGCGCTCCAGAATCCCTGATACAGACGAACAGTATTGCTATCTGCATCATCGGTGTTTGTCTCCGGATGACCGGACATTGCATTGTACAGGATCGCAAATGCAGGACCGCCCATGGATGCATATTTTCCTGCAATGTAATCAATCTTCGGATTACCAAAAGAATCGTTATCATTGATCTCATCATGATTTTCCATGGAGAAGCAGTCAACAGCTCCGACCTTGATATTGGAGCCCTGCTCTTCTTCCTTGGAAGTAATCGTCTTCATGATCTCATCTACATTGAAGGTACAGAGAACTGCATCATAATTTCTATCTACAAAAGCATGTTTCAGGTTATTGATTCCTTTCGGATCTGTCATATATCCAGGGCAGATGGTAATGCTGACATCATCCTTTCCTGCATCTACAACCGTTGTTTTCTCAGATGACGCAAGTTTTTCAACATCCTCCGAATAAGTCAGTCCTTCTTTTTCAGCCAGTCCTTCCAGAACACCAATGGTTCTCTGAAGGTGCATGTAGTTTCCTGCGGAAGAACCACCGGTCAGCACAATATAACTGCTGGTATCTGCATCTGCAAAATAATCTGCCATATTGTAGCCGGCTTCATAATCTGCCTTTGCATCCGGTCCTACACTTCCAAGAAAATACGGGCTGGTTTTTACCTTGTCATAATCTTCATCGCTGATACTTCCGGAACCAAGAACATAATACATTTCTTCTTCATCACAGGCTTCTACAATCTTCTGAATATCCTGTCCATAAAAAGAAATGATTCCGCTTACGCCCTGCAGCTTCATTGCGCGGATAAAATTGATCTCGTCCTCTGCAGAATTAATGCTGCCTGAAAAATAGAACTTTACCGGAAATCCCTGCTGGATATATTCTCTGTAATAGTTCATAAACATGTTCATTTCCGGGCTGTTCTGATTATATACTACAACACCTATTGTATATTGAACATCTCCGTCTTCCACAGCAGCGGAAACTTTTTTCCCGCCAACTGCAAAAACGGCAAGCAACAACAGCAGAATGCCCAGTACTTTAAAGTTTTTTAATGTCATACTGTTTTTTGCCTTTCTTTATTTCTCAGTTACATAATGGCAGGCTACTTCATGTCCGGACTCTACCTCTGTAAGCACCGGACGGATCGTCTTACATTTCTCCATGCAGTGCTCACAGCGATTCTGGAACGGGCAGCCATGAGGAACATCCAGAGGGCTTGGAGCCTCACTTTCAATACTCTCGATCTTTTTGTTCTGATCCATATGAATGGAAAACTGAGCGCCAAGAAGAGCCTGTGTATATGGATGAAGAGATTTTTCTGCAACATTCTCTCCTGGAATTACCTCCACGATATTTCCAAGATACATTACCGCGATCTGATGAGCAAAAGAACGGATCAGCGCCAGGTCATGGCAGATAAAGAGCATGCTGATGTTTTTCTCCTTCTGGAGACGTACCAGCAGCTGGATCACGGACTCCTGTACAGAAACGTCAAGTGCAGAAGTCGCCTCATCACACACCAGGATCTCCGGTTCCAGGGAAAGTGCACGTGCAATACTGATACGCTGTCTCTGACCACCACTCATGTTATGAGGATAGCGGTCTACAAAATCTCCGGGAAGTTCTACCATTTTCAGAAGTTCTCTGGCTTTGGCTTCTTTTTCGCTTCTTTTCAGTTTCCCGTAATTGATCAGCGGCTCTGTAAGAATATCCACGATCTTCATTTTCGGGTCAAAAGATGCCAGTGGATCCTGGAATACCATCTGCATATTCTGACGGTTCAGCCAGGTTTCTTTCTTGGAAAGATTGGAGAGATTTTTTCCATGATAAAGGATCTCGCCACTGGTCGGCTTGTCAAGAGAGATGACCATACGGACAAAGGTGGATTTACCACAGCCACTCTCTCCTACGATTCCCAGAGTCTTTCCTTTATAAACATTCAAGTTCACATCATTGCAGGCTGTCAATGTTCTGCCACCGGAAGCCGGGAACTGTTTTACGATATGTTTTGCACTGAGCACGATATCGGATTCCTTAAACATAACGCTGTCCCTCCATTTCCGGCACTGCAGCCAGCAGTTTCTTTGTATAGTCACTGGTCGGATGATTCATGACTTCATCACGTGTTCCCTGATCCACAACTTTTCCGTGCTGCATAACAACCAGCTGATCGGCCATATAAGCCGCTACACCAATGTTATGGGTAACGATGATGATGCCGGTTCCGAAATCATCACGGAGCTCCATCATCTGGCGTACGATCTGTGCCTGCGTGGTTACATCCAGGGCACTGGTCGGCTCATCTGCAAGAAGCAGTTCCGGGTTAAAAGTCATAGCCATGGCAATACCAACTCGCTGGCGCATACCACCGGAAAGCTGGTGAGGATAACTTTTCATGATATTTTCCGCGTCTGGAAGACGCATTTTCTGAAGCATGGAGCAGCCTTTTTTCCATGCTTCTGCTTTGGATACGTCAGTATGTGTACAAATATACTCCACATACTGGCTTCCGATCTTGCGGATCGGATTCAGGGTTCCACCACAATCCTGAAAAATCATGGAAATGCGGGTACCTCTTAAATTTCTCCATTCATCCTTGGTATTGGAAAGCAGGGAATGTCCGTTGAACTGAATATCACCGGCACTGACCCGGCCACCCCCGGCAAGAGCGCCGAGGACAGCACGGATCACGGTTGTTTTTCCACTTCCACTCTCTCCTACAACACTGATGATCTCACCCTTCTTCATGGAAAGATTGAAATGCTCAATGGTAGGTGCCTGCTTTCCGTACTGAACAGAAAGATCCTTGATTTCAAGCATAAATAAACGCTCCTTTACTCGGCAAGAGTGATATCCTTTGTCAGCCAGTAGTAATCCATCGGATACATCTTAACTCCAGTTACTTTCTTATTGGAGAAGAGATAAGTTGTCTCATAACCGAAGAATACAGTTGCTGCATCATCCATAATATCCTGCTGGATGTCGATGATCAGATCTTTTCTTGCATCCTCATCGAATGTCTGAGCAAGCTCATCAAGAAGCTTATCTACATCCGGATTGTTGTATCCTGCAGTATTGTTTGAGGAAGAGCTGTACCAGTTCTCTCTTAAGTAGTTCTCCGGATCACCTGTGTTGGCAACCAGTACGTTCCAGATCAGAAGGTCATACTGACCGGAATCTCTCATGTCAAGAAGTGTCTCATAACTTACAGTATTCAGGTTTACATTGATACCGATCTCTTTCAGGCTGGCCTGTGCTGCCTGTGCGTATACACCAAGCTCTGCACGGCTTGTGTAAATAACGAAATCAAGAACAAGCGGATCTCCGTCCGGAGTCTCTACAAATCCGTCACCGTCAACATCTTTGTATCCAGCTTCCTCAAGAATCTTCTTTGCGCCATCCGGATCGTAAGCATTCTCATCTTTCAGATCATCAAATCCAAAGTCAAGTGTTGGCGGAACCGGTGCTTTACCAGCTGTTGCACCACCCTCAAGAAGAGTGTTACAGTATGTCTCTTTGTCAAGTCCGCGGAGAAGTGCCTGACGAAGTGCCTTGTCGCTGAGTGCATGATCCTCGTTCTGGTTCATGAACGCATAGGTGGAACGAAGAGACTGAAGTTCCTGAATATCATAGTTGTCATTTCCCTCGAACTCAACCAGGTTCTCTGTTTTCAGGTTGTAAGCGATATCGATCTCACCTGTCTGAAGAGCCATGGAACGTGTTGTCTGGTCATCCACACATTTCAGTGTAACTTTGTCAAGGGGAACTTCGCCATCCCAGTAGTTCTCATTCTTTACTACAACACAGGAGTCTGTCGGGCTAAAAGACTCTACTGCGTAAGGTCCTGTACAGATCGGTCCTTCCATTGCAAATGTGGAATCATCGACATTTGTATCAACAATGAGGAACAGCGGGTCTGCAAGGCATCCGGCCATGTTTGCATTTGCTCTGTTCAGGTGGAAGATCAGGTTCTGTCCATCAACCTCGATGCTGTCGAGATCAAAGAATTCCGGAACACGGTCACTCTTTTCAGCGGTACGCTCGATGGAAGCTTTTACCATCTCTGGTGTCATATCGTCGCCGTTGGAGAATTTTACGCCCTCACGGATCTTGAAGGTCCATGTTTTTCCATCGTCGCTGTTCTCCCATTCTTCTGCAAGACATGGAACGATCTCACCGTTCTCATCGAATTTTGTGAGGCACTCTCCGATCGCATAACGGGATACTACCCAGCTGAAATACTGCTCTGTCGGCTCCAGTGTATCTGCAAAGCTTGTTACTCCGATGGTGATCTCCTTATCACTTTTTTTGTCACCTTTTGCCTGAGCCATTGTTGTCATGGAAAAAGTCATCATGCATGCAAGTGTAGCAGCCAGCACTTTTTTAACTACGTTATTTCTCATTTCATCCTCCTAAAGATAAATAATACTGATCATATGGTGTTGGTTTGTTACAGAGTTGTTTTATTGATCCTGGCGCGGATCCAGTACATCACGGATGCTGTCTCCAAGCATGTTGAAAACAACAACACAGATCACGATAGCGATACCAGGGTAGATCATAAGCCATGGCGCTTTTGCCATATAGGTTCTTCCTTCATTCAGCATCAGTCCCCATTCCGGTGTCGGCGCGGTTGCACCAAATCCCAGGAATGAAAGGGAAGCCAGTTCCAGCATCATGGTTCCGATATCTGCCGCTGCAGTTACCACCATCTGGGTTACCATGTTGGGAAGAACGTGTACAAGAAGAATTTTCCAGGTCTTTGTTCCGTTTACCACAGCTGCCTCTATGTAAAGACTCTTCTTGACTTTCAAAACCATACTTCTTGCAAGGCGGGCATATTTTGTCCAGCTTACAGCCGCAATGGAGATAACGGCATTGACCAGATTCGGTCCGAGCATACCGGCAATGGCAATGGCCAGAACAAGGCCGGGGAATGAGATCATCATATCCGCGATACGCATGATCACTGCATCCACAACACCACCGAAATATCCGGCGATAACTCCTAAAAATGTACCGATCACAAAGATCACCGCAACCAGACATAAGGTCATGATCAGAGAGGTTCTTGTTCCGAAGATAACACGGGAAAGAAGATCTCGTCCAAGCTTATCCGTTCCGAACGGATGAGCGGAGCTTGGCTCCTGCAGTGATTCGGTCATAACTGCATCCAACGGATCATATGGGGAAAGCTGCGGTGCAAAGATCACAACACCGATCACCACGAGACCCAGAATAAAGAAAAGAGTGAACTGTTTATTTTCTTTGAATGTTCGTAATACCTTTTTCAATTATCTATCCTCCTTAAGTCTTGGATCGAGATAAGTATAGGACAGATCCACAAGCAGGTTGATGCACATGTACAGGATCGCGATCCAGAGTACATAGCCCTGTACAAGAGGATAGTCACGACAGGAAATTGCCTTTACTGCCATATTTCCCATTCCAGGCCAGTTGTAAATGATCTCTACAACTGCAGTACCTCCCAGAAGACTTCCAAGGGAAAGCCCCAGCAGTGTTACCAGCGGAAGCATTACATTAGGAAGAACGTGTTTCCAGAGAATGACGCTTTCCTTGATCCCACGCATTCTTGCACCTGTGACATAATCCTGGTGAAGTTCCTCCAGTACTGCACTTCTTACCTGTCTGGTATACTTTGCAGACATGGCAAGTGCAAGTGTCAGCGCCGGAAGGATCATGGATTTAAAATCTGTACTGCCTCCGGCAACATTGATCCAGCGAAGCTGAACACCAAAGATGCTGAGAAGGATCAGGCCCAGCCAGAAGCTTGGAACAGATACTCCCACAAAGGTAATTCCTCTTACAAAATAATCCGGGAATTTGTTCTGATATACAGCGGCCAGTATTCCAAGCGGTATGGAAATAATGACCATCATCAGAAGTGCCAGCAACGACATCCTCAGCGTCGGCCAGAAACAGGATACCAGTTTATCCGTTACCGGCATTTTGAAAGAATAGGACTGTCCCATATCTCCTGTTACAACACCTTTCAGCCAGGAACCATACTGCACAAGAAATGGCTGGTCAAGGCCGAGATCATGTCTTGTCTGTTCCAGAAGTTCCGGTGTTGGAAGATTACCACACTCTGTCAACATGATCTCCGCAGGATCACCAGGTGACAGGTAGGTCAGTCCAAATGTGAAAAAGCTGATTCCAAATAATACAATGATAATCTGGAGAAATCTTTTTCCTACTTGTTTCTTTGTCACGTTTTACTCCTTTCCTCATTTGATGTGATTTTTAGCATAGCCGTTTCAACTTATATAAGATAATAATAACTATAATGGGATTCTTTATATGCAGAAAATGCATGGAATTTTAGAAATACGCACGAAAAAAGCCCGTGACGAAATACGGGCACACACAAAAAAACTTGCTTCCTATCTTCCGTAAGAATCATCTTAAAACAATTACAAGCAGGTCTCCTGACTCAGGCTCCTCACCCTCAGACACCTTCCCGGCCCTATTTCTCACGCACCCGGCCAGTGGTATTTTATCTGAGGATTCCCCATTACAGTGACGGGATCGTACCGGATTTACACCGGTTTCCCTATTAATCCTCTCGGAACTTGCAACGACTGATGTAAAAATCAGCAAATGCTGTTAAATTACAGATTTATTATATGATAAATCTATTGCTGTTGTCCATAGAAAAATGTTGTATTTTTAGAATATTTATCAATTTTGTCAAAGCTGTTTGAATTGTACATATACCCCGTTAGGTATTTAACAACTGAGTTTATCCGATTTGTCAAAAAAATACGGATTTTACGCGTTTGTTTTTACAAATAGAACAACAAACGGTAAAATCCGGTTTTCTTATCGCTTCTATAGGAATTGAATAAAACAATTTTTGGTGGAAAAGCTCTGCGAATATCAGGTCAGCGTCTCTGTGATCGCTGCATAGGCGATCATCGGTCCGTCCTCAATAATATTCAGGCTGGCTGTCTGATAAAGTACAACTCCATTTTCTGTTGCAATGGATGTATAAAGCAGGTTTCCGTAGTAATCTCTCAGTTCACCCAGGTCTTCTCCTTTAAAGAAGTACTCTCCAGGCTTTTTGGATGGATACCAGCATCCGGTATATGGTGCATATTCATATACCACATTTTCCAGAAGCATCTGACGGTAATGTTTCAGTCCGTGACATTTCTTCCCCTGAAGATGAAACACAAGATGACGGACGTCTCTTTTGTCCTGTTCCACTTCCTCCCAGGTCCAGTAACTGTGTCCGCCCCTCTCGATGAGAATGCTTGGAATTCCAAGAGAAGAAGCATAATTATAGGCACCACCTGTAGCAGTTGTAGAGCGGACCACATATTTGACACCGATATGTCTTGCCATATGTAAGGACTTCTCTGCCGTCTCTTCATCTACAACCCCTACATAATAAACATATGGATGAAGCTGCTCATATCCGTCTCCGCTGTGCAGATCAATATAATAATCCGTTATGGAAAAAAGTTTCGTCACCATGGTATAGGCAATGCGGTCTGCAGCTGTCCCCTCAGGATCTCCCGGGAAAACACGGTTCAGATTCTTACCATCTTCATAGACCATACTCATGGTACGATGTTCAAATCCACTGACATTGACCAGCGGAATGATGATCACATTTCCCTTCAGTTCCTCCGGCTGAAATTCTTTCGCAAGTTCCATCGCCGCCTGTATTCCTACATACTCGGCGCTGTGTACTCCTGCTGTGATCAGGATCGTCGGTCCGTCTTCCACCCCGCAGATCACAGTCGCCGGCATCGCCATGCCGCATCCTGTGATCTCAATCTTACCTTGTGCTTTTTCTCCTTTTTCGATCACCCAGTCATCAATTTTGATCATTGGCTGTTTCCCTTTCCCTTTTTCTTATATTTCCGCACTTTGTTCCGATAAGTATACCATGCCTAACCAAAATTGTATATGTCTTTTTTTTAATTCTATCTTTTTGCCAGTTCTCTGGTGATCTCTTCCCAGCTGACACCTTTTTCCACCATCAGTACCATCATGTGATAGAGAAAATCTGAGATCTCATACTTGATCTCTTCTTTATCCGGATTTTTGGCGGCAATGACGATCTCTGTACATTCTTCACCGACTTTTTTCAGGATCTTGTCAATTCCCTTATCAAAAAGATAATTGGTATAGGAACCTTCCTTCGGATTCGCTTTCCGGTCTGTGATCACATCGTACACATTCTGGAATACGTGGAGTGGATTGGTATCATCGTACTCTTTCTTCATCAGTGGTTTGAAGAAACAGGTACGGTTTCCTGTATGGCAGGCAGCCCCCACCTGATCCACCTTGGCAAGGATCGTATCATTGTCACAGTCAATGGTAAGGGATTTTACATACTGTACATGTCCGGATGTCAGGCCTTTTGTCCAGAGTTCATTCCGGCTGCGGCTCCAGTATGTCATTTTTCCCAGTTTCAGTGTAGTATCAAAAGCCAGTTCATTCATATAGGCCAACATCAGCACTTCATCTGTCCGGTAATCCTGGACAATAACTGGAACCATTCCATCACTGTTTAATTTAAAATCGGACCATGCAATATTGCTTTTATAGGTATTCACCGGAATTCCGGCTTTTTCGCAGGTCTCTTTTAATGTATGCAGATCATTTTCAAGGCTGCTCACATAAGCACCGCAAAGTCCGGACACGGCGGTTTCCCCTAAAAGCTCCAGAACTTTTTCCTGACTGCTTTCGTCCGTGTGGAGAACAATGGAAATCTGCGAAATCTGTGCGATTTCATTTTCCACTGTATCCAGAGCCAGAACACTGTCTGCATAAATTTCGATCAGCTCCTGATTTTCTGTAAATTCCTTCAGATCAGAAATACTGATCATCATACGTTCTTTTCCAAAACGTCTGGATACTTCCTCAAGAAGCTCAATATTACTTTTCTTTGAAAAATTTAATACAACCTTGGCACAGCCTGCATAGATCAGTTTTTTTACGTCTTCCATACGTTTGATGTTTCCTGCTGCGATCACCGGGATCTCGGATGCCTGGCAGATATCCCGGATCTTTCCGATCGCACGGTCATGCTCAGCATCTGCGGAAGAAAAGTCAAACACCAGAAGCTCATCTGCTCCATTGTCGCCGTAAAATTTTGCAAGTGTCTCTACATTTCCATCTCCGAAAAGATTTCTCTGTCCAAATCCTGTTACTGCCTTTTCTGCCTGAAGATAAAGGCATGGGATCAACTGTTTGTTCATAAGTAGTCTCCTTTATGTATCAGAGGCTTCCCTTGGTAGAAAGCACGTCTGTGATCCGGGAATCGTACTGTGTTGCCGCATCAAGGGCTTTGGCAAAGCTCTTAAACATAGCCTCTGCCACATGATGGCTGTTTCCGCCGGAAAGAACTTTGATGTGAAGATTCATTGCTGCGGAATAAGACACTGCATAAAAGAATTCCTTCACCATCTCGGTTGCCATATCTCCTATTTTCTCCGTGGAAAACTCCGCATCCCATCCAAGATAAGGTCTTCCGGAAAGATCCACTGCACAGAGCACCAGAACTTCATCCATGGGAAGAATACAGCTGCCATAACGTTTGATTCCTTTTTTGTCCCCAACTGCCTCACGGATCGCATTTCCAAGGACAATACCTGTATCTTCAATAGTATGATGATCATCCACATTCAGGTCACCGTGTACTCTCAAAGTAAGATCATACAGTCCATGACGCGTAAAGCCGTCCAGCATATGATCAAAAAAGCCAATACCTGTATCAATATCGGAACTTCCTGTTCCGTCAATATTCAGCTGCAGACGGATCTGTGTTTCTTTTGTGTTTCTTTCGATCAGTGCTTCTCTTGCCATTATTCGTTCTCCTTATCCTCTTCCTCAAAACGGACCGCAATGGAGTTTGCGTGTGCAGTCAGCTGTTCCGATGTGGCAAACTGGATAATGTCCTTGTGGATCTTCCGGAGTGCTTCTCTGGAATAATACACAATGCTGGATTTCTTAATAAAATCATCTACAGAAAGTGCGGAGAAAAATTTCGCGGTTCCATTGGTAGGAAGTACATGGTTCGGTCCTGCAAAATAATCTCCAAGAGGCTCAGAGCTGTGCTCTCCGATAAAGATCGCACCTGCATTTCGTACTTTCATCATATCTTCAAACGGATTCTTTGTGACGATCTCCATATGCTCGGAGGCAATTTCATTGGCTGCCTCAATGGCCTCGTCCATATCTTCTGCGATCAGGATATATCCAAAATTCTCCAGAGATTTCTCAATGATAGCTTTTCTGGAAAGTTTTTCAACAAAACCTTTTACCTCTGCGTCAACCTTATCTGCAAATTCTTCATTTGTTGTGATCAGGATCGCGGACGCCATCTCATCATGCTCTGCCTGAGAAAGAAGATCTGCCGCGATATAACGTGGATTTGCAGTCTCATCTGCAAGAACAAGGATCTCGCTTGGTCCGGCAATGGAGTCAATGCTGACATAACCATAAACTGCTTTTTTTGCAAGAGCAACAAAAATATTTCCAGGTCCTACGATCTTAT
>ENA-OPDA01001439-OPDA01001439.1-human-gut-metagenome-genome-assembly--contig:-NODE-1439-length-15667-cov-3.954202_pt1 | contig 15667 bp, 11 predicted proteins | sample MGYA00241253_ERZ501486 | MGnify/ENA primary metagenome ERZ501486 (study PRJEB25962, sample SAMEA2042510) | human gut metagenome | biome: human gut; feature: human-associated habitat; material: faeces... | reverse complement strand
TACCCAGGTCTGTGGAATAGGAATAGATTCGTCTCGTCTGGGGGAAATTCTGATCATCTGTCGTATGCCAGCTTAAAATAATCAGTGACAGAATTGTAAATACATCTATGACTCCCCCGCCATATGTGTGGCATATTCTTAAAATGGTATCCTCTACTCTGGATATTTCGGCTCCTGTACACAACATCGCCTCTCCCACATCCAATGCCTTCTCCATGATCTTAGGCGCTTCAAAGCAGGTAATTTCCTTCTTCATGCACTATGCCTCTTTTGCTTCCTGCTCATTACTGCTGACTACCGGATGTTTCTTTAAATACAGCATGAACACAACTGCTGCTATGATAAACGGTATACCTGCTACAATACCTGTCGGCGCAGGTCCAACAAAGAAATTGCCGCCATCCTTTGTAAAATATGCAGCCTGTGACATCATGACATTCACTGCGCTGTGTGCGAAGATCGCAGGGAAAATACTTCCGCTCCTCAGACTGATAAAGGAATAAATACAGCCTGTGACCATACCAAATACGCACATAGCAAGAATACCTGTGAATGGATATCCCGCATAGCCTGTACCATAATAATATCCAAGAGATACCAAAGGCGCATACCACAGACCAGATATCAGACCACTGATCAGAATTGCCTTTGTCGTACCAAACTTACGATACAGCTTCGGAAGCAGATAGCCTCTCCAGCCCCATTCTTCACCAAAGCTGTTGATTACATCCAGTACTGGCGCTGAGAATACATTAATTAATAAAGTTGTCTTGAAATTGGCAATGATATTCACTGCATCCAGCTCTGAGCCGTTATCTATTGCAGCCTGTACGAAATTCGTCATGGATGCATCATAATTGTCATGGAAAATTATAAAATACAGAACTGCTCCAAGAAAAGTCAGCGCTGTTGTTCCAAACCATCCAAACAGAAAGCAGAACTTATGCTTTGCAAAATTAAACTGTAACAAGCCTTCCTTTGTCATGACTCTGGCGATCAGAGATGCAAAAGCCGGTGCAAACATCATGGAACTGATCATATTGACCGCTTCCTTTACCGTGTCCACATCTCCACTCTGATACATGGGCTTAATGACTCCAAGCTCTGCAATCCATGCAATACCAAATACTGCGATCAAAAAGATCGTAAGTCTTTTGGTTTCTATCTTGGGATCTTCTACTCCTACTACTTTTCTCTTTTTTTCTTCTGCCATACCTTTCTTACTGCCTTCCTTTACTTAATTTCATTAGCCATCACATAGAATTGATGATAAATGCCACCCAGTGCCATCAATTCATCATGATTACCTTCTTCTACAATTCCTTCGTCTGTCAGTACCAGAATTCTGTCTGAATTACGAATACTTGATAATCTGTGTGCAATCGTAAGTGTTGTTCTGCCCTTTGCAAGCTCGTTAAGGGACTTCGCTACTGCATATTCACTCTCATTATCCAATGCAGAGGTAGCCTCATCCAGAATGATAATAGGGGGATTTTTCAAGAACACCCTGGCAATGCTGATACGTTGCTTCTGTCCTCCTGAGAGCTTTACACCACGTTCTCCAACATACGTATCATATCCATCTCTGAGTCCTCTTATGAATTCATCTGCTCCTGCCTTTTTCGCAGCTTCTATTACTTCTTCTCTGGAAGCGCCCGGCTTACCATAGGCAATATTATCATACACCGTTCCTGAGAACAGATATACATCCTGCTGTACAATACCGATATTCTGTCTCAGACTCTTCAATGTCAGGTTTCGGATACTGGTGCCGTCCACCGTAATCGTTCCTCCAGATACGTCATAGAATCTGGGAATCAGATTGCACAACGTAGTCTTACCACCACCGGAAGGACCTACAATTGCCAGCTTCTCACCTGCATGAATCGTCAGATTCAGATGATGAAATACCTTGTTATGGTCGTCTGGATATTCAAAGCTTACGTTTTCAAAGATAATCTCACCCTTTGGATTTACCAGCTCCTTTGCATCCGGCTCATCAAATATCTCAATATCTGCATCCATGATCTGAATAAATCTCTCTATACCTGTGATACCGCGCTGGAACTGCTCTGCAAATTCAATGATTCTGCGGATTGTAGCAATCAGTGTAGATACATACATGACATACGCTACCATATCTCCGGGCAGAATCTGCTGTTCCATAAGGAAATATCCACCGCCCAGAATCACGACCAGATACATCAGACCATCAAATACTCTGGTAGAAGTATTGAACATACCCATGAGCATATACGTATAGGTCTTGATCTTTAAAAATTCCTGATTGCCCTCTTCAAATTTCTCTTTCTCCAGCTCTTCATTGGTAAAAGCCTTTACGACCTTCTGTCCAAGTAAGCTGTCCTCTATCTTGGCATTCAACTCACCAATCTGATAACGCTGCTGTCCAAAGGCAGAACGCATCTTACGGTTGATCATACGGCATACGATAGTCATTATAGGCACGAATATAAATACCATGACAGTAAGCAGCAGATGTATTCTTGCCAGAATAATAAAAGATATCACAATTTTGAGACCGGCAATGAAAAATTCCTCCGGACAGTGATGTGCAAATTCTGTTACTTCAAATAAGTCGTTGGTAATACGGCCCATGATCTGACCCACTTTGGTATTATTGAAATACGTATTGGAAAGCTGCTGAAGATGTGCATAAGCATCTCTACGCATATCTGTCTCTATCTTTGCTCCCATGACATGTCCGACATCTGCCATATAATAATTGGCGAGACAATCTATGATACGCAGGATAAAATAGAGAAATCCAAGTCCTGCTATCATTTTCGTTGTAAGCAGCGCTACATCCTGTAAAGCAGTATTCGTAATCTGCCTGATTATAAGAGGCAGTATAATTTCACAGATGGTAGTCAGCGCTGCACAGAACAGATCAGTAAACAGTGTCTTGTAATATGGCCTGAAATAAGGCAAAAATCGCTTAATCAGTTCTGATGTTGTATATTTCTTCGAGTCCATTCTCATTTCCTTTCTATCATCACTTCACTATTTCATTGGAATCCAGCATAATGGTAAAAGGTCCGTCATTTAAAAGAGACACCTTCATATCTGCCCCAAAGCTGCCATGTTCTGTATGGAAGCCCTTTGCCTTAACAGAATCAATGATATACTCATACAGCTCATTTGCAAGCTGGGGATTGCCTGCATCTGTGAAAGAAGGGCGGTTTCCCTTACGACAGTCAGCATATAATGTGAATTGGGAGACAATCAGAAACTCTCCCTGCACATCTGCCGCTGCAAGATTGGTCTTGCCCTGTGCATCATCAAAAATACGAAGCTTTGTCATTTTATCAACCAGCTTATCTGCAATCTGCTTCGTGTCTGTATCTGCCACACCGACAAATACCAAAAGTCCATGCCCTATCTGCCCTATTGTCTTATCATCCACCGCAACTGCAGCTTCCCCTACTCTCTGAATTAATAATTTCATGTTTGTTTGCCTTTCAGTCTTCCTGTTTATATTCTTCTATTGCTGTCTCATACAGATTATTGCCCAGACTGTCAATAACAACGATAACAGGGAAGTCTTTTACCTCCAGTCTGCGGATAGCCTCTGTTCCCAGATCATCATATGCGATCACTTCTGCCTCTTTAATACATTTTGAAAGAAGCGCTCCCGCTCCTCCAACTGCCGCAAAATATACCGCACCATTTCTTACTATTGCATCTATCACAGCCTTGCTTCTTTTTCCTTTTCCAATCATTCCTTTTAGTCCAAGATCAAGAAGGTCTGGTGCATACTTATCCATTCTGCTTGCTGTTGTTGGACCTGCTGAACCTATTGGTCTTCCTTCTCTCGCTGGAGATGGTCCCATATAATATATAATATTATTTTTCATATCTATTGGAAGTGGCTCTCCTGCTGCCAGAGCCTCTGCCATTCTTTTATGTGCTGCATCCCTGGCTGTGTATATAGTTCCTGTTATGTATACATAATCTCCTGAATGAAGACTTTTTGCATCTTCGTCACTTATAGGAGCTGCTATGTGTCTGTCCATAATAATCCTCCATTCTTGCGCTGCTTTTCAGCGCATCTCAAGTTTGTGCGAAGCACAAATCTTGCGTGTGAAAAATCTTATTTTTTACACTAAACTTCCTTATAAATACATCACTGTATATATTAAGGGTGGTGAAGATAAAAGTCAATGAAAATGTATATTTATAAAATGAATGAAAATGCAAGCTTACTTTATATATTATATTAAATATATATTAATAAAATGCATTGTGGATAGTAAAATTATATATGAAAATATATATTGATAAAGTATAAGAGGATATGTATATTATTAAAGTGAATGGCTGACGTAAAAATATAAAGAATATAGATAGATATGAAAGTTATAAAAGATAGAGACATGTACTAAAATCAGCCATTTTCATTATAATAGACAGGAATAAGGATTGGATAAGTGTGAAATACGAATCAGGACTCCAAAATGTATATGTGATAATTTCAGATAAAAGAAGCGATTATGAAGATATAAAAAGTACAATAAACGCAGGCATGTTAAAAAAGCATAAAACTATATTTAACAGTCTGGATGGATATCAGCATGATAAAGATATAATTATAAGTGATGGATTAAAACATAGCATAACAATTGGAAAAGATATATGTGAAGATGTGGGGGTTGGAAAAGAATATAGAGGAAGTGCAGCGTATGTTGTATATGATTATGAAGATATAACATATATGTATTGTGAACATATATATGCTAGAAAAACACATACGCCAGCCTGTATTTTAGAGACGGATAATTACATAGTCAGGGAAGAATGTGAAAATGATCTTGAGGAATTATACAGATTATATGATACATTGTCAGATTGTTCTTTTATAGAGCCATTGTATGAAGCAGAGCGTGAGAAAGAGTTTTTATCAGCATATATTTCTAATATGTATGGTTTCTTTGATTATGGTCTGTGGCTTGTATTTGATAAAAAAACAGGGGAACTTGTTGGACGTATGGGGATAGAAAACAGGAGCATAGATGGTGTAAACTGTCAGGAGCTGGGATATCTTGTCGGGAGAAAATACCAGAGACGAGGAATAGCATATGAGGTGTGCAGTAAGATTGTTGAATATGCAAGAGAATATCTTTATATTGACAGGTTGTATGCATGTATACATAAAGATAATATTCCATCAATTAATTTTATAAATAAAATGAAGTTTAAGCTGTATGCAAAGGATATTGATGATATGGATATATATGTAAGACAGTTGGATGAAAATAAATAACAGTTGTTCACATAAATACATTAAAAATTAAGAGCTTTTTGACTTTTTTTGTGAAATGTGCAAAAAAATGAATATAAAAAATGTATAGATTTTTTACTGGAAGTTTACATGAAATAGTGATAGAATAAAAAGCACGTTTATGAAATCAGAGGGGATATTTCGGGGGAGAAAGAATGAGTGATTTTAAGAAACAATATGATAAAGAACTTAAATATCAGGAAGATAAGTCTAATAAATATACATTAAACGGTGTTGTTATGTTAATAGCCGTAGAGCTTATAGTATGGGCATTGAATACAATAGGAATATTTGAAATAGACAGAAGGACGATAACTGTTGCAGTTATTATTTCTATAATATTATTTCCTGCCTCAATATCGCCATCAAGTAGAACGCTCTTAAAGAAAACGTAATTATCAATTGTTAATTTGCTCTTCTTTTTGCCTGCTGTAAGTGCTTCGTGAGCTCTTATGCTCTTTTGTCATATCATGCAGTACTTTTGTATGTCATTCCATTATTATTTGCAGCTCATTACAGACAGAAAAAGATATTATGGTTTACATCATTTATTAATTCAGTTTCGGTATTTTTAAGTATGACACTGGGATTTTATTATGGAATCTGTGATCTTAATATATTGTTTGAGGGAAGTCATAAAAGAGACTGGTATATTAATGTATTAGAAAGTGGAACCGGATATGTATTTAATTCGAATCCATTGTTCGTTGTTATTGTTTTTGGTGTGATACCAAGATGCATGATTCTTTTGGTTATTACATTTATACTTCAGGATATAGTTGTTTGTGGAAGTGAGGACGCCGCAAGGATAGCCCAGCTTACATATATGAAGGAGACAGATTCAAGAACAAAGGTATTTAACAAGAATAAGTATGAGGAAATGGTTTTAGCATATTATCCTTATATAGATAATATAAGAGTTATTTTCTGGGATATGAATAATCTTAAGATGATTAATGATACATATGGTCATGAATATGGAGATAAAGCGATTGAAAGATTATCATCCGTGCTTTATTCATTTTCAGATGACAGAAGGCGTGTATATAGAATTGGTGGGGATGAATTCATTATGATAATAGATAATCCTGGTGAGGATGAAGGAAAAGAAATATCAATATCGGTAGCAGACATGATTGAAAAGGCCAATGCAGGAAGTAACTTAAAGATTACGAGTGCAGTAGGAATGGCTAAGGGATACGGAAGAGATGTGCTGGAAGTAGTAAAGAGAGCCGATGAGTCCATGTATAAGAATAAAGTAAAAACAAAAGCAGGGAGAGTGGGATAGTTATAGTGTGTATGGCACATAAACAGTAAATTATCATAAAAATTTCACATATTATTATAAATATTAATATATCTGAAAATGTTTTTGTAGTATAATAAAACGATGTGAGTGTTAAAATTCATTTCGACACTTACATCATAAGATGTCAATATTATGATATTAAATTATTTTTATGATGATATTTGATACTTGTTTCGGTATTTATATGACAATGGAGGTCAGTGTGAAAAATAAGATTTTTCACACGCAAGAATGGAGGTTGTTATGGATAATAAGGAAGATGATATATCAATCCATACAAAAGAACAGATAGCAGGAAATGAAGATAACATATTTGAACAAGCAGCAAAGTATGAGAAAAAAAGAGAAAAGTCTCATTATTTTAAGAATGGATTGCTGCTTGGTATAGTAGCTGCATTTCTTGTAATGGTTATAATTGTTGTAAGTGTGGCTGGTGTGTGTATACAGAAGGGATATATTCATATAGGTGTTAATGGTGATGTATATATCCAGTCAGATGCAGTTACAGATGGAAGTGGAATAGGAAGTGAGGTTGAGGCTAAGCTGAATGCTATAGATTCTGTCCTGGATTCTTTCTATTTTGATGAAGTTGATGAGGAAAAGGCCAAGAATAACATATATAAAGCTTATCTTAGTTCTTATGGAGATAAATATACTGTTTATTATACAGCTGATGAGTATAATAAACTTAAGGAAACTACAAATGGTACATTTTACGGAATAGGATCGGTCTGTCAGTTAAGTGAAGAAGGCGGAATCCTGCTTGTAGATGTATATGATAATGGTGCAGGATATAAGGCTGGATTAAGAACTGGAGATAGGATAGTCAAAGTAGATGATACAGATGTTACTGATATGGATCTGTCCTCGGCAGTTGCACTTGTCAAAGGTGAGAAAGGTACAACAGTCAGACTTGGTATTGTAAGAGAAGGGGTTACTTGTGATTACACAGTAGTAAGGGATGAAGTTGAAATCCAGACTGTAAACTATGCAATGACAGATGATTCCATAGGATATATAGCAATTTCACAGTTTGAAAGTGTTACGGCAAAACAGTTTAAGGCAGCTATTGAAGACCTTAAGGCGCAGGGAGCTAAAGGGATAGTTATAGATATAAGAAATAATCCGGGAGGCTTGCTTACAACTGTAGTTACTATGCTTAAATATATACTTCCAAATGGTCTTATTGTGTATACAGAAGATAAGGCAGGGAATAGAAAAGAATACAGCGATAGTGATAATGAAGAACTGGATATTCCGCTTGCAGTACTTGTCAATGGAAACAGTGCAAGTGCATCAGAAATATTTGCAGGTGCTATACAGGATTACGAAAAAGGTATCATAGTTGGAACGCAGACATATGGAAAGGGTATTGTACAGACACTAAAGCCGCTTACTGATGGTAGTGCAATTAAGTTTACAATAGCCAAGTATTTTACACCTAAGGGACAGGATATACATGGAAATGGTGTTACTCCGGATGTTGTTGTGGAATTTGATAAGAATGCTGATGAGGATACACAGTTTAACGCAGCCATAGACAGCCTGAAGGCAGTTATGAATTAAGCTGTATTATTATTAATATTGTTAGTATTATTAATATTATTATTAGCATTATTAGTATTATTAGTATTGTTAGTAGTATTCAGGCCTTGCATGATACTGAATGAAAACGAAATATAATAACAGGTGCAGATAAATGTTCTGTTTATAAAAGGAATGTTAATGGATTATCCACTAATAAAACAGGAACAGATGTTCTGCATTAGATAGACAAAGTCTATTTTTTGTAGTAGAATTAAGCATGTAAGTGCATACTATGAAATATTGACTTTGTCTTTTTTTAGAAATATTTTGTGGGAATCTTATTTCAGGAAGGAGATGGCATTATGGAGTTTAAGTTACATGCCCCATATGAGCCAACAGGCGACCAGCCCCAGGCTATAGAGGAACTTGTAGAAGGATTTAATGAAGGTAATCAGTTTGAAACTTTAGTTGGAGTTACAGGCTCTGGTAAAACGTTTACTATGGCAAACATTATCCAGCATGTACAGAAGCCTACTCTTATAATCAGTCATAATAAAACATTAGCAGCACAGCTGTACTCTGAGATGAAAGAGTTCTTTCCTGAGAATGCAGTAGAGTATTTTGTCTCCTATTATGATTATTATCAGCCGGAGGCTTATGTGCCACAGAGCGATACTTATATAGCCAAGGATTCTTCGATTAATGACGAGATAGATAAGTTAAGACATTCAGCAACAGCGGCACTGTCTGAAAGAAATGATGTAATCATAGTTGCTTCAGTTTCATGTATATATGGATTAGGTGCACCTATTGATTATAAGAACATGGTTATATCACTTCGTCCAGGTATGGAAAAAGACAGGGATGAGATGATAAGAAAGCTTATAGATATACAGTATATGCGCAATGACCAGGATTTTAAGCGAGGAACATTCAGGGTAAGGGGAGATGTTGTAGAGATATATCCGTCAGCTTCCAGTGGAGATGCTGTGAGAGTCGAGTTCTTTGGTGATGAGATAGACAGGATAAGCGAGATTGATTCTCTTACCGGTGAGGTTAAATGTAACCTTGACCATGTTGCTATATTTCCTAATTCACATTATGTTGTTGAAAAAGAGAAGATGGAAAAGGCGATTGAGAATATAAAGAAAGAGCTTGCAGAGAGAATAGAGTATTTTAAGAGTGAGGATAAGCTTCTTGAGGCACAGAGAATAGAAGAACGAACGAACTTTGATATAGAGATGATGCAGGAAACAGGCTTCTGTTCAGGTATTGAGAATTATTCAAGACATTTAGCAGGGCTTCCGGCAGGGTGTCCACCATATACGCTTATGGACTATTTTCCAGATGATTTTATGATTATTGTCGATGAGTCACATATTACTATTCCACAGATAAGGGGAATGTATGCAGGCGATCAGGCAAGAAAGACGACACTTGTAGACTATGGCTTCAGGCTTCCTTCAGCGAAGGATAACAGACCGCTTAATTTTCAGGAGTTTGAGAGCAAGATATCACAGATGCTTTTTGTATCTGCTACGCCTAGCAGGTATGAGGAAGAACACGAACTTATGAGGGCAGAGCAGATTATAAGGCCTACAGGACTTCTTGATCCAGAGATAACAGTTAGACCAATAGAGGGTCAGATAGATGATCTTATAAGTGAGATTAATAAGGAAGTTGAGAAAAAGAACAAGATACTTGTAACTACACTTACCAAGCGTATGGCAGAGGATCTCACAGATTATCTTAAGGAAGTCGGCATAAGAGTCAAGTATCTTCATGCTGATATTGATACACTAGAGCGACAGAAGATTATAAGGGATATGCGACTTGACGGATTCGATGTGCTTGTTGGTATCAATCTGCTTAGAGAGGGACTTGATATTCCAGAGATAAGTCTTGTGGCTATTCTTGATGCTGATAAAGAGGGCTTCTTAAGAACAGAGACTTCACTTATCCAGACGATAGGACGAGCTGCCAGAAATGCAGAGGGACACGTTATTATGTATGCAGATACTATAACAGAGTCTATGGAAAAGGCTATATCTGAGACAGAAAGACGTAGAAAGATACAGCAGGAGTACAATGAGGTACACGGAATAACCCCTCAGACTATAAAGAAGGCAGTAAGAGATCTTATAAGTATATCTAAGGCAGCAGAAGCAGATAATTCAAATGGAAAGCTTGATGTAGATTATGAATCTATGAGCATTAAAGATCTTGAAAAGGTTAAGAAGCAGATTGAGAAAACTATGCGTAAGGCTGCAGCAGAGCTTGACTTTGAACAGGCGGCTATGCTTCGTGATAAGATGATCGAGATTAATAAGTATATTTATGAGGATAAGAAGTCAGGCAGATAGAATTAATAGCTATTATACCAGGTGAGGCTATAAGTTCAAAAGCAATATTACGCAGTCAGAATTATAAAAAGCAGTTGCTGATTACAGAAAAAGCTTTATGTACCTGAGATGATTAAGGATTAAGGAAGAAGAAATAACGGAGAAAATAGAATATGGAAAAAGGCGATTACAGGAATTATATAAGAATAAAAGGTGCAAGTGAGCATAATCTTAAAAATATTGATGTAGATATACCAAGGGACAGTCTTGTAGTGCTTACTGGTCTGTCTGGTTCAGGTAAGTCAAGTCTTGCTTTTGACACTATATATGCAGAAGGCCAGAGAAGATATATGGAGTCATTATCTTCATATGCAAGGCAATTCTTAGGACAGATGGAAAAGCCGGCGGTAGAGAGCATAGAAGGACTTTCACCAGCTATTTCCATAGACCAGAAGTCAACTAACAGAAATCCACGTTCAACAGTTGGAACTGTTACAGAGATATATGATTATTTCAGATTATTATATGCAAGAATAGGTACACCACATTGTCCAAAGTGTGGCAAAGTAATCAACAAGCAGACTGTAGACCAGATGGTTGATACTATTATGGAGCTTCCAGAAAGAACAAAGATACAGATATTAGCTCCAGTTGTAAGAGGAAGAAAAGGTGAACATAAGAAGCTTTTTGAACAGGCTAAAAAGAGTGGTTATGTAAGAGTTATTGCTGATGGCAATATGTATGAGCTTACAGATGAGATAAATCTTGATAAGAACAAGAAGCATAATATAGAAATTGTTGTTGACCGTCTTGTAGTTAAAGATGGAATTAACAAAAGACTTACAGACTCAATAGAAACAGCACTTAAGCTTGCAGAGGGACTTATGACAGTTGATGTTATAGATGGTGAGCCGATTAACTTTTCACAGAGCTTTTCATGTCCGGATTGTGGCATAAGCATAGATGAGATAGAGCCAAGAAGCTTTTCGTTCAACAATCCATTTGGTGCGTGTCCTGATTGTTACGGACTTGGTTATACAATGAATTTTGATGCAGAGCTTCTTATACCAGATGATTCATTAAGCATCGATGAGGGAGCTATAGTTGGTATGGGATGGCAGTCTGTAAAGGATGAGGGCAGCTTTTCAAGGGCTATTATGAGTGCACTTGCAAAGGAATATAACTTCAGTTTATCAACACCATTTAAGGATTATCCAGATGATATTAAGGATATGATTATAAATGGTACTAAGGGCAGAAGTGTTAAAGTGCATTACAAAGGCCAGAGAGGCGTTGGAGAATACGATATAGCATTTGAAGGCCTTATCCATAATATGGAGAAAAGATATAGGGAAACTTACTCAGACAGTGCAAAGCAGCAGTATGAGGAATTCATGCGCATAAGACCTTGTAAGTCCTGCCACGGACAGAGATTAAAGCCATCATCTCTTGCTGTTACGATAGCAGATAAGAATATATATCAGATTACAGATATGTCTATTGTTAAGTTAAAGAAGTTTTTAGATGAGCTTGAGCTTACAGACAGACAGAAGTTTATCGGTGCAGAGATACTTAAGGAGATTAAGGCAAGAATACAGTTTCTTATGGACGTAGGACTTGATTATCTTTCATTATCAAGAGCTACAGGTACGCTTTCAGGAGGAGAGGCACAGAGAATAAGACTTGCGACACAGATAGGTTCAGGACTTGTTGGTGTGGCTTATATACTTGATGAGCCAAGTATCGGTCTTCATCAGAGAGATAACGACAAGCTGCTTGGGACACTTATACATTTGCGTGACCTTGGTAACTCAGTTATTGTGGTTGAACACGATGAAGATACTATGCGTGCCGCAGATTATATTGTTGATATAGGACCGGGTGCCGGACGTAATGGTGGAGAAGTCGTTGCGACAGGAACAGCAGCTGATATTATGGCATGCAAGGATTCGCTTACAGGTGCATATCTTAGCGGAAGAATCAAGATTCCAGTGCCGGCGAAGAGAAGAAAGCCGACAGGCTGGATAACTGTTAAGGGTGCAAGGGAGAATAATCTTAAAAATATTGATGTTGATATACCACTTGGAGTATTTACATGTGTAACAGGTGTATCGGGGTCAGGAAAGAGTTCCCTAGTGAATGAAATTCTGTATAAGCACCTTGCTAAGTCTTTAAACCGTGCAAGATGTATCGCTGGTGACCATGATGATATTACAGGAATCGAGCAGCTTGATAAGGTTATAGATATTGACCAGTCGCCAATAGGAAGAACTCCACGTTCTAATCCTGCGACATATACGGGTGTATTTGATATGATAAGGGATCTTTTTGCTTCAACAACAGATGCTAAGGAAAGAGGTTATAACAAAGGACGTTTCAGCTTTAATGTAAAGGGAGGACGTTGTGAGGCTTGTTCCGGAGATGGTATTATCAAGATAGAAATGCATTTCCTGCCTGATGTATATGTTCCTTGTGAAGTGTGTGACGGAAAGCGTTATAACAGGGAAACACTTGAAGTCAAGTATAAGGGAAAGAGCATATATGATGTGCTTGATATGACAGTTGAGGATGCAGTTGATTTCTTTGAAAATGTGCCATCAGTCAGAAGAAAAATAGAAACTCTTAATGACGTTGGACTTTCATACATTAAGTTAGGACAGCCATCTACAGAGCTTTCAGGTGGAGAGGCACAGAGAATAAAGCTTGCTACAGAGCTTTCAAAAAGAAGTACAGGAAAGACTATATACATTCTTGATGAGCCTACAACAGGACTTCATTTTGCAGATGTCCACAAACTTGTTGATATACTTCATAAGCTTGCAGAGGGTGGTAACACTGTTGTTGTTATTGAGCATAATCTTGATGTTATCAAAACAGCCGATTATATTATAGATATGGGACCAGAAGGCGGCGATAGAGGTGGTACAGTTATTGCAAAGGGGACACCAGAAGAGGTTGCCAAGGTTAAGAAGTCTTATACGGGACAGTATGTTAAGAAGTATTTATAAGGATGGTGCAGATGACGGCATTATGGATGAAAGTTCAATGATAGAAGATGTTTAAAATCTCTAAATTGGCAAATTTGAAAATTGCAGGTGCTGGTCAGTGTTATAAATTATAAAACATATCTTTTATAGTTACTTTAAATAATATAAAGTGTAAAAATACGACATTTGATTGCTAGGAGAAGAAAAATGGTATCAGGCATTATATTTGATATGGATGGCGTTCTTATAGATTCAGAAAGACAGTCTAATGAGGGATGGCTATGGGCGGCAGGGCAGCTTGGAGTGGATATGCCCATGTGGCTTATAGACAGCTTTAAGGGTGCTCCGGCAGAGCTTTGCTGCAAGTTCTTTGATGATTATTACAAGGGTGTGATAGATTATTGGGAAGCGAAGGAGCTTAGAACACAGCATGTATACAAGATAAGGGAAACAGAAGGTATTCCTGTTAAAAAGGGCGTAAAGGACATATTTGAATATATAAGAAATAATGGATTAAAGTGTGCAGTTGCTACATCAACAAGGCGTGAAAGTGCTGAGAAAACACTTCATGAAATAGGAGTGTGGGATTATCTAGATGCGGTTGTATATGGAGATGAAGTCGAACATGGAAAGCCAGAACCAGATATATTCCTTCGTGCGGCTAAGGCAATAGGCGTAAATCCGTCAGAGGCAGTAGTAGTTGAGGATAGCATTAATGGCATTAAGGCTGGATATGCGGCAGATATGAGAGTTGTTCATATTCCTGATACAATAGCAATAGATGATGATATCAGGAAGCTTACATATATGGTATGTGCTGACCTTAATGGACTTATTGATGTTGTGGAAAGTATTAACAAACCAGTTATTAACAGGAAAAATGTTATTAATGCATTTGCAGAGTATGTAAGAAATTATGACCCATCAGATGAAAAGATAAAGCTTAAGATAGATCATACCTACAGAGTAGCAGGACTGTGTCAAAGAATTGCAGAATCATTAGGCTTAAGTGAACCGGATGTGGATATTGCGTGGCTTCTTGGAGTGTTACACGATATAGGAAGATTTGAGCAGATAAGGCGTTTCGGTACATTTAATGATGCCCAGTCAGTAGACCATGCAGAATTCGGGGCAGATCTGCTGTTTAAGGAAGGTCTTATAAGGAAGTTTGCAGAAGGGTATTATGAAGAATGTGAGCTTGCACAATCGGATAATCAGTCTGATTATTGTCAGGAAGAACGGAAAATTAAAGAATTCTTAGTTAATAATGATGCAACGACTGTCGATGATGAGCAGATAATAAAAAATAATGAGCACTACAATAAAGATACAGGACTTCTTGAAATGGCAATAAGACAGCATAATAAGTATCGTGTAAAAGAAGACCTCACCGAAAGACAGCGTATGTTTTGTGATATACTGCGTGATGCAGATAAGGTTGACATATTTAAGGTAAATGCAGATATTCCTATGGAGATTATATATGATGTAACAACAGAGGAGCTTAAGAATGGAATTATAACCAAAGAGGTACTTGAGAGCTTTTATAAGAAGGAAACAGTACTTAAAAGTGTAAGAAGGAGTGCAGTTGACCATATAGTAGGGCATATATCACTGCTTTTTGAACTTGTGTATAAAGAAAGTTATAGACAGGCCAAGGAACAAGGTTATGTATATAAACTGCTGGATTTTAAGTCTGATGTACCTGAGGTTAATGCAGAATTTGACGATATGAGGAAATATGTAGACGAGTTCCTTATGCAAATATAAAGCTGTATAAATCTGAAATTAAGCGGTATAAGCATACAACAAATTAATAATAGGAGGTTGTGTTGTATGGGATTGTAATAAAGATTGAAGAATATGCTTGTCATTATACCGCTTGTTTACTATAATAAATGTATATATGAGTTGTAGATGTGTTATATATACTGATATATACTTTGAAAGTAATAGGAGAAAATATAAGACAATAAAAGCAGTAAATTGCTATACATAAATTGTTATGTAAAATATCCAATTAATATATGTGTGTTATATGTATATGTATATGTATATGTATATGTTATATATGTGTATATTATGATACCAGGGGCAAAAGGTCTAAACCCACATGAGCTCGCTCATAGGTGGGTGAAAGACCTTGTGACCCACTCCCTGATATGAGCATAAAAGTGGGATGATAATCCCACGATATGCGAAT
>ENA-OPDA01001438-OPDA01001438.1-human-gut-metagenome-genome-assembly--contig:-NODE-1438-length-15704-cov-2.307623_pt1 | contig 15704 bp, 15 predicted proteins | sample MGYA00241253_ERZ501486 | MGnify/ENA primary metagenome ERZ501486 (study PRJEB25962, sample SAMEA2042510) | human gut metagenome | biome: human gut; feature: human-associated habitat; material: faeces... | reverse complement strand
TATATATAAGATATCTCCGAAAGAAAATTGATGCAGGATATGAGAAAAAACTGATTCATACGGTACGCGGAACAGGCTATGTGATGAGGGAAGAATGATGAAATTATTATATGAAGCTAGTAATTTTACGATACAAGTACATTGGGTCGTTCCTTTTGCCATTCTTGGAATCATAGGACTTTTGTTGATTCTGTTTGCGAAAAAATCTTTTTTAAGCTGTTATCTGCCGTGTGTCTGGTAATTTGCGCTATAGCGGCATTACGCTTTGCTTTTGGATATATGCAGATAATTCACACTTATAAACAGGGAAATTATAAGAGTATTGAGGGATATGTAGAAAACTTTGTTCCGGCATCTTCCGGAGGAGAAGATATGGAGCAGGAAAGCTTTGATATCAAAGGCGTACATTTTTCTTATGGAGATCGTTTTATTAAAAAATATTGTAAAAATAGAAAAACGAGCAGCAAAAACTGGATTTACGCTCGTTTGCTACTCGTTCGGTTTTTATTATATTTTGATTTTATGAAAAAGTCAAATATAATTTTTCATAAAATGAGTTGTTTATATTTATTTAAAATTTTACTTTCAGATCATCTAATCTTTCCTAATTAATGATTGTTTTTGATGTTTCTTTATCAAAAAGATGTATTTTATGTATGTCTAATGCAATTTCTGCTGTATCACCTGTTTTTATTGTTGTTTTTGGATCAACTCGTGCTGTTATTGAATTTCCATTGATATCAAAATATAAGAATGTTTCTGCTCCAAGCATTTCCATGTCTGATACTTTCGCATGTAGCATTACCTTATCAACATCACTCTCTAAAGACTTTCTATCATAAATATCTTCAGGACGAATTCCCATGACAATCTTCTTATCAGCATAATTTCCTTTGATCAGCTTTTCTGATTTCTCTTTTGGGAGATTGATTTTATTATTTCCAACTTCTAAATATGCCTCACCATCTTTCACTTTACATATTGCATCTAATAAATTCATCTGTGGTGATCCAATAAATCCTGCAACAAACATGTTTTTAGGTTTGTTATATAAATTGTATGGAGTATCAATTTGCTGTACGACTCCATCTTTCATGACTACGATTCTTGTTCCCAATGTCATAGCCTCTGTCTGATCATGAGTTACGTAAATAATAGTAGTTCCCAGTTGTCTGTGAAGCTTGGAAATTTCTTGACGCATCTGTACTCGTAATTTTGCATCCAAATTTGACAATGGTTCATCCATTAAGAATACTTTTGGATTTCTTACAATAGCACGTCCCATTGCAACTCTCTGTCGCTGTCCACCTGATAATGCACTTGGTTTTCTATCCAGTAAATGTTCCAAATCTAAAATTTTTGCTGCATGAACAACCTTTTCTTTAATTTCTTCTTTCGGTAATTTTCTTAATTTTAGCCCAAAAGCCATATTATCAAATACAGTCATATGCGGATACAATGCATAATTCTGAAATACCATCGCAATGTCTCTGTCTTTTGGTTCAACATCATTCATTACTTTCCCATCAATTTTTAATTCTCCACTACTAATATCTTCTAATCCTGCTATCATACGTAGTGTCGTTGATTTTCCACATCCAGATGGACCTACAAAAATAATAAATTCTTTATCTTCAATTTCTAAATTAAAATCTTTTACTGCTTCAAACCCATTGTCATATACTTTATTAACATGAGATAATGATAAATTTGCCATATAAATCTCCTTTCACTTTAAAGCAACGCTTCTTTTACATAAAATGTCATTGTTTCGTATTCTTTCACTCTCATCGGAACTGGTATTCCTGCATACATAAGAGTTTTTCCATAATATTTTCTCGTGTTTCCTTCTATCACATAGATTTTTTCTGGATCCAATCCTTTAAATTTTAATAAATGGACTCTTCCATTACTGTTACTATTTAATGCCGTATAAAACATCAAGGCTTGATTTTTTTCTTCTGATACAAATTCCCATGCAGCAAACTCTGTATTTTCCATCGGATTTGTAATCCTGTAATATTGTCCCTGACGAATTATATCAGCATATTTTTTATACTGTTCGATCTGTATCTTTACTGCTTCTTTGTCTGCATCATTCATCTGTGTTAAATCCAACTCATAACCAAAAGTACCTGCCATAGCTACAGCACCTCTTGTTTCAATCGGAACAGTCCTTCCGGTCTGTTCATTTGGACACACTGACACATGAGATCCAACTGAACTGATCGGATAGCCAAAGGAACTTCCATATTGAATTTTTATTCGATCAATAGCATCTGTATTATCACTACACCATGCCTGTGGAGCATAATACAGCATTCCAGCATCAAATCTTCCTCCACCTCCAGAACAAGACTCGATCAAAAGATCTGGATATCGTTCTACGATAGCATTTAACACATTATACAAACCTAGTACATATCGATGAAGTACTTCCCCTTGACGTTGTGCTGGAAGATCATTTGCATATACATTTCCAATGCTTCGATTCATATCTAACTTAACATATTCAATATTGGCTTGATCCATTATATCAAAAAAGCATTTTTTAATGTATTCTTGCACATCCTTTCTTCCCATATCAAGTACCAACTGATTTCTTCCTCTAAATGGTTTTCGCCCTGGAACTGTAAGACACCACTCTGGATGTTCTCGATACAGACAACTGTCTTCACTTACCATCTCTAGTTCAAACCACAATCCAAATTTCAAACCGATCTTATTAATCTGATTTACAAACTCTGATAAACTGCATCCTAATTTTTCTTCATTTACAAACCAATCACCAAGTCCACTGTTATCATCATCACGCTTTCCAAACCAGCCATCATCCATAACAAGCATTTCGATTCCAAGCTCTTTTGCCTGCTTTGCAATTTCTATCAATTTTTCCCCTGTAAAATCAAAATAGGTAGCCTCCCAATTATTCACAAGAATCGGTGGTCTTTTGTTAATATAATTACTCCTGCAAAGATTCTCTCTAAAAATTTTATGATAATTATGTGATAATTTTTCAAAACCGCAACTACTATAGCTCATAACTACTTCTGGTGCAATAAATTCTTGTTCTGATTCTAAGATAAAACTAAAATCATGCGGATGAATTCCCATTGTCATTCTTGTTTGAAAAAATTGATCTTGTTCAACTTCCATTATAAAGTTTCCACTATATAAAAATGAGAGTCCATAACAATCTCCATATGTTTCTGAGGCATTTCTCTCGCAAAGAATTCCAAACGGATTCTGCTGATGACTAGAAGTTCCTCGAATACTTCCTATTTGGTAAATTCCCTGCCTTACTTGTGATCTTTGCATCTGTCGTTCCATGGTATGTCGTCCTGTAAAATTGATAATATCAAAATCTCCATATGAAAAATCAAGATTAGCAGAAAGGATTTTGTCAATTTGCACATTTTCCTTACTATGGTTTTTTATGATCACAGACCTTGTTATAACATCTTGTTTTTCAAATACTCCGTATAATAATCTTACTTCAAGTCCTGTGACATCATCCTGCATTAAAATTTCTAATGTCTGTGTATTTCCTTTATGATCAAATAATGCCGGCAATCCATTTAATGAATATTTTCCATTGTATATTTTGTGAGATTTGTATTTCAGATCAACTTGTCTGTTCCCATTTTGATTGCAAACTTCCAAGCAGCAAATTCTATAGTCCCCGTTATCTGTACCTGTATATTCTTGTGGAAGTACATCAAGTGAATATGTTCTATCGTTTCCAGCCTCGTTAGGATTTGGAGAAAATCCTCTATCATATTTTTGAATCAGATAGTCTAGATCATCATCTCCTGTATTTTTTCCATAATACAGATGAATCAATCTATCATATTTATCAATCTGCATTTGATACATTGAATTTTCTGTATTTATCTGTATGATCTTATTATCTTTTTTAAAATGAATACTCATCCTTCTTCCTTTCTATGATGTCAATTCTAAAACCTTTCTTTTTAAATTTATTTTACTGAACCATTTACTACACCATTAATAATTTGTTTCTGTGCAAATAAATACAAAATCAAAATAGGTACTAATGCTAATAAATAAGATGCAAAAGCTAAATTATAATTAGTTCCAAACTGTGTCTGGAATAAAAGCTGCGCTAAAGGTAGTGTTGTGTCCTTGCCACTTCCACCACTTAAAATAACCAATGGGGTCATAACATCATTCCAAACACTCAATGCTGTTAAAACGATCACTGTCGCATGCATCGGTTTTAATAATGGAAAGATTACTTTCCAAAATGTTGTCCAAGTCGTTGCCCCATCTACATAAGCCGCTTCTTCCAACGCTAATGGTATATTCTTTAAATACCCTGTATATAACAATAAATTCATCGGGAAGAAAAATACCGTATACAGTATGATCAATCCAAGTTTATTATCAATTCCAATAATACTTGTCTCTTTTACAAGTGGAAGCATCAACATTGAAAATGGAACAAACATTCCACTGATAAAGTATAAGTAAAGGAAATTAAAACTTTTATGTTTATTCATTTTTCGTCCAATCGCATATGCTGCCATGGAATGAAATATAACAACAACAATCAAAGTCACAATTGTGATAAACAAAGAATTACCTATTGTATGAAAAAAATCTGTTGTCTGAATCGCTTGAATAAAATTTTGAAAACTGAAATGTTTTGGAAGCGCCAATGCTCCAGAAACATCATTTGTCATCTCTGTAGGCTGTTTAAATGCAATTATCACTGTCATATATAAAGGAAAAACTATTGTCAATGCCAACAGAATCAGCAATAAGGTTCTCCCCCAAACTGCCATATTTCCTTTATTCTTTATTCTTTTCTTAATTGCTGCCATTATAACTGTACCTCCCTCTTATTTAAAAACTTCATCTGAAATACAGAAATTAATACAATTACTATAAAGTAGATTACAGAGTTTGCACACTGATATCCAAACTGACTTCCACTAAGTCCTGTCTTATAAATAAGATATGATATAGATTCTGTAGAACTATTTGGTCCTCCTCCAGTCATTGCTACAATCTGATCAAAAGCCATTAAAAAGTTCTTCATACATAATACCATATTAATCGTAAAAAATGGTGCTATCAAAGGGAATGAAATATGCCAGAATTTTTGCCATGGACCAGCTCCATCAATGGCTGCTGCTTCATATACATCCTCAGGAATTGTCTGTAAACCAGAAATGTAAATAATCGTATTAAAGGCAATTGCCTGCCATGCTGTACATATAATGATTGCAACCCACGCAGTACTTTCATTACTTAAAAGACTGGTACTTAAAAATTCATTTCCAATCAATTTACCAAAGCTTGGAAGAATAAATGTAAAAAAGAAATTAAATACATAACCTACAACTAATCCTCCAAGAATATTTGGCAAAAAATATAAACCTCTGAAAAAACTTTTTCCTTTAATTTTTGAATTTAACAAAACCGCAAGGCAGATACTGATCACATTTACTACGATTGTTGCTGTTATTGCAAACTTAAATGTAAATAAATATGAATTCAAAATTCTGCTATCCTTAAACATATCGAAATAATTCTGAAACCCTACCCAGTTGAAATCTCCAAAGCCTCTGGAATCTGTCAAACTATACACAACTGCATTTATTAATGGGAATGTATTAAATGCAAAGAAACAGATTAATATGGGAAGTACAAATAATTTATAGGTTTTTCCAAGTTTAACTTTCTTCATAACATCCTCCTTTTTTATTTCTGAAGTTTTCGAATTAAATTTCGATTACTCTTCTTCCATTCTGTATCAAACTTATTTAAAAATGTTTTCATATCATTGTTCATTAAGTATCCTTGGATCATATCACCTGCTGGAAGATCTGCTGGATAATGATGATCTGGAAAGTCAATAACCCTATTATTATTAAAATATTTTTCCATCTCTTTTAAGTCATCTGGAATAGGGAATTTTCCTTCGATGCAGGAAACCGAACTAGATTGTTTCATATAGGTTACAACATTTTCATCTTGTAACATAAAATCAATGAATTTTAAACATTCTTTTTTATGATCTGCCTTCATAACGCTAAACATGACGTCAATTCCTGATACCAATTTTGTTTTTGATGCATCATTTAGTACAGGTAATGTAAACGCACCAAGATTCATATCTGGGTTTGTACTTCGAATCTGAGGAATTGCAAAGTTTCCAGTAAGGAGCATTGCAGAATCACCTTTACTAAAAGCATTTGTTCCATCATTATAAGAATATGCAAATGGATCCTTTTGCCCATAATTTAAAAGTTCTTTCAATTTTTTAGCCGGTTCTCCATAATGATTTGAGAAAGAATCTTTTCCCTGATTAACGTTATCATAAATTGTTGTTGAAGTAAGGTTTGCTGCCAATGCATTCCATGGAGTAATTCCTGTCCAGGAGTCTTTTAGCATAAAATAAAAAGGTGTCTCTCCATCTGATTTAATCTGTTTACAAAGGGAGATAAATTCATCCCATGTTTCAGGAATCTTCCATCCATATTTTTTAAACATATCTCTATTATAAAGAACGCCAGCGGCATTTGCTGCATATGGTACACAATATGTTCCTTTTTTCTTGCTCAGTTCCAATTGCTTTGCCATATCTTTATAGACGTCTTTTACTTTATCAAGTCCTTTATAATCGCTTATATCTACTATCGTATCTGCATCCACAAAATCAGCATAAGAACGTTCACCTCCTAAAATCGCTATATCTGGTGGATTTTCTTTTACCAAACGAGTTTTCAAAATTGTCATTGCATCACTTGGCGAATCCATCTGAATGTGAATATTAGGATTTTCTTTTTCAAATTTATCAATCATCTTTTGCAAGATGTCTACGGTTTCCCTTTTATAATTTAATATATTAATAGTTACCTTTTTGCCTGAATCTTGATTCGAACGACCACATCCTATCGATACCATACTAATCATGCATATCATCATAATAAATGAGATAATTCTTATCCATTGTTTTTTCAAATGTTTATCCTCCTTTTTATAATCTTTGTACAACTATTCCTCGAGAAACTGGTTTTATTATAGCATTATACACAAAAATAAGGAATGGATTAACTTAAGATGTTATATAGCAAAATACTATCTATTCCTTTTTTTGTTGAATTCATCTAGCATTTTGATATATAATAAAAAAAACCTTATATTTATTTATGAAAGGAGTCTTTATGAGCCAAAATACTTTTTCCATGTTCCCGAATGAACGATTTATTGATCTTAATATATACCAATTTGGTTATGAACAATGTTCCCCCTTACATTCCTTTGGACCATTTGTCAGGAATCATTATCTCTTTCATTATATAATTTCAGGAAAAGGAACTCTTCTTTCTACTTACCAAAACCAACTGCGAGAATATAAATTAGAAAAAGATATGGGATTTCTGATTTGTCCGAATACGATCAACCACTACTTCGCCGATGAAAATGATCCATGGGAATATACTTGGGTTGAATTTGATGGTATGAAAGTAAAAGAATTTCTTGATCAATCTGGGGTTACTTTCAAAAAACCTATTTATCACCCTAATTCTATAGAATCAGCTCACAAACTTCGTGATCTAATTTTATATATAGCTCATCATTCGAATGAACCTCCCCTTCATTTAATTGGTTATATGTATCTGATACTAAATCAGTTGATTCAGTCTTCCAGTTCCAAACATGATGTTCAATCTGGAAAATTAAGCGATTTTTATATAAAAGAGGCGATTTCATTTATTGAACAAAATTATATGCGCAATATTACTGTTGAAAATATGGCACAATTTTGTAATCTTAATCGAAGTTACTTTGGAAAGATATTTCATGATAACATCGGGAAAAGTCCACAACAATTTTTAATTTCTTATCGCATGGGAAAAGCCGCTGATCAATTAAAAACAACAGACCTCCCTATCAAAGATATCTGTGAAAATGTTGGCTATCCAAATCAGCTACATTTCTCACGGGCTTTTAAAAATACATATGGTATATCTCCAAGTGAATATCGAAAACAAAACCATATTATCAAAAAAGATGATGAATAATCTAAAAAAGCTGCCACATAGGACAGCTTTTTTTAGATTTCTTACTTATTTTTCACCATTCAATCACATAATGATCATATGCATTTACAATGACCGTACTTTTATATTGTGATACTCTGTTCATATCGTGTCCATAATTCAAATGAATATGTCCATGAACAAAGAATCTTGGATGCCAGTAATCTATGATTTTTTGAAATGCCTGAAATCCCTGATGTGGATAATCTATTCCATCATTCATCTTAAAGGCTGGTGCATGTGTCACTAAAATATCAATTCCACTATGCTTTTTTAAGGCAAACCATAATTTTCGACATCTACGATTCATTTCTTTTTGCGTATATTGAAATTTTCCTCCATTATAATCAATTGATCCTCCCAGACCCATAATTCTGATCCCTTTATATACAACAATTCGATCTTCTACACAAACACATCCAAGCGGTGGATCACTCTCATAAATTTCATCATGATTTCCATGAACATATAGCACATCCCCATGAAAAAAAGTAGCCAGAAATGATAAATATTTCGGATTTAAATCTCCACAAGAAATGATCAATTCAATTCCTTCTAACTTTTTTGGATGAAAATAATCCCATAAAGATTTGGATTCTACATCAGCTATTACTAATATTTTCATCTTACAATCCTTTTTTTGCTGTTTTTGTTCCTTGCAACTCTACAATTTTTTTCGCTGACTCTTCCAAATAATCAATCGACGGAATTTCTCCTATAATATTTTCATAAAGGGAATCCATCTCAATTATATCTGTCGCACACATATCTTCATAAATCTGAAATTTTCCATCCGCAATTGATTGTTTTACAAATTCTATGAATCGTTTTGTTTCTTCATCTAGACAACTCGTATAAGCAATTGAAACTGCCCCTGCGGATAATCCCCACCAATAACTGATTGCTTTCCCTTCTTTCAAAAAATTATTACGATCCCAGCTTTTATCAAAAATACTTTTTATAATCTTTTCATAAAAAACATTCCAATTCCATATCGGTATTGCAATATGTTGAATTTCATCTCCTTTTTTAGAAAATAATCCAAATTCGCTGCATTGCTGATCCGGTGTTATTAAATCCTGTCCTAAAATATAAGTTATATTCTCATCATTCAATATCCTCTTTGTGTCATTCTTTACTGTAGACCACACTAAATGTATCTTTGCTCTAGGGTTTGTCATCCTTACTCCCAACGCAAAAGCATTAATATTTGAAATCATTCCATATATCGGATAATCTGCTATGTAACCTATTTGATCTGTATCTGTTAAAATTCCTGCAAGTAAACCTAGTAGAAATCTTGTCTCATAAAATTTTCCATAATAGGTTCTCATATGTCCGCACCATATATTTAAAGAACAATTAAGAATCTTAATTTTAGGATATTCTACTGACATTTTCAGACTTGCATTTAAAAGAACAGGTGTTGTTGTAAAAATCACCTGACATCCTCTTTCAATTGCATTTTTTATAGCATGAATTGCTTGTTCCTCATTTCTTATATTATCATATGTTATCACTGAAATTTTATCCCCAAATTTCTTTTCCAATTGTTTTTTTCCTTCCATATGACTATATGTCCATATACTTGTTTTTGCTGATTTTACATTTATAAAAGCTATTTTAAGATGCTTTTTCTGGAACAATCCTCCTATTTTTGCTTCAGATTTTTCAGGCGTTTCCAACAATTTTGTATCATTCTTTTTTCCAAACAAAACCATATAGTCCCATGCTTTTAACATATTTTTCTGCATCTGCATTTTATCTTCTTCCAGCCATGCTTTGGCCCCAAAGATTTTAATATATGATAATATTGCGTCTCCTATTGTTCCTGGATACTTTTTCATTTTTTTCATAATCATAACCGTATTATAATAGGATGACTGAAAATCTTTCTGATTTTTTTCACTCCATGGAACTTCAAAGATATTCAAAAAACAATTCGCTAATTCTGAAAATCTTTGTGATTTTTGAAAATAGATATTATAATTTTTGGATAATCTGTAAAAATCCAAAAATTCATAATAAATCTGATTTTCTTCTGTATAATCTTTTTGAGGGATCAGTCTTACAACGTTCGCTAAAACACTATCGGCTCCTTCGTACTTTAATACACTGACTCTCTTATTTCCTTCTTGAATATAAAACTGATGCATAAATTCATAAGCGATGACTGGTTCCCGAATTCCTTCTTGTAAATGACTTTGATACAAAGCTTCCCACTTTATAGCGAATTCTGATTTTTCATCTAACAATGGATAAAAGTTTCTTGAAAAAGCATTTGTTCTTCCTTTTGTCTTTGTCCCAATGATCAAGTCAATCGGAATATACAATAATCCTATATCCTGCTCTGCTACAATATCTGTAAATGATAATATCTCATCCAATACCTGAACATAAGGATATCTGCCTTTAACAGAATCCCCTCGATATTCTTTTAGCCCTAATTTTCTCGCCTTTTCATATTCTTCCAATGCCATTGCTTAATCTCCTAGCAAATTATTTTGATAAATTACATTTTCCTCTTTAACAATACAAAAATCAAATGTTTGCAAATCTGCTTTTAATGCAATAGATTCATTCCCATAACTTCTTGTAATTTCCAGTGAATGCTCTCTTGGAATTTTCACTTCAATTTCTCCTTCCAGAGCAAATGCAGATTCCGTGTTTCTTAATTCCATCAATCGTTTTAATTCCTTAACAACTTTTCGTTTTTGTTGTTCTTCTATCTCTTCCATTGAAAAGTAATGTCGATTGATATCTCGACCATTTTTTGTCTTTTCCATAAGTTCAATATCATTTTCCCCTGCCATCATTCCTACATAATATACTTGTGGTACTCCTGGTGCAAAAAATTGAATAGCTCTCGCAAGCAGATATGCTGCATCATTATTTCCAAGTGCTGAATAATAGGTTGTATTTACTTGATAAATATCTAAATTATTGTATGCTTCTGTATTATAGATTTTTTTTACATTTGCTCCTTTTACGAACATCTGTTCTTTTGTTTTTTCTACTTCTTCATCCGGAAGTAAATCTTTTACATCAACGATTCCGATTCCATCATGTGTATCTAACGTAGTAAATTGCTTTTTAGGTGACATTTCTAACCAATGCTTTAAGTATTTCCCTTCTCCGTTATATAATGCATTCAAAACTAGTACAGGAAGTGCAAAATCATAAATCCAAAATCCTTGTTTTGCAATCTTCATCTGAATGCTATAGTGTTCATGGATTTCAGGAAGAATAATCACCTGATATTCTTCTAATATATCTTCAATCTCATGTAAAAGATTCCATATATCCGGCTCTACAAAAAAGCAGCTAGTGTCCGCTTTTTTTACTGCATAAGCAAAGGCATCCAAACGAATAATCGAAGCTCCTTTTTTACACATATTGATCAGTGTATTTTTAATAAACTCTTTTACAACGGGGCTTTGTACATTTAAGTCCACTTGTTCCGCATCAAAAGTACACCATATCTTTTCTTTTGTCCCATCTCCAAATTCTACTTCTATATATGGTGCTCTCGGTTTTCTCTTATAAATTTTATCTACCTGTTCTTGTGTTGGCTCACCATTTTCCCAAAAATTTTTGTAACGAATAAAAAAATCTTTATATTCTGATTCTTCCTTTTTTTCTTTAAAATCATTAAAATATGTTGAACTTCTTGAAATATGATTTACCATAAAGTCAAACATCAAATAATAGTACTTACTTAATTCTTTAATATCCTCAAAACTTCCAAAGCGTGCATCTACCTGATCATATCGCATCGGAGCAAATCCTCGATCTGCTGAAGACGGAAAAAACGGAAGAATATGAATTCCTCCAACAGCTTTTGCATAATATTTATCTATAACAGATTTCAATTCATTCAAATCATTGCCTAAACTATCTGCATAAGTGATCAACATGATTTTGTTATTTAATTTCATAAATTTCTCCTATCTTATCAATACTTTTTGTTTTTCATATTGTATCATTATAGGAACAATCATGTACATAACTACATATTTGTTAAAATATACCATTATGCTATATTTCCATTAAATAATAGTACATAACTAGCATTAAGATAATTTCTTTTTTGTGACAGAATTAATCATATGTGTCATTGCTGACTTGTTTATCAGAAATCATTATTCCAATTTTCAGTAATAAACATAAAACATAGGTCCTGTCGTACAAACAGTGATCGTATCTGCGATCGGTTCCGCCAGATAAACGCCCATTGCTGCATCTGAAATAAAATGTGGTAAAAGAAAGATCAATGGAATCAATATGATGATCTTTCGCCAGATCGTAAGGAAAATGGCTTTCGGCGCCTGATCTAATGCCACAAAGCTATACTGGCACGCAACCTGTATTCCATAAATTAAAAGCATTGCCAAGTAAACTCGCATACTTTTATTGGTATAAGCAATCAAATCCATATCATTTGTAAAAATCGATGAAACTGCTGCCGGAGAAATCATACAAATAAGCCAGATCAAAAAGGAACCGCTGACACAACTGATCAATAATAAACGAAATGAATTGTATAGGATATTAATAAGCTGTGCTGCTATGGCGGGAAGTGCGAGTTTTAAAAATGCTTTTGGCACTGGCATCACAGCTAACAGCTTATCTCCTGATTTCTTTTTATATTTTTCCACAAAAACCACCTTCAAACTATTCTTTTGTCTTATTATAGCTTGAAGATGTTTGCTTTTGAAGTTACTATGAAATTTATTAGTGACTCTTTTGCCTAGATTTCTTTCTTGTTATCTGCCCTTGGTGTTGTGACGATGACTTTCTCAGGTGTGATGATCAATGCTCCTTTTGCAGTTGCTGCGCCATGAAACATTTCTTCTACCATTGCCTTAAATGTATCGACAATTGCTCCTTCTGTTACGTATTCAGCTGTTCCTTTAATCTGATATCCTTCAAGGTTCTGAGCATTGTATACAGAAATTGCAATTTTTCCATCGTTTGCTTTAATGTTGTTTAATGTTGTCTCAAGGAAAACATCTCCTACAACTAATTTTCCATCCTCTGTCACATCTTTAAAAGCAACTGGAACTACATTGGGTTCTTCATTTGCACATGTTGCAAGATCCCACATACCTTCTTTTAATAATTTCACTACTGATTCGTTTAACATTTTGTATACCTCCGTTGTTGTTTGATCAATTATTTTGTATACTCATGTTATCGAATTTACTTTTATTTTGGAAGATATTAGGGAATTTATGAGTTGCTATTAAATTTCTTATCTCCTCGTTAATATATTTTCTCATCTAACACTTCAATGTAAAAACTTACCGGTCTGAAACCGTCATTGCAACTGATCATCGCTGAATTTTTATTTTTCATCCAGCCTTCATAAATATCACTGCCTCCATATGCTAATGTCATAACAAATGGTGAAATACTCTCCCATGCACTTTCACAAAATCCTTCTGGTCGTTTCCATCCTTCTGTAATAAACACTTGTCCTTCTTCTATATCGCAGGCATGCTGGATTGGATTTTCATACTTTTCCATTAGATCTTTGTATTCTGTTTTCCGTACTGCGGTAATTTTACATCGTTTCATTGATTTCTTCCTTTCTTTCATTTTCTCCATATACAACAAAAACCCCACGTAAAAACGTGAGGTTTAAGAATGGACTAGGCGGGAATCGAACCCGCGTCCAAAAGCCAATTCACATGAGGCTCTCCCATTACAGTCAGTCTTCTTTCATTCCCTCTACCGTGCTCCGACTAACAGGATCACAGATTCAGTAGCTTCATCAATACTTTAACCGGCACAAAGCTTGACCGGTCAAGGGTCCTGCATGTTTGAAGCCAGGATTCCAGACTACAGGTGATCTAGAGCTGACTGCTGCAAACTAGGCAGCGTACGCTAATTTATTATCTGCGTTTATATTTAAGTTTGTACCGTAAGGTGGTCCCTCCCAATGGCTCCTCAAGCTTCATAACCCCTGTCGAAACCTTTACTAGCCCGGAATTAATAAGCTTGGTTCGAGACTGAGAGCCTTCCCAGTCTCGAAATTATATTATATAGTCTCTTATATAGGATGTCAAGTCTTTTTGTATAACTTCTTATACAATCTTTAATCTTCCTTGAAATTATCCAAAGTTTCTTACTTTGAAGTCTCTCTGTGCTTCTCTTAACTGATCTCTCTTTGAGATATCTTGTCGTTTGTCGTAGAGTTTCTTACCTTTGCATAATCCGATCTGAACTTTCACCAAACTTCCACTAAAGTATACTTTTAATGGAATCAATGTATATCCCTTCTGATTGATCTGTCCGATCATCTTGGAAATCTCCGATTTATGCAATAATAGTTTTCTTGTACGAAGTGGATCTTTGTTGAAGATATTTCCTTTTTCATAAGGGCTGATATGCATACCATATATGAATACCTCTCCGTTCTCAATACGGATGAAGGATTCTTTTATGCTGCATTTTCCCATACGGAGTGATTTCACTTCTGTCCCGTGCAGAGCAATTCCCGTTTCGATCTTATCCAGAATCGATTCGATTTCCGGGAACAGACGGTTACTGTAAGTCGGGCTACCGATAATCAAGCCTTTATACTTGAAAATATCTTTCAAGACATAAGATGCAGGGCTCTTGCTCACATTGTGCATGACGATATTCTTCACCCCGTTTGCGGCCAAAGAAGCGGCAATCGCTTCTGCCATCTGTTCGGTATTGCCATACATGCTGCCGTACACGATCGTCACACCTTCTTCACCTTCATAACGGCTCATACGGTCATAAATATCGATCGCTTTTGCTGCATATTCACGCCACACCGGACCGTGAGTCGAACAGATCGTCCGGATATCCAAAGCCGACAACTTCTGCAAAGCACGCTGTACAGGATTTCCATATTTACCGACAATATTGGAATAATAACGGAGCATTTCCTCCCAATAATGTTCCACATTCATTTCAGAGTCGATCACACCGCCATCCAACGTTCCGTAAGTACCGAAGGCATCGGCTGAGAACAGGATTTTGTCAGTCGAATCGTAAGTGACCATCACTTCCGGCCAGTGCACCATCGGAGCCATATAGAAAGACAGTTGGTGACGGCCCACACTCAGGGTGTCTCCTTCCTTCACTTCATACAATCCCGTCGAGATACCGTGATACCCATTCAACATGCCGAAAGTCTGCTTGTTTCCGACAATCTGGACATCCGGATACTGCTGGCGCAACAAACGGATACTGCCCGCATGATCCGGCTCCATATGGTTCACGATCAAAAAATCCAAAGGACGCCCGTCGAGAGCATCCGCTATTTTTTTCAGGAAAATATCGGAATAACACACATCCACCGTATCGACCAGGACCGTTTTCTCGTCCACGATCAGATAGGAATTATAAGATACACCATAAGGCAAAGGCCACATATTCTCAAAAAGAGCTTTTTGCCGGTCGTTTACCCCTACATAGTAAACTTTATCTGCTATTTCTTTTAACTTATACACTTTGAAAATTAAAAATTAAAAGTTGAGAAATAGCAGTTAGCCTCTTTTTTGCTCAATATCGAGTCCTTTGAACTTCTTCAATTCTTCGGTCGATACCAGTTTATACAGTTTGTCACTGGGACGTATCTTATCCGATTTC
>ENA-OPDA01001429-OPDA01001429.1-human-gut-metagenome-genome-assembly--contig:-NODE-1429-length-15761-cov-10.914682_pt1 | contig 15761 bp, 6 predicted proteins | sample MGYA00241253_ERZ501486 | MGnify/ENA primary metagenome ERZ501486 (study PRJEB25962, sample SAMEA2042510) | human gut metagenome | biome: human gut; feature: human-associated habitat; material: faeces... | reverse complement strand
GACCGCCCACAGGCAGGGTTCGCAAGCTGTCGAAGTCTGTCACGGTGAAGTTCTCGAAGCCAAGCTACGAGGCATTGAGACTGAGGGCGAGAAAAGCCAACCGCAAGTTGGCGGAGTACATCCGTGAGTCCGCCTTGAACGGCGAGGTGGTCAGCGGACACAATGCAGAGACGGTAGCCATCGCCAAGAATCTCATCGGCATGGCGAACAACCTCAACCAACTTACCAAGCTGTCGCATCAGAGAGGCTTCCACGAAACCCATGTATTTGTGGTGGACTTGTTGAGAAGATTGAAAGCAATCCTTGGCGAGTATCGCCAAGCAAGTTATAAACCGAAGCCAAACAGTATGGGCAGAAAGGAGGATACCACATGATAGGCAAGCTAAAGAAGGGCAGCTCATTTGGTGGTTGCATCCGCTATGTTACAGGCAAGGACGAGGCGAAAATCCTTGCCTCTGATGGTGTGTTACTCGGCACGAATGCCGAGATGACGCAAAGTTTCGAGCTACAAAGGCAACTAAATCCAAGGATTAAGAAGCCTGTGGGGCACATAGCTTTGAGCTTCAAGCCCGAGGACAAGCCACGTTTGACGGATGAATTCATGGCTAAGATAGCCCTTGAATACATGCAGATGATGGGGATAAAAGATACTCAATTCATCATCGTAAGGCATCACAACACCGACAATCCACATTGTCATATCGTGTACAACCGCATCAATAACGAGGGCAAGCTCATAGCAGACAGGAATGATTACAGGCGTAATGAGCAGGTGACCAAGACTCTAAAATCCAAGTATGGGCTGACTTACGGAACGGACAAAAGCAAGACAAATACTTGCAAATTGCGCAATAGAGAGCGTGCCAAATACGAGATTCACAATGCTGTAAAGAGCGCATTGAGAATGGCAGATAGTTGGGACGAGTTCAAAAGTGAACTTGCAAAGCGAGGTGTTCACTTGGAGTTTGTCTATAAGGATAAGGAGCGAACCAAGGTTCAAGGCATCCGTTTCTGCAAGGATGGATATAGCTTCAAGGGTACACAGATTAGCCGAGACTATAGCTTTGGCAAACTGAATGCGAGATTTGAGGGAACGGAGAACCTTTTATCAGCAAGAGCCAAATCTGCTCAGCAATATGAGCAGGGCTGTCACAAGAATGAGCAGATGCCATTCATGTCGGAGAGCAGTCAGGATCCTTGGGGCGGTATTTCTTCCATTGGGCTTTTTGCTCCAGACAATGCTCAGACCTTTGAGTCATTCCCAGAGGATGAATCAGCCAAGAAGAAAAAGAAGAAACGCAGAAGAGGCTTTAGCCTTTGATGCAAGTTACAAACCATTCAAACAACAAAAGAAATATGAAAGAAGAACTATTGGAAGCCATCTACGGCACAGTTGAGAGATTGGAGCAGAAAGTCGATGAACTTTCTGCTTCACCAAAGAACGCAGGAGCGGAAACAGTTCTCAGCCCTGCAAGTATTGATACAAGCAAACTTGAAAAAGCCATCCTTTCTATAGCTGTAAAAGAAGGGGAGTCTATTGACAAATTGGCAAGATTAAGAGAGGCTATCTGTATCTTTACCGACCTTACCAAGAAAGAAGCAAGTAATAGAGAACAGCGAAGCAAGCTCTTGTTTGATACGGTTAAGCAGCTGAAGCAAGAGCAAGATGCTGCATCAAAAGACCTGCAAGAGCGACTTGACAACATAAGCAATGCACCTCAGAAGAAGATTGTTACCCATCGCTTCGAGCCAACTTCAAAGTGTGTTCTTCTTTTCATTGGTGGCTTGGCTCTATCTCTTGTTATCTCCATTTGGGGCAATCTTACCAAATGGCGAGAACACCAAGACTGGGAGGTGGCTGACTTGAAATATCGGGCATTGAAGATGGTTCTTCCATCTGACGACCCCAATGTTCGATACATCGAAAAGAATTTTTCTGTATGCCCAAATAAAGAAGTTATTGAGAAAGTGAGAACTCGTGTAAATATTTACGAGGACTCAATTCGCTATCATAACGAAATGATACAGATGGCAGCAATAAAAGATAGCATTGCTAATAGCCTATTTAAAGAGGCGAATGAAATTAAAAAGAAAATTAATCAGAAATAATAGACAACGACCAACGGGTACAAGCGCATCCTTCGCTTCGACAAGATTAAGACCAACGGCATTCGCATCGTATTCGATAGCGCAAGGGCTTGTCCGTGCATCAACAATGTTTCAGCATACTAACTTTTATTAAACTCTCAACTATTCATCCGTGTCCGTGATGCCATTCGTTTGACATTGCGGACTCTTTTTCTTTTATGATGGCTATGAAAAAGAATATTGCAATTATAGCAGTTTTGGTTATCTCATTTGTTACATCTTATATATTATGCGGCACAGAACAAAATGATGCGGGTATTGATTCTATCAAGATTGAAGAATGTACGGCAGTTTTAGAAAACAAAGTCAATTTGGATTCTGTTGCAGGAACATATTGCGGTGTATTACCGTCAAATGTAGAAACAAAACTCACGTTAAATGCTTATGGCACCTATTTGTTGGCACGGATATTCAAAGAAAAGCAGAACGAACAGGAAAAGTGCGGTTCCGCATACGGTGGTGTGGGAGGTCGGTAAATGTGAAAATAGGAGGCAAATGCCTTTTATAATTAGCATTTACCTCCTACCCGATTTTTGAAGTCTACACTAAAATAACAATTTGATTGCTTTTAGTTTTTATATTTTTGTATGAGACCTATTATGATTACGATTGAAATTATAAATATGATAGCATATAGTCGATTCGTGAAATCATTTTTATAATTGAAAATTTCATCATTTTTATTCTTAGGACATTTTATGCCATATAATAATCTCTGAAAATCCACATCACGCCTTTTGATTATTTTATAAAACAAAAATCTCAAAGAAACGCCAAGATATAGTATCAAAAGATTTCTCAACAATATTTCTTTCATACTTTTATTCTTTATCTTCTGGTTTCAAAAAGTCTATAGCATCAAACATGACCTCTCCCGAACCGACAGTACTATTAATTTCATCAATTCCGGAATTAATTCCTCTATTTATAGTTCCTCGTGTGGATGGTTTAAGCCTACTTAATGTCCCCTTAAATGTTTTGGAAAACTGTGCAGCATTCATTTTTTTTAGGACGCTTAACCCTTTTTCGGCTTTCGAGAATGGTATGAAATCTGAAATTACCCCAGGAATAGCATCTATTTGGTTGTAATTTGGCGTTCCATCCAAATTGCCAAAATTAGCACCTGTAAAAGGATTTTTCCATTCTTCCCTTTCTAACAATCCAAAGTCAAAAGCTTGGAAACAAACATACCAATCATTCAAAGTACCATAGGCTAATTGGACGAAGAAATTATCAGATGCTGACATTTTCTCCCAAAAAGATAATTCACGAGAAGACAGATACTGATTATTATTAATGACAGTGCTTCCTGCTGGAGTTGTGAATTGTCCTGCAATGTATTCGCCTGTGTAACTATCTTTTACATGACCTCCAACTTCCAAATCATAAGAATATGCTCCACTCTTTGCAAATAGAGTTCCCGCTGCAAATAAGTATTTGGTTTCTTTTCCATACTTATTAGTTGCATCTTCTTGACTTGTAACTGAAGGATCATAGAAATATTTTTTATCTGTTCTAAGCCAATCGTTACCATTTGGGTCATTTAAAATAATAGGATTATTCCCAACATAGCAATAAGAAGAAAATTCTGCATACTTTTCTTCTGAATTATCAGTACTAATCCACAAACTAATCCTTGGGTCATAATACCTTGCCCCATAGTAATACAATCCCGTCTCCTCGTCGAATTCCTTCGCATTGAAAAGATAAGGCGTATTCCAAATATTATTGCGCTCCTCAACGAACACTTCACCAAAAGGAACATACTCGATATGCTGTACCACCTCGCCTTCAAGGTTGGTAATGTAACTACTGCTACCCAAATGGTCAGGGTGGTAGTAGAACTGCATCTTCTCGTATGTATCGCCTTCTTGGAAGTTATTCTTTGCAGCTCTCGCTAAAGCTCGTGTCTGAGCAGCCTCCAAGCTGCCGTCATTGCAGCAGAAACCCTTGCCATTGACATAGTCGTTGTTGTCCTCGCCATTGTACGGCACTGCAAAGGTTGCATAATTATCCTTGATAACCTGCAACTGCTGGACATACTTTTGCTTATAGTCAACAGAAAGTCCATCAGTCTCACTACCTGCATACTGGATGCGGCGTGGATCTGAGCCGTAAGAGTCGAAGTCACCAATCTTGGAAACTACACGCTGACTACCAATATATATGTGCTTGGTATAGCGTCCGCCTTGGTTGGCAACGAGGTAAGGAGATACATACAATGAGAACTTGGCAGTGTTCGTGCGACCTCCAGCAAACTCGGAGTTTACATACACCTGGTCACTCTCGCCTGATGTCTTCACCGTACGCTCACCGTCAGCATCATACCAATAGTTGGTCACAAAGCCGTTATCATCAGAAGCAAGGAGACGGTTCTCCTCATCCCATTTGAGTTTGCGTTCCGTGGTCTTCTCGTCAGCCATGCCATCCTTCTTGGTACGGCTTGTGTAAACATAAACGAGGTTGCCATTGGCATCATACTCGTAGGCGTGGTTGTTGTTCACATTCTCGCTCTCAGATGGAGCTTCCTCTGTGCGATAGTTTACATCCTTGACATTTGCAAGTTGGAACTTCTTGCCTACATCTGTACCATACGTATAAGTAAGGTCATAGCCAGCGTTCAATGAACCATCAAACTGCACATTGTTCTGTGTAAGGATTTGACGCTTCGATGTGATACGGTGCATATTGTCGTAACCCATCGCAAGAGTGTAGCTTGCGGTCTTGTTGTCAGCACCTGTATAAGTACCTGTTGCGCTTATAAGACGGTAGAGGGCATCGTATGTATAGGTATGCGCCATCTGTCCGCCAGCCTTGCCACTCTGTGGAACTGACGCACCATTTACAACGCTGAGCACATTGCTCACCGCATCGTATGTATAGGCATTGTCCATAATGGTGTTGCCACCACTGTTCACGGTGAGGTTCTGTAATCTGCGACGCTGTGGGTCGTAGGTGTAGAACGTCTCAGCACCATTGCAGTACTTCAAGTATGTGCGCTGCTCGAACTTGTCATAGCCAATCTTGCTTACATAGTCGTAGCCGTAAGACTTATAGCCATGCACCTTCTCAAGCTGACCGCCGAGATTGTAAGAATAGGTTATTTTCTCCTCATCAGGATAAATCATCTCCAACAGGCGGTTGTGGCTGTCATAAGTCCATTGCGTCACGTAGGTTGCTATTGCCTGGTTTGGTACAATCATTGTACGGCGGGTCTTTGTCACCTCGCCCATCTTGCCATAGAAGTATTCGATGGCACCAGTTCCGTCCTCACGGAGCATCAATCTACCGATACGGTTCTGCGAAGCGTTGCGACCACCGTAGTAATACTTCACGTTGTTCTCCGGATGATCTGGGTAGTTGATACCCGTCAGACGCTGATAGTCGTAATCGTAGGTGATGAACTTGCCTTCCTTCGCAAGGTTGGCAGTCTGCTTTGTAAGCACATTGCCGAGAGCATCATAAGTGAAACTTGTAATGCCGCTTGCAGGATGGTTCACCTCTGTACGGCGGTCACCCATGTCGTAAGTAGAGGTCGTTACATTGCCCTCCGTGTCGGTGACACGAACAAGGCGCTGTATGCCGTCATACTCAAACGAGGTGGTAATCTCACCGTCAGGACCACTCTTCTGAATGGTCTTCACCGTCTTGCCACTACCGTTGGTATGTGTTGCCTGCACATTATGAAGCGCATCCGTTACGGTTGTAACGAGAGTATGACTGCTATTGTCAACTGTATATGCCGTAGTTGTCGTAGAGTTGTCTGGCAATGCCACTGAGGTAGCACGGTCGAGCACGTCATAGACTGTGACGGTAGGAGATACATTGTCAAATGACTTGTTGAATGTGGACTTCGAGCCTGTTCCTTCCGTTGTAGGATAGAATGCCTTTGCCACACGTCCAAAAGCGTCATATACGTTTCTTCCGCTGACTATCATCACGTTCTCGTCCTTGGCAGAGCTTCCCTTGGATGCACTTGTCACAACACCGTCCTTCTTCACCTGCACGGTTCTTCCGAAACCGTCAACGAACGTAACGGTCTCCAAGTCATCGTTAGGGTGCTGGATGTCGTAGTGCTTGGTCACGGCGTATGCAGGAGCGGTAATGCCACTCTCACCAAAGGTAGCCAAAGGCTGATATTCAAAGGCGATGGCATAAGGCACGCCCGTAGCCAACTCATTTGGACCACGCACGCCAGTAATGCGACCGAGGTCGTCAACATCAGTCTCATAGTAGAAGTTGTTGAGGTCACGATGCTCCTTGGCGATACCATACCGATAGTCGAAGTTGCCTTGCTCGCTGCGATAACCCCACGCATCGTCAATACGCTCCACATACATGTTCATTTCCGGCTCATAGCGGTACTTGTACCACATGCGCTGTCCCTTGCCGTTGGCAGGGAGGGTCTTCTGGATGATGTTGCCGTAAGAGTCATACTTGTAATCAGTAACTGCCGCACCGTCATTCAACTGCTGCGTAATCTGGGTGATGTGGTTGGCGTAGTTGGTATTATACTTCGCCGTCACATGGTGATAGAGTGAGCCGTCACCGCCTGTAACAGTAACATCAACAGGAAGTCCGAAGATGTGCTTGCCTGCATTGTCGGTATATTTGATAGCAGTCGCATAATCGAACTTGCCGTTTCCGTCCTCGCCAAGACTGCCCTTGTCGCTGTACTTGTAGGACTTCAACTCACCATGATAGCCATTGAGGTAGTACTCATTCCAAGCCTCGGATGTAACCACACCGTTTGCCGCTCCCTCATACTGCAAATTTGCCGTATAGCGGAGAGGAACGAATGCAGAGGCACGGTCGCTCCAAAGGTTCACGTCACGCTTTGCGAACGTGTACTTGTCACCGTCGGCAGTCATATAATAACTGTCGTAGCGATTCTTTGTCTCCGTGTATTTGTTGCCGTTGGCATCCTCTACGGATTTGGCGGTAACATTGCCCTGCGTGTAGTAGTTGGCAACATCGTAGTTCTCAACAGCCTGTCTGTAAACAGAATTGCCATTCTCCGTGTCAAGGTTCTTGGTGATGACCTCACCGAAACCGAGGAACTCACGTTCATGGCGGTCACGCTTGCCGTCCTTGTACTCAAAGGCGGTTGTCATGACAGGTCCATCGTCATGGATTCCGTCATCAACGGTAAGGGCAGACATCACCCACTTGCCACCAGGAAGTCCGTAGGTAGGAGTGGTATGCACATAGTCGAGTGTAAAAGTGCCGCCCAAGGAATTGGTGACAGACTTCAACATGTTTGTCCTGCCAATGGCAGAGCGTGTAACCTTCAATTCGCTTTCCTTCTCAGACTCAACGATGTCAAGATAGCCGTCACCGTCCACATCCTGCAAAGAATATGTAGGGCGGTTGATGCTATGAGAGGTAGAAGCACCAGGGTTGGTTGAAATCTTGATGCTTATGACAGGTATGTTGATGGTCAGGGTGAACGCTGCATTTGCAGACTCTGAGGTAGATGCCGATTCGCTGAGCGCACTCACACCCTTCCAACTGATAGGCTCGTCAAAGCCGTTACCAGTGTTGAGGGCAACAATGATACCATGGTCGCTCTTCCATACCTTGTCTGGAAGGCCATCGGAGTTGATGTCGATAAGATTGTATTCCTCCTCACTTTCAGAGGTTACGATGCCAAAGCCTGCTGAGAAACTGCCGGAGGCCTTGTTTATCGACTGCTTTGTGCTCTTATTTTGGGTAGTTCCCCAACCAAAATCTTCCCCTGCACCTGCACCAAAATTATAGGAAAGAGACTTACCGCCTTGGATGCGGTCCAGCCCCCAGTCAACAGGCTCAGTGAAGGCATAGCCAAGGTTCAGTTTTACTTTCTTGTCTGAAAGAATCTTGTCGGGAAGTCCATCGCCATTGATGTCAATGAAAGATTCAACTGCCTCATCCGTATTCTTTGGCGCACTGCCAGAAATGGAGAATTGAGCCAGCCATGCAGTCTGCTGGTTCAGTATGGTTGCCTTGCCCTTGGAGATTAGATTTGTGATGCTTGACGCTGAAGCCACAGGGTTACCGCCATATCCCCATGCCTGTGAAGCATTGTCGGAGTTGCTGGAGCCGATGCCCTTATAGATTTCGCCGCTCAGTCCACCAAGAGAGTTGGTGTATTGAATCGTACCACCAGCGATGATGTCCGGGAAACCATCACCATTCATGTCCATCATGGTGACCTCTGTCTTGGCACTACCGCTCGCATCGTTGTGTGTGATACCAAGCGCACCGCCTTGCACTACCGTGCTCTTGCTGGACATCACTTGGCTTACTGCCGCAGCACCAGTACCTTGCAAATACTCACCTGCAAGTCCTACTACCTCGGTATCGTTCTCCAACGGATTGGAGAGAAGTACATCCTGTTCTGTCAATCGGGCTGTACTTGCCTCGGTTGCAGTAAGATAGATGTCCTGTCGCTGACCGACCCACTTGTCCATAGAAGTCTGGTCTGTACCCAATGGAGTGAATGCCATTGTGAGAGGATCAACCTTGTCGTTCTCGTTTTCAGGCAATTTCAGCAATGACTCGTCAATAGGCTTTGCATATCTGCCCTCTGCCGAGTTATAAACAAAACCTCCCCAGCCACGGTAAAGCATACCGAAGCCAAGATTGTCATTCTCTGCATAGAATCCAGCAAGCACATTCTCTGTTACGAGACCTGCCGCATCTTTCAGAATGGAAACAGAGGCTGAAGTAACAGTTTCATTAGAGATTGCAGCCGGATAGCTGTATTCAAACCAGATGTTCTTTCCTGCAGTAGTTGCAAATCGCAGAGTATCGGCTTTCAAGATGCCATTCTCGATATTGAAAGACTTCTTGCCAACAAGTGCATCCTCTGTCTTGGCGGTCAAAGTAATCTGACCGTTGATAGAATTGTCTGAAAGGGTAAGCACTGGTGACACAACCATAATTGTATCAGTCGCTGTGGTCAAGTATGGCTTGCCCTCTGCCAAGGCATTTGCAAATGTATTGTAGTGTGCAGGAACGGCTACCGTCTGTTCGATATTGGCAGAGTCCTTATAAGTCACAGACGCTTGCCAACCGATATTCTTCCAATCAACATTTGAGGTAGATGAAATCTCAAAGCTGAAGTTGGTCAGCTTTTCAGTATTCTCCAGACTGATGTTGAGAGAATCACCATTGAAAGCCTCACCAGCCTTCAATGTACGAGTAAAGACAGTCTTCTTGGTATAGTTCGGGTTGTCGTTTCCGTCACTGTCTTTCTTGTCGTTGCAGCCAATGATGCTGAGAACAACATCGTCGGTTGTTACAGGCTTGTGGAAGGCACTGTGAACTTCCACGCTTGAACCATTCTCCACATTGGCGGAGGTGTTCACATCGTAGATGGCACCATCCTCTGGCTTGTACTCTGTTGAAGAAAGCCCGTTAGGCAAGATATTTGACTCGCCAGCGTAAGTAATGGTAGGCGACCAGCTCACCTTGTCAAAAGAACCGTTGCTTGTTTCCTCAGAACCCGACTGCACACGGAAATAGATTCTGTCACCACGCTTGACGGCAACAGAAGAGACTGCTGCGGCATAAGAACTGCCGTCGCCCTTTGCAATAGTCTTGTTCCAAAGCTCATTGCCACCCTTTTGGATAGCAACTCTTACGCCGTCTGCCTTCTGATACTCGTCAGCATCATAGTCATCTGTTGGTGCAATGAGGCTTACTTGACCATTTACGCTGACAGTTCCATCCTTTGGTGCTTGCCATACACGCACGATGTCCTCCATCGGTGAGTTCTTGATGGCTTCTGACTGCTCATCCTTACTGATCTCCATGACAGAAGTGTCAACCTTGCCACCATAGATGATAGGGCTTGGTGTGTCGGCACTGCTCAATGTAAATGTAGGCACGGCATTGCCTGATCTGTCAAACTCCAAGTGGTTGAAATAAACCTTGCCATTGGAAACGAGGTCAACAAGTCCGTCACCGTTGATGTCGCTGAAATACTGAGTGGTCTTTGTCTTAGTGGTTGACTTGTCCGTTCCGACAACGGCAGTCAGGACATTCCAACCGACAACGGCATTCGCACCGAAAGTGTTGGTAGAACTTTTGGTTGTCGAGAAGTTACTGATGCCCTTTACCTTGATAGGCTCACCATATACGACTTCTCCGTTGTCTGTCTTAATCTGTGGACGATAATAAACAGAACCACCGGACTTGTACACCTTGTCAGGAAGTCCATCACCGTTCAAGTCAACGAGTGCGGAAAGTCCCTTGCTCGTGTCGCTTGAATAGCTGTAAGAGCCACCCACGGTATTGCTTTTCCAGGGACTTCCGTCCACGACACCCACACCTGCATAGAACGAACCGCTCACGGAAGAGCTTGTCGTTCCGCCAAGTGCAGTTGGCTTGTCGCTGAAACGCTTGCTGACAGCCTTTAACGGATTGATGAACCCTGCGTCAAGTCCATCATCATGGGTGTTCCATTTTTCGGAATCATCCTTGAAAGGAACATAGCCCTTGTCTGCCTGTACGTCATCATAATAGTCGAAGTTTTGGAAGGAGACCTCCTTGCCGTTGTTGTCATACTGTCTGACACCAGTGAGCATTTCCTTGTGGAAAGCACCTTCCTTGTAGTCAAAGGCATAGCTGCGCAGGGTCTCGCCCTGGAAATTCACGGTCACTTTCTCCAACAGCCTGTTGGAGGAGGCGAGGAATCCATAGCGGGCATTGTTGGTCTTTACCTGCTTTACCTTGTTGCCATCAAAGAGTACAACGGTGTGCGGTTCCTGTCCTGCATTACCTGCGTGAACCTCCTTCAGATATGCAGCCTTGGCCTTCAAGCCGCCACGCACATCCTCATCCACGATGTCATACACATATTCTATATAGTCACCGTGGAGTTCCTCGACACGTTTCAGCTTCCATTCGGCAATCACCTCACGGGTATTGCCCGAAGCATCGGTGACATTGCCCTTTACAACAGCTCCGTCACCACCATAGATGTACTTGACACCCTGCTTGTCTGTAACCTCCCAATAATAGTTGGCAGGACTGTCACCCTTGCGGATGATACGGCTGAAATCACCGCCTTGGCGGGTGTAGAACTGGCGGTCAGCCTTTCTGTCCATCTTCTCGCCACGGTGTGCGACTCCCATCTGTCCGTTGTCGTCCATGGTGGAGAGCATTAAACCGGACAAGAGATAAGTCTCCGTCTCTTTTGACTGGTCATAACGAGGCACGCCCCACCGGGTGTCAAGCGTAATGCTTGGCACGCTGATGTTCCAACCCTCGCCAAGCCAACCGCTACCGCCCTCGCTGCTGTACTGCAAGCCAAGGCTTGGCTGCATACCGTTTCGTGCTGGCGGCATCTCGAACGGATACTGCAGGTTGGCAGAGCCACGGTTGTTTGCGCTTGGAGGCGCAATGACATTTATCTTCGCCGTCGGGTCAGCCGCCTTGATGTCGTTCATCATCGTCGGGGAAAAGCCTTCTGTCTGCGGTGACTCCGGGGCCTGTATCACGCCGTTGATCATGTCGGTGAAGTGGGTCGTCTTTGAAACGACACACTCTTCCTTCTTGTCCACACGCACACGCTCCAACGCAACCCAATGCTTCTCGGACGGGTCGTAGTAATAGGTACGGATGTCGTCCTCGGTATAGCCGCTTGGTATTCTCGTGCGGTCATACTTTATCTTGACAGTCGCACCCTCGCCTGTGAAGTGTGTTCCGTGAGGGAGAAAACGGTAGCCATGTCCTCCTGCCGTGACATTGGTCATGGCAAAGTCAAGCTCAGGAACATTCTCCTCTCCGATAGAGTTCACGGAAAGGCTTCTGTTCCGAATGAGGTCTTTCTGAAGAACGACCAGTTTGCTACCTCCTACGGAGATACTGTCAGAGACACCCTTCTTGAAGAGTTTTCTCACGGCTGTCCCGTCCTTTGCCGAAAGGGACAGTGTGGCGGCAAGCAGTAAAACCAATGCCCACGCCACCTTCTGTATATAATTCTTCATGCGTATCTTCCTTTAAGTTACTTTACTGAGATTTTCCTTGTATGCTCCCCATTCTCGGAGATTGCCTTCACGACATACACACCCGATGCGGGAACCTTGAAGTCGGCTTGCTTGACGCTTTCGCCTGTCATTTGGCGTGACACTACCAGTTTGCCTGATACGTCAAACACCATCAATGTGGCTGCAACAGGCTTGTCCTGTGTGAGTTTAGCCTCGTAGATGCCTGTCGTAGAACCGTTGCCCTTGACAGTGAAATCCTCGTCTTCTCCAGAAATGAAGGAGCTGTCAGCCTGTCTGTCCGAGCTGCCCACATGGTTCTCCCTTGCCTGTGTTCCGTTAGGCATACTTGCATCACACTCGCTGCCGACATAGACGGTCATCGTTGTCGTACACTTCTTGGGTGTTTCTATCTGCACGTTGCCCCTTGTGGTGAATGAGGTTACAGGCGTACCGTTTACGGTAAGATCTGTGATATGTGTCTCGCCCTTTCCGTACTTGATGCAGAACCGCCATGCACGAAGTGACCAGACATATTCATGATGCACGGTCTGTCCGTTCAACTTGTATGTGACCTGCATATTGCGGACTGTTACGCTAAGCACATCGCCCGGCTTGATGGTGACATATTTGGTTAGGCTTGTATATCCACCGGTTATGATATGCGCCTTGTCGCCCCGCACGTCGAAGCCATATTGGGTGATCTCGTCCGTGAGGCTTGGCTCCAATCCCACACGGTAGTTTGATTTTGTATCGTTCACCGTCCATGAGATGTCGCCAGACAGATAGGTCCTGGTGTCATGCGAGTATGAGGTGTAGAGTGCGTTGCCAGTGGCATAAATCTCGTTGCCTCCACCTTGTGATACGGACAGCGTATAGGCGCCTGGGGCAAGATTCGTGATTCTATGCGTGTCACCGAAGAATGTTCCTCTGGCAATGGTTTCTCCTTTTACTTTTCCTGCAACGGTGTCAACGCTGAGCACATAGGAATAGACAGGTGTACCGATGTTGATGCCGATGTCGATATACCCGTCATTGCGTGGAACTCCATTCTCGCAACTTGACGGCGTAGGAGTGGCATCATAGGAAATGCCGTCATAATAGGCGAATGTGAACACATCGCTTCCGCTTCCGTCTGCATCCCATAGGATATTGCGGAATATGGTCTTGCCCCTTGTCATATCAGGCTTGGAGCATCTTATGTTACTGTTGCTGTTGATGTCGAAATCACCTTCACCGCTTGGGTCTATGAGCATGACGGTACGCTTGCGGCAATAGTCCGAGAATTCCCTGTCCGGTGTGAGGTCATAGCTCAACTCTGCCATATAACCGACATCATCTATTCCTCCTGTCCTCAAGCCTGCCATATTCAAGGCGGACTCTGCTCCTTCCGTTCGGATAATGCCCACATTTGTGTCTGTGTCAGTTGCATCCGAAAGGGATATGGTTCTTGTCGCACTTCCTGTTCCGTCAACACGCAGATAGATGTTTCTGCCTTCCTTGCGGATGGAGATGTCCGTTCCGTCAACATCCGTGGCGATGTATGAATTTGAGACCGCTCCGTTGATGATTGGATAAACAACTCCAGCATTGGTGAACCGGAATCCATACTTGCATGTGCTGCCACCGATGCTTCCGAAGCCAACGTCAAAAGTCGGGTGACTTGTCGGACAGGTGAACTCAAAAGCACCGCCACCTCCAACAAGGGCTGGGGTCGTGGCATAAGCTCCGGAAGCGGCTTTCTCTTGGATGATATTGTCAGTAAAGCCATTCCTTGACACATCAAATCCTTGCGCAGTCCATCTTGCCACTGTACTGTCGGGCTTTGACGGCACGTTGGTCTTGACCATCCATGTACGTTTCATGACATGCCACAGGGAATCTGTAGGTGAGGTATATGTTGCAAGTGCCACATCATCGTCGCCCCAGAAAGTAAAGCCTCTGTCCGGCATCGGATTGCCGTTTTCACGTCCCATGACAAGCAGACGGGAAGCGGATGAAGGGTTGTATGGATTTGCGTCATGATAAGTTCCGTTCTCCTTCAAGGCCGCATACACCGGACTTTCCTCATATGATGTTGCGGAAAGCGGTTGGGAGAGACTTCCTGCCGTGTCGGTTCCAACAGCTGTGACCCTATGGTGGTAGGCTTGGTTCTCCGCCATATCCCAAGTCAGGTTTCCGTCGCTGTCAAGATACGAGCCTTTGAGGGTGATGCCGTACTTTACCGCCAGATAGCTCTCCACTTTTCTGCGCTCATCGGGTGTAAGCATCCTGCTGAAAACAATAAGCTCAGGGGCATATCCCCGGATGGAAGCATTACCGAAGAGCGAGGTCGGGAAATCCGTACCGAAACTGCCAGAGGTGGAAGGGGTTCCGATGAATAATGTGGTGTTGGAGTTGTCTCCCCACAATGTTGTTGAAGGATTGCTTACCTTGAAGTAGGAAACAACTCGCAGAGCGCTTTCCTTAAAACCGTTCTCGGACAAAGAATCGCTTGATTGATAAAGCAGGTCTTCACCCGATGCTGAACCATAGTCCAATGGTTCAACACCTCTACCCCTTACGGCTTTGTCCTTGCTCAGAATGGCTCCGTCGCCCTTGCGGCCATCAAGGGCATAAAGCACCATGTCTTTGCCAATGGTCGCCATTTCGGGGGCAAAGACACCAATGACGGTAGCCTGCGAGAGGTTGCCGTGTTTGAGTTTGGCACTCAGACTACGGAATCCGTCTGCGAGCCAGAGACTCGGATTGAAGTTGAAGTAATGGACTGAACTGTTCGGAAGAGTAAGTTCAGACTTGACGCCACGGCTGTCCAATAGCATCAGCCGTATGGAATCCCCAGAGAAATCCTGCCAACGGTAATAACCTTGCAGGTCTGAGTTCAATGGCGCAGTCTTGAACCACAGTTCGCTTCCGCTGACTCCTCCGGGCGTTTGTGCGAAACTGCCGAGAGCGAAGCCTAACAGTAACAAAGAAGTAAACTTTCTCATGCGCTGTCAATTTGGAGTGTTTGAAAAATATAAAAACGTATGCCTCTGCCGCGCAGGGAGAGACCAGTGAGAGAGAACGGACTGCTACTACGGAGAAGAATTGTGATATAGGCTTGCTCCGTAAAGTCCTATTGTCACGTGGCAGGCCAACAGGCTTTACCACCAAAATAATGCTGCAATATACAAAAATAATCTTAATAAACAGATATAATCTTTAAGAAATTTGCTGGTTTGGTGTTTTTTTCTTATGATTTCGGTCGATTTTGCAGATTTTTTTTACATCTGTTGTATGTACAGGAGTTAGTTTGGCAAAAATACACAAATGGTCACGGCTTCTCTTTCTTATATAAGAATGTAAATCATGGTTTGAAACTGTACACACTCGGGGTACAAATGAAAACACTATATGCTTGTGCCGGAAAGGTATATATGAGCTGATGGTAGAGTCGTCATCAACAACAATGGACCTGATTTGATAAACTCAGCAGGAATACTTGCTATTCATTTAGCGATGGGGTTATGTTCACAAGTTTGAGATTTCATGTAAAAAAGTCCTAATTTCCATATTTCTCTTCTTGTAAATTATGGGATATTAACCTTAATTCCGCAACTGTTTCAATAAATCGCTTGTCGGACTCAAAATTGTCAT
>ENA-OPDA01001405-OPDA01001405.1-human-gut-metagenome-genome-assembly--contig:-NODE-1405-length-15899-cov-1.763948_pt1 | contig 15899 bp, 10 predicted proteins | sample MGYA00241253_ERZ501486 | MGnify/ENA primary metagenome ERZ501486 (study PRJEB25962, sample SAMEA2042510) | human gut metagenome | biome: human gut; feature: human-associated habitat; material: faeces... | reverse complement strand
ACGTCCCGAACGCTCCCAGTCTGCCCCTCCGGTTTGCATCGCTATCAACTCCTCAAAATCCGGCATACGGGTGGAACTTTGTTGCAGCGACTTATAAACCTCCGGGAAAGACAAACCTTTCTGCAACGTCTGCTTTGCCGCATTCACCGCCAAGTGGTTCTGTTGAATCTCACGTTCGTACTGACGTAACATCTCATAAATGTCCTGTACAGACGGGTCACTCCCCAACGGAGGATTCCCCGCCTTCGGTATCTTACGGGCGGCAGAAACATCATTGGCATCCTTGGGCGCAGAGCGCGGCAACTTGCGGGCCTCAACCTGCGACAGAAGGCTTTCCTTGCGGTTACGCATCTTCTCAGCCATTTTTTGAAATTGCAAAAGCTGGCTCTTTAAACTTTTCTTCACCGACATTTCCGACTGCTCCACCAATTGCTCGGCATAGCGGGACGGTAAAGTACGCTGCGCCTGTTCCGCTTTCATCTTCTCACTCAACTTGGCTACTTTCACGGCACGCGGTTTCAACGCACCCCGATGCTCTACCGGTTGTTTACCTTCCGGTAATTTCAAGGTACCGGCCGGAACTGGAACCGGAGCATAATAAATAGCCCATGCAAAAACCGCGCATGCCACAATGGCCACAATCCAAGACAAGACAATGACTTTCCGGTTAGTTTTCGTTGTAGTGTTCATCGTACGTACGTATTCCTATATTATTCAAATTATAAAACTGACAGGCATCCATCACTTCCACAAAACGTCCGAAAGGTGTATCCCTATCCATATCTATTCGTATGCGTCGGTCCGGAGTGGCTATACAGACCTCTCGTAACTGTTCGTGAAGGAAGTTGGCCGTACAAGGCTGCCCGTCCCAATAAAAGTTCCCTTCGCTGTCCAGTCCCACAATGGCTTGTTTGTCGTCCGGCTTGAGTTTGACAGCCGCCTCCGAGGTCGGCAAATTCACCGGAATATCCCTGCTTTTCACTTTTGTCATGGTAGAAACCAAGAAAAAGATCAGCAACAGGAACACGCAGTCAATCAACGGAGACATAGAGACTTCAGGTTCCTCTTCGTTATTTCCTAAAGGTAGTTTCATAAGGCTTTCCTCCTAAACGGACACGCGTATGCGTAAATCCTTCCAATTGACATTTATCAAATATTTCTATCACGGTACTGACCGGCACCGAACGGTATGCAGCCACATCTATGGATATCTCCGTACCCACCTTTTCCCGCAATCCGTTCAGATAAGTATCCAAGTCTCCGATAGGCAGGTAATCATTCTCGCCGGTATAAGCGTCGTGATGCACCACCTCATAGACCTGCTTGTCTTCATCCACGGCAATAATGACCGTATTTTCCCCCGAACGGGTTGTCGACAAGCTGGAAGTCATCTCCGGAAGCGACAAGGGAATCTGCATTTCCCACTTCTTCATCATCGTTGTGACCAGAAAGAATATGAGCAACAGAAACACACAGTCTATCAAAGGCGACATCTGAATGTCTACTTTCTCTTCTTCGTCAAGAGGCAATCTCATGGCTATTCGGTTTTCTTGTTCAAATAAATGGCATTCACCACACTTTCTATTCCCATCTCTATTTGCGAACCCAAATTGGAAATCCGGCTTTTAAGAATGAAATACACAGCAATGGAAGGCATGGCCACCACCAGACCGGCTGCCGTAGTAATCAGAGCCTTCGAGATGGAGTCGGACAATATGGAAGCGCCACCCTCATCTCCAAACAAGGCCACAAGCCCGAAAGCCTCGATCATTCCCACTATCGTTCCGAACAATCCTAACAAGGGGGACAAAGATGAAATGACAGTCAGCGGATAAATACGCGAAAGATGGCTCCGAATGTCCCGCGCCGCCATGTCACCGGCAGTCTGACATACCGTTTCCCAATCGGCATCCCGATGCTCCACGATAAAGCCGAGCGAATTGCCTAAAGTAGAAGAACTCTTTTTACATAAATCGACAGCACCATCATAATCCTTACGTGCAATGCATGCATTGACCTTTTCTGCCAGGTTCTTAGGTGCCAAACGTCCACGAGTGGAAGTAAAGAAACGTTGGATCGTAATGACCAAAGCCAAAATTCCCAGCAAATAAAGAGGATACATGATGAAACCGCCGGCCTTGATCTGTGCGGCCCAGTCTATCTGCACCTGCTGTTCCGCCTCTTCTTCCTCTACAGGAGTGTCCAACGAAATGGAATCTGCCGCAGCATCGTTCACCGTTTCTGCCGCAGCCACCTTACCCGGCAATATCTTTGGTGCCACATCGGCAAAAGCATCCTGAGTCGCCCCTAAGATGATATTATCGAAACCGGCATCCCGACGGGTCGGACAAAGGAAAGACACGTCCGTCAACGTAAACTCGCCAAAGTCTTTCCACAAATCCCGGGTAACCACCATCCAACCGCCGGTCACCTTCTTGTCTACTTTCAGTCCGGAAAGTTCCTTCCCCGGACCGGCCATATATGTATAATTGTATTTTTTCCCGGGCGCATTACCCTTCACATTTTTCACACCCAATTGCATACCGATTTCCTCTCCGCCCCATTTGATCCAAGCAAATGTAATATAACGGTATTGCCCCGGGCCGGGATTTTCACGGATAGGAATAGACAATCCGGAAATACGGGTAGGTGTTTCCGAAGGTTGCACATAGATGTAATGCGTGCTCTTCTCCGAACTGCCTCCTTCCCGGACGGCATCGGGGACTGAAATCCGGGTGCCAGCCGGCACCTTGTCTTTAAACACTTCATAACGGTCCTTGGCCATTGCCTGGGATGTCCCCACCAGACAAGCCAATAACAAAGCCCACACCAACGAATACGTTCTCTTCTTCAATAAAATTCTCATGATAATGACATTTATATAATTTGATAGTTTTTATATCGGCAAAGATACCGAACAGCTCCCATTTTGCCTTCCTATTTTCATTCAATTCCATGACACAAAAATGGAAAAAGCAACTTTTTCCCAAAATAATTCATCCCTACCGATTTTTATTCAGGCAAGCATACCTAAAAGCTGCCGCAACGCCCCTTCTCAATGCCGACCGTCAGGATTCCCATCGGCTCCACACCTCCAGAAAGTTTTCCAAAACATGTTTCATCTTTCAGGAGTCCCAATAACACGTTTATAGTTAACCGTTTAAGGGCTGAAAGATAAATAGGCAATGTTTCAGGCAGAAACACCCCACCCCTACAGGACGATTGGAAAAGTCCTGCCTCAGGACGTGTTTTTTTCTGCGCCAAACGATTTTTCATTTGCCTGAGACTGATTTTCCGTTCTGCGCCAAACGATTTCACCACTTACGGCAGGACGGACACATGCAGCGGTCTGACAAGAAGCTGAAAGACGGGCTTGTATCCTTCAGCCGACAAATACACTGGAATACAACCACTTGACGCCCATCCTGAAAGATGAACCCATTTTTCTGAAAAATCCTTGGTGTATAAGCGTGGCATAACGGAGGATACTCATTCAAACAAGACTTGGCTGCCCCAATCGAAATCCTTGTTCCAAATGATATAAGGGTAAGGAATCCACTTCCTATCCGTATATAAACCGATACGGATATTTTTCACGCTCCCGGCACTTCCATCGTCCACATTAAGTATGGGCAAAGAGAGATAACGCCCCTGAGCATTTCTTGCATTAATCGCCACATGAACCAACTCCATTTTGAATTTTAAGTCCAACGGACTTCCATTCGCTTCTTTCATACGGTCATAATAATAAGTCAAAAGAAAATAAGGTCCCATAAAATCATGCCCATAACGCCGAATCTCAGGCACAGCATAAGCCCGGTAATAATCCGGTTGGAACTGGAGAATGATTTGAGTGGACTTGGCACGGAGATAAGCCTCACAATCCGGCTTGGACCATGTATCGAGATTATGGTCGGGATATTTCTCCAAATACGTCCGGCAGACGTACGCCACACTGTCTAAAAGTTTCTCCTTCTCGTATGCAGACAAGGGGAATGGATTCTCGGCCACCGTCTTAGTACCTGGCAAAACCACCGGACGGTACCCCTGCACCAAATAATAGTGTCGTTTTTGCGCCAAATATTCTTTCGAAGCCTTTCTTGAACTGCCGCACCCACAAAATAAGAAAATGCCCAAAAGCAATAAAAACATTTTTTCCATCATGTCCATCTACCTTAGCTAATTTTTACCTGTCTCCAATTCCTCCCACGATCTCGGTGTTTGACGTCTGTCAGCACCAGTGGAAATAAGCTGATCCGAATCATCAATATCATGTTTTGCCCAAATCACTCCTACATAATCATATAAAAAAGACGGAAAAGGTGCACACCACACCCTTTCCGCCTTATGGTTTATTGGTCGCGCCATTGTTCTTCCATCATATAAGATGACAAAAAGCAATGCCCGTCCAGCTCGGAACTCACCGCATCAGCACCGCACAACCAATAAATAACCTGAGGTGCTATCAATATGTTCTCCATCGCCAAATCTCCTGAAGCCCTTTTTTCTGGCAAAGTATTAGCCATTTTCACAAAGACAGGCTTCTTCTTGAATATCATGTCCGGCATTCCTTTAACTTTATTGGGTATGATTGAATCCGACTTCAATTCATCCGGCGAGAAACGCCACTCCCCTATCAAGTGTCCGCGTTGAGACACCTCATCCGGTAACACCCAATAGTTCATATATTCATTAATCTCTTCATCTTTCAGGAATGTATCCCATAAACGTACGGTACCTGCATAAAAATTTATACCTGAATGCCCGACCTCTAAAGCCGTAGAATCATCTTCCACTCCCATATTTTGTGTTTCATCATATAGCATCCTTTGCCCGTCATAAGACATAATATACATCCTGCCTCCAGAAGACATCGGCCCCAAACCGGTATAAAAGGAATGCCATCTTGCATCGTTAAAAGCATTGATCTCTCGCTCCAAAGCATTGCCACCACTAATATAGATTTTCACTTTTTCCCTCTGGCGAAACACACCCCATTTACCTTTCCCAACAAAACGATCCCAATTATTTCCATGATAGGACTGCTGAGCGGTAGGAATATTCCTCATATTGATTTCTACGGCAAGCTGTCGGTTAGGGCCAATTCCATACAAAGCGGTAGAGTCTTCCGCTGCTGCCCAGTCCTCTTTCGAGAAATATGCCGCCCACACTATTTCCCCTTTCATCTCGTATGAAGTATAATGAGGATAATAGAATATGCCAAAAATATCCCGTTCCTGGTCTGTGTTGCCGCCATAATGCCCGTCGGGTGTTCCCCCATGGTTTGATGTCACGCACACCAACCAGTCTTCATAATAAGCATCTTTGCGAGCCTCAATCGTGGCCAATAATTGTCCCAAACCTGTATCTATCAACTTCAAAGCATTCAAATACGATGTATTTTCAGACACAAATCCCCCTGATTTTCCTGCCTCCAACGCCCCTTTAAAGGCTGCCAATGTCAACTGGTTGTTTCCCTTTTCAAGTTGTCCCCGTAACACCTCCAACGTTTCTTCATCCGAAGAACTGGTTATCACGGACTGCATCCCACCGACATAACGGTTCAGGTTAGGCCAGGGAGAAACGCACGACATCAATAAATTCGGCTCTTTATCCGAAACATACTGTACGATGGTCTTGGCATAAGTAACCGCCGCATCTCCTATCATGAAATCAGGAGTATAAGAATAATCCTTGATACGGTGCATACGGGAATTTATTCCTGTAAGCATCGTAGCCCAAGTCAAAGGATCTTCCTCATCATACGCCTCACGACCTTCCGTCAGCAAGGCGTGGTCATCGGCTACTCCCGTCCAAACATACTTGCTATGTTCAAGCATCTTCTGCATGACCGGAAGGGTTCCTCTTTCCACCTCCCGCTTCACCACAGAACCCACAGCCCCATCTATGTTAACCCAAAGCACATAACGCTTCACACTTTTCTTGGATGCTGCCGTGTCTTCTATTCCTCCGGCAATCGACTCGGGGGTATCATATTTCGTGCACGAAGCGTACAGCCCGCATAGCAACACCAATACGTATTTGAACCGGTTCATTATATCCATATTTCAAATTGTTTTATCGTTTATAAAAAAATGTCCCAAACTCCGAAAACGTCTGCTGCCTGTCCTTATGGAACTTTTCAAAAATTTCTTCATCGCCTTCATTCGGTACAAACAAATTGGGTTTGTCGAATACCAAACGCAGGTAACGTGCCGTGGCAGACTGCGGCAAATCTATGACCTGCTCGTTTTTCAACAAACCATCCAAAGTCTGTTCCAAAACATACAGCGTCCTCCATTCCTGTTCGCCATGTTGTTCCAAACCGAAGCCTGAAGCATCGGTCGTCTGCAACGTAAATCCGGAAATACAGCGTGCGTCCCCATTCGCATAATAAAAACCGTCTATCGTCTGCTCCTTTCCCATGTCGATGACCACATAATATGGAAGTTCGCTCGGAGAATCCTGATGCCCTCCAGTAAGAGTAGGGATTGCCATCCAGAAGATTGTCCGCAGTCTTCCAATCAGACTCAGATTTATACTCCTTGTCCTCGTTTTCACGCCCTTCGCTGTCCCAGGCCGCAACCTTCCATGCACTGCGGTTGACACGGTAACGGAAAGATGAGGTCTCATACTGTCCCACATCCTCAAACGGGTCATCCGACAGCGGGTTTATTTTCCAGATTTGCTTGTCCAATAGAGGATAACGTGAAGCATATTCACGCTCCGATCCGGAAACAGACATGCCCCAATGTTCATAGAAAGGAGTAAAATCCATCTGATAACGGTCGCAAAGTTCCCTGAAGAAACCCTCATAGTCGTTTCCGGCTCTTCTGTCATGGCTTAATTTATCATAGATGTCCCATTTCGGTTTATCCTGATAATGGTTTTCATATTCGGCAATTTGGACACGCGGTAAAAGATATAGGGACTTTTTTCGGTTCGCTTCTTCTTTAGCCGTGAACAAATCCGATGACATCCACTTGGAAGTATCGGCCTTTGCATAGGACAAAGCAACCGGAACTGTAGACTTAAAATCTATCCCCATGTCTGACAATTCTTGTTCCAAACCAATCTCCTTGTTCCTCTCATTCATCCGATACAGAGGCACATAAAAATATTCATCCTCCCATCCCGTCACTCCATTATAAAAATAACTATACTTTTCCGCCACCATGGAATACACATTGATAAAATGCAAATCAGCCACAGAGTCAATATTCAACAGGTCATCATAAAGACTGGCCGTACGTACCAGCATCATCCCCTGTTCGTTATCGGAACGCCTCGATTTGTTTTCCCGCAATTGGACATCAAAGACAAAACGGTTGGGAAACATGGGTTGTGGATTTGCCGCATCGGATTCCTTGTCAAAGCCTTGGGTACGATAAATCGTCTCCAACATTTCATCCCATGTGGCCAAACATGCCTCCATTTCCATCGCAAAATCTGGACGTTGGGAGAAATACAAGTCCAACTGGCTTCGCTCTACAGAGAACGCCACGTTTTTTCCTCTCAATTCCAACCAAGGGACTGTCGTAGCTTTCACTTTCCGTTCCCACTCACGTACATCGGTTTCCCCCAAGACGAAATCCGGAGCCGCATACACATTGCAGAATGTCAACGGAACATCGGCATCCCCTTTTACATCCTGATCACGCAATACCCAAAGATACCCTCCCAACGAGAAACGTACGGTATTTTTTCCAGGATACAACGCTTTCCGATAATAGGCAATAGGCTCACGCAACCCGATATTGTCATTCGTCAAGTCTTCTGTATGCATACCCACCTGGACTGTCAAGCCCCAAACATTATCCGGCACATAAATCGTCACCAATTCTCCGGCACCCGCATATAACCCACTACTATAAATGGATTGCGGGCCTTCTTCCATGAATTCCAGTTGGATATATTTACGGGACAAATCCAAATAAACCACAGTATCTGCAATACGATATTCCGAAGCCGTGTCCACCAATCCCGGAAACAAACGGGCTTTATCGTACATGCTCACATCGATGCCCTGTACCGTATCCACTGTCACGTGGGACGAATCCGCTGAATTGTCATCCCACCCGCTATCAAACTCGAAGTCACTGGTTTCACACCCTGAGAACAAAAAAGGCATCCCCAAAAAAGCCACTAATATACAGTTTATTAAATATCTCATATTCCTTATGCTTTAATCGTTCGTTGTTAAATCCTTATAGGGAAGCGTACGCCCAATTCCCGTCCAACCCCATGCATCAGGCACGGTAAATCCCAACCATTGGAAAGTTTGAAACGGAATATCGACCAAATTAATGGACGTTTGGAAGTAAGTCTTGCTATAAGGCGGTTTGACATTGGTCTCTTCCGACATGCCCTGTTGCCACAAAACATTGGCAGAAAGTGTCATATCCGACTTTCCAGCATTCACCCCGCCATAAATAGACCCATATTGGGAATAGTCCGGCAACACTTCCCCTTCATAATCTTCTTCCCGATCACAAGGCCAATAGCCAATCAAATTATCCCAATAAGGATAATCCTTTCCCAATTCATCCAATCCCGACAGTTTATAATTCTCGGCAATGAAATCAGCCGGTAATGCCACATCGTAGACTTGTACATTGGTCACATAAATCTGCACTGTCGTGGAAGTGCTTGAACGGAATATCTGCCCAATGGTAAGGGGAACCTTGTCTCCCGTAGAAACATCCACGGTCAAAGGTTCAAACTCTGCATTCCCATGAAGATCCAAATGCCCGTCCGTATATTGACGGAACTGTTGTTTCTTATAATCAAAAACCACCGTCAATACATGCCATTTTTTATCGTTCAACACCGAAGCCTGATCTTGAATCGTCCAAATCCGTTTTCCATCGAACCGGGACAAAAGCCTGAAATATTCCGCTCCGGTTTCCCAACCTTCTCCCCCTCGGGGTTCTGTTTGGATGGCCTTAGACACAAAATCCAACCAGTTTTCTCCTCCATTGGGATAACAGACCATGAATTGGACGGTATAAGATGTGGTGTCTTCCCCTTCTGCCGGCAATTTGAAATCGAACAAAGACGGGTCATTGACTTTGGCATAGTCAGTAGCCCCCGTTCCGGAATAGGCCGGAGTGAAATACTTATATACCAAACCCTCGTCAGAAGAAGGAGCCAATATACGTTCTTCACCGAAACGTTCATTATACATCAAGGTAAATGTGTTGCGGTCTTTCATCTCATACACATTCTCGCCCGTATTGTCCGCTACACCTCCATAATTGGATGTTACTACCACCAACCAATCCTCGGCAGAATAATCCGGACGTGCTTGCAAAGCCGTCATGACCCGTCCTATACGTCGATCCGTTTCGGAAAGGGCGGCTATGACTTCATCCGTAGGCCATCCGGCACGCTCGCCTTCAGGAACTATGAAACCGGCTTCCAATCCTGCCTGCTGCACGCCATTGTATTCTATAATAGTCAATGAAGGCACCTTGCCTTTAGCCGACAATATTGCCTCAGCATCTTTTGTGATTTGCTCATCCGTACCCCAACAAATCGTATCCGCCTCATCCTTGCATAAGTCGGAAAACTCACGTTCAGATGCCAATACCGCAATACGACTTTCACCATCAAGCGCTTTAAGGCGTTCCAATACCCAACATACCCGTCAGCAAATTTTCCCATCCCAAACGATTCCCGACCAACGTGTCGGAACGGGTATCAGCCAAACCGTCAAACGTGTATAGTGCTTTTTCCATCATGCCTTTCAGGGTCATCACCCTTCTGTCATTATTCGCCTCCCTTACAGCCGTACCGCTTGCCCCGTCCACCACAATCCAAAGCACATGGTTCTTATGGTAAGCAAAATCCTCATCCGGATAATCTGTCCGCAAACCATTCACCAAATCATCGTTGCAAGCACATAACGTAGCACCCATGCCACAAAAGACAGCCAATTTCCATATTGTCCTTATAAAAATGTTTCTCATCTTTCTCTTTTTTTACATTAATGTTCCAAGTTCACTTCCAACATCAAGACGTTATTGGCCTTCTGCCCGTTGAAACGGTCGAAGCTTCCCATCAACAACAGTCCATAAGAGCCCAAAGTCGTTTCCGTTTCGGCCACATGATAAAGTTGCCCGTTAAAAGTCCCGGGCACATTGAATTTCTGTTGCGCCGTACCGTCCATTTCCAGAATGAGGAATCCCAATCTCGGTACACCTCCATAAGTAGAGAACGTTCCGGATACAATCACTTTTTCCTTGTCAATCAACTGCGCAAAATTAACCGCACCACCTCCTATCTCACGGGGCACAAACGTTCCATCCAACGTTCCGTCAGGGTTCAACATGGCCATTTGCTGACGAGGCTGCCCGTTGACGTGTTCGAAGCCACCGACCACCATCATTTTATTCAAAGCCTTGTTGTAACGCACCATGGTAACATTACCATCCGGTCCCGTGCCCAAATTCTCCAAGAAAGCATGGTCTACATTTCCATCCGCATCCAAACGAACCATACCAGGCGCGGGAACACCGTCGAATGAAGTAAAAGAACCGACCAAAACCACTCCATCGTCCTTATCCATGCACGCATCTGTTATGTTTCCACCTCCCGCACCTGAATAGCGCCCAGTCCTATCCACCAAACGATAAGTTGAGTCCAACACTCCACAGTCATCCATGCGGAATGCCGATGCGACCGATGAAATACGCTGCTTGCTATCGACATAAGAAGACGCATATTCATTACATACGTATTGCGTAAGATTACCCACCGCCACTATCTTCTGGGCGGAAGTCACAAACGAACGTACAATGGGTTGCAGACTACCGCCATTCAACTTGCTAAACGAATAACGGATAGGCGTGCCATTGCTCTCTGTCCCAGCATCCTCGAATATATATTGTTGCGTGGTGTCGGGATGGGCATTAGAACGCAACACCATGATATTGTTAACATATACCCTATCCGCCAAATCATACAATCCACCATTTTTAGGATTATACACTTCAAAAGCCGAGAACATTCCCGATACCAACATACGCCCGTCCTCAAAAGCTGATATGGAATTAATATACGGGGGAACATCCTCCTCAAAAACAGATGTTTTCACTCCATAATCCGTACCAAAGTCCGAAGAACTCCAACGGGTGACCTCTCCTTTTGAATTTACATGACCGATACACCAGTGTTCATACTGAGCCAAATGGCTAAACCCACCAACCAAATAATTGTTTTGCGGCTTACCATACTGGCTTATTGCCCCATATACTATACCATCCACTACATCCGAGGATAATTTCCAAGATTTGTCTACGCTAATATTACCCTCAATGGGAAAGTAAGGACCGTAAAACACTTGGTTTTCCATCACCAAGTAAGTATTGCTTGACACACATTCGTCGGGAACCCTAACCGTCAACGTCGTATCGGTGGCAGCCAATATTTTGGTTTCCTGTTCTCCCAAATAGAATTTAAAAGCATATTCCCCCTTTTCCGGTACGCAGTAGTCCAATAACCCATCGGCCTTAAACACTACCGTATCTCCAGGATATCCCTTGGCCGGAACCGGATCTTCACTCAACAACCTGAGTTCGAACTGTACTTTTCCTCCTCCATAAGGGTCTTCCGAAATAGAATGATCCAACTCTTCACAACCGGACAACCCGGCCAGCAAGCATAAAGCCCCATACAAGCCTATACTATATTTCATACTCAAATTCATAATCTATCCTCCTCTTTCTTTCGAACAAGATATTCCTTTTCCCTCCGCTTGACCTCCTCCAGAGACAAAATACCTGCCCCAATCGCTTTCTGCACAAAGACATCACGATCGAAACCGAAATTATGGTTCGTAAACCGTATCACATGAACCACGCCGTTAAAGGGCTGTATGTCACACGAAGCCACATAAGCATTAATCATATCCATACTGGCAAAATCGTTCACATAAGAATAAAGTATCTGACGCGGACCGGCATATTTCACTCCAGAAGCATCATAGTACACGACTCCCATGTTCATAGGCTTGCCAGCCAACGAGTAATAAGCTCCACCCGGATAGGCTGAAACGGCTGCTGTATCCAACTGGGGAATATCTTTCAAACAATATTTTCCGGGAATGACATACATGGACAGGAACTCTTTCCATACTTCCGGTTTAATCTGCCGCAAATCTCTCACGCTGTCTTCTCCCATCGTGAAATACAACTTTTTACTCAGATAATCGACAGAAAACCTGATAGACCAATCTGTCGGAGCAAAAAAGGTTATTTCACCATTTTGGAATACGGAATCCATTCCGGCATAATGGATCATTTCGACCAAATCCGAGAAATAATGCTTGTCGGGATGCTGTTCCAGATAATCCAATACCGTACCGTTATAATACGGATTGTGTTTACCTCCATCTTGCAAATAATCGTCATTTTGGCAACCTATGGCAGAAAAAGAGAGCAGTACAGCCCCAAACCCAATCAGAATTTTTTTAAGTGAATATCTCATACATAATAGTTTAAAGTACAACATCTTATTCCCAATAATTATTCAACGTAATCAACGTATTATTCTCTTGTGCTTTCCTACTGATAGGCCACGTCCACGCCCCTTCACGGAATTCACTCTTGGTAATGGGATGATAACAGTATTGATTGTTATAGACCTTTCCAGTCCGCACCAAATCATAGAAATAATGCCCTTCACCCATTAACTCACGTACACGTTCCCAATAAATGGCATCTTTTAATTCGCTTCCGGAAAGAGACAAAGTAGAAGCACCGGCACGTGCACGAATCCGATTGAGCAAACCGCAGGCTTTTCCATCATCCGTACCTAATTCCGCCAAAGCTTCTGCATACAATAAGATGGCATCTGCCAAACGGAACACAATCTGATTACCCGAATTGGAGGTCACGTTACGTCCATCATACAAGTCCACATGCTCAAATTTTTTCACCTCTTTAGGGTCGGACTCCATGGTAGAATAAATATTCTCATTAAACCAATACGTCACACGTTCGTCCGATTCAGAAGGAGGATAAATCCGGGTCAGGAAATCATAAGTGTACTGAATGTATGGTTGACTACGGTCATCAAAAACAGAATACATGACTTCGTTGGAATAAATGGCATTTTGGCTAAAGACTTCATTCCCGTTAATGTAACTCAGATTTTGCACAATCTCGAAAATACCTTCATTGCTTCCCCCACGGAACAAGGTAGCCGTCTGGCTTAAGGGCAACAACGTGTAAGCACTACCGCTTTTTTCCACCAATTGATCCCCATAATCCACCACAGCCTCGTAATAAGTGTTCTTTTGCGACTCATCAAAACCAGCCAGCCACATGTTCACATGCATCAATAGAGCCAAAACAGCCCCTCTTGAAGCCCTTATGGCTTTTTTATTCGAGGAGTATTGTGTCCAGGGCAAACAGGTTACATCCGGATCGTCCACTAAAACCTGATTCAAATCCGCAGCAATGTTCTTCAGCACTGTTACCATATTGGTTCGTGGCAAAGGCTCTTGATGATAAGCATCCGTATAATAAGGCACATCTCCGAAATTACGCACTAAGAAGAAATAGGCCAAACCACGCATGAAAACAGCCTCAGCCTTATACGCCTTCTTTTCGTTTTCCGGAACACTCGTACGGTCAATCTCTTTCAAAAGGATATTGGCAGACTGAATGACTTTATAAAAGTTCTTCCACTGCATGATATATTCGGCTGCACGCACATCATTCAAATCTGAATAATGTTCCTGTAAACCATTCAAATCATTAGACACCAAATCTTTAACATAATCAGCCGCCCCATCCGTCTCCAACGGAGCACAACGCAAGTCCCCAGAGTAAAGGATGTAACAAGACTTTTGCATCGTAGCGGTACGGAACTCCGTATAGATGCTGTTCACAAACCCTTCTACGGTTTGCACGGATGCCTCATCCCACATTTCATCTCCTGACAAGTGTTCCTCACTTGTCGTATCCATCAGGCCACAGCTCCCCAACAAACAAGAAGACAAGGAAGCCACTGCTATTATATATTTCATTTCAAATAACCGTCTCATATTCATTTTTTTATTCTTTATCATAAACCGATAGTCAAACCCATGGAGAAAGTCCGAGCATTGGGATAACCTCCCGACTGATCCCAACCGATAGAACTTACATTCTCCGGATTGATTCCTGAATATTTCGTAAAAGTATAAAGGTTGTTCAAACTCATCCGGATGCTGGCATGGCGGATGCGGATAAAGTTCGTCCACTTCTTAGGCAACGTGTAAGATAAAGTTATGGCATTAATCTTAAAATACGAACCATCTTCCAAAAACAATGTCTGGTCGGCACGGAACGGCTTTATCACGCTGCTGTGCTGGTAATCGTACGGATTGGGATAATCCGCATGTGTATTGGTCGGAGTCCAAAAATCATACGCACTGATAGGAGTCAGTGCCGCATTCTTATACATCCCATCCCCACCTTTTATATTCGGGTCATTCAAAGATGCGAAATTATTAGCCAATACCTGATTTACAATGTCACGACGAAGCGTGAACGAGCAACTGGTAAAAAGAGCCAGATTCTTGTAACGCAAATTCACAGAAAGACCTCCGATAACACGCGGCTGGGAATTGCCTACAATCGCTTTATCTTTCTCATCGATCACATAGTCACCGTTCAAATCAGCCCAAATAGGGTCGCCTGCCTTGAAATACGCATTCGGATTGTCGGCTGAAACACCTTCACCTCCGACCCTCAAGCGAAGTCCCGTTGCAGGATCGACCGGTACATCTGCATCTGTAGCATACACACCTTTATATACGTATAGGAAATTAGACATGGCATTCGAACCTAACTTATTCACAACCTCCGCTTTAGAATTGATAATCATACGGGCTTCGTCCGGCAACTTCGTCATCACATCTCGATTAATCGTAAAGTTCGTCATAATATCCATACTCCAGTTACTTTTAGGACGAAAAGGGCGAACAACCAAAGCCAACTCCATACCATAATTGACCAGACTTACCTCAGTCGTAGGCACCTTATCAAAACCGTTATGATCGGCCAATTCAATCGAACTCAACTGATTGTCCACTTGCTTGTAATACCAGTCTCCCTGGAAAGACAAGCGATTGTTCCATAATCCGAAATCCAAACCAACATTCCATTGTGTCGTCGTAATCGGGTCTATATTGTTATTCGGCATATTCTCGAAATCAATGGGAATCACAGTATTACCATTATAAGTATCGCTTCCTAACAAGTAGTTTCCCCACACGTCATATTTCGTAGCCTTGTATTTGACCACTCTTCCCCATGATGCCCGGATGGCAGAATAATCCACCCAATTCCAATTCAGTTTTTTAAAGAATTTCTCCTCATCGAAGTTCCAACGCACACTCACACCGGGATTGACGACCCATTTCACACCCCGACCATAAGCTGAATTGGCTTCGGGACGTATAGTCGGTGTAATCACATACTTATCTTTTCCTCCCGTGAGATTTTTAAACCCTATAGTCGGAGCAATATTGAAAGACACAGTATTATCTTCCTCCGAAGTCACAGCCTCAGCCCATGATGAAGCATAACCAAGCGGTCCCCATAAATAATCATTGACCAGTCCGGTCTGTTTGATTTCATTCCCGTTACTTCTATTGGAACTGATTTCTCCCGTCACGGTGAGGCCGTATTTGAGAATTCCCGTCGAACCGGAATAAGACAAACTGGTACGCCCATAAAGCCTGTCGCTATATTTACTCAATCCGTAAAGCTGTGCTTGATTGCTATTCAACATACCGGGCGTGAACTTCTCATTCTCCGTATTATTATAGGTATATCCGGCTGTGACATTCCACCGGATATTCCACGGTAACTGATAATTCATATTTATATTGGCATCGTACGAAA
>ENA-OPDA01001397-OPDA01001397.1-human-gut-metagenome-genome-assembly--contig:-NODE-1397-length-15943-cov-8.995531_pt1 | contig 15943 bp, 14 predicted proteins | sample MGYA00241253_ERZ501486 | MGnify/ENA primary metagenome ERZ501486 (study PRJEB25962, sample SAMEA2042510) | human gut metagenome | biome: human gut; feature: human-associated habitat; material: faeces... | reverse complement strand
AAGTCGGGGCTTTGTCATACAAAAAAGAAGGTGTGCTTTTTGACACACCTTCTTTCATTTTATCACAAACCGCAATCAACATAATGCGATTTGTAAAAATAAAACATACCTTTTCTATTTAATCACAACCTTCACGGTGCTTCCATCTGCTTTCCTTACAATATTCAGACCCTTTGCGGGAGTGTTTACACGCACTCCGTCAATCGTATAGTATTCAATTCCGTCACCGTCTGCCGTACTCGTCACTGCAGATTTTATGCCGGTGGCCAGGTCTTCAAGGTCAACCACATAGCTTGTGTAATCAAACACCAGACCCGAGCCGCCTTTACCCGTATCATAAGCATAACCTGTAAGATAACGGCCGTCGGGCGTTATTCCGAGAATAAAATTACCTCCCATGTCGTCAAACGCCACAAAATCGGTGAGATCGGGACACATTTTCGAAATCAGCTGCGGAGCATCCTCACCGTTTTTCCATATACACGGATTGATTGTCTGCATCTGCACCATGCCCGTAAAGCAGTTGCCTATTACAGTTCCGTTATCTGAAATGCCGCTGCTTTCAATCGAAGCGCTCTCAGGGATATCTCCGCTACCGTCTGCGACATACACCTCAAGTTCTCCCGTCTCAATGTCATAACGCGCCATTCTCTGCTCCAACTCAGGAATACCGACTTTCAGAGCCGCATATTTACCGTTCTGACTGAGACCTGCCGGCATGAAATAGTTATACGGACGCTCCGTATCACTGCCGTCTGCACTGAAATAATCCTTATAAACAAGGTCGCACACATAAGTGCCGTCAGACTGCTGATTCCACAACACAAATACGCCCATGCCATAAACATCAAGCAGCGTTCCGGCTATCACCGAGCCGTCCGCACTTGTGTAATAAGCCTCCGAGCCTGTCACCTCTATTCCAGCCTCCTCAGCACCGGGTTCGGGAAGCTGTTCAAGTTCACCGTCTCTCCATACACAGGCATGGCTTATGAAATCCATCTCGCTATAATAACTGCCCACTATCACATTTGCATCCGCGCCGACACCCTGCGGTCTTGCCATGTAACCTTCGGGCAGACTGAGAGGCGTACTCGTCCCGTCGATTGAGAGAGTCTCCGGTGAGCCGTTATAACCAACGGCTATTCCGGCGTCAGTAACGGCACGCAGGTCGCTTCCCATCATATCGACATCACCCTGGAAATAATAATTACCCGCCTCAACGTCATATACAAACACACCATACTTCATCTCTTCATAATTCATGGCACGTCCCGCCACATACTTGTGGTTGGGTGATATGGCCTGAGACATAAGACTGTACGTGGTACCGTCTGCATCAGTAATACTGTTAAGCACTTGCATCGTTTGGGCAGACGCAGCCAGACTTATACCGGCAAATGCGACCACAAACATGCTGCGACACATTGAGAAGCCTCCACAAAATGTAAAATTCTTCATAGTCATACACTTTTAAATTAAACATTTATCACAAAGCCGGCCGGCTTGCATGCAAACAAGCCGGCACGCACAAGCCGGCGCAAGCGTTTGTTCTTATATCATGAAAATCATTTCACCATCACTTTTACGGTTGATCCGTCGGCCCTCTTTACGATATTCAGACCCTTGACCGGAGCATCCACACGCACACCATCCACCGTATAGCGCCGCACTTCATTTTCTTCCGCTGCTTCGGTTTCCACATTGCCGATGCCCGACGTTCCTGTTCCAAGTTCTATTATATATGTAGCGTAATCATAAGTTTCGTCATACGCAAGTCCGAGTCCCACCTCGCCGTCAGGAGTTATGTCATATAGCAAGTTGTAACCAACGGCGTCATAGGCTGCAAGTTCAGGATAATCGTAAGCCGCCGAAAGCTTTACCGGCTCGGCTTCGCCCATGCGCCACACACATGCACACCGTCCGTAAGGAACAAGAGCATAATCAGACATAAAATATCCTGCAAGCGTTCCGTCATCGGCAGCAGCCAGACTTTCCGACGCCATGCCTGCAACAACAGTCCCTGAGCCGTCCGCGATATACTCTTCAATCTTACCGGCCGTCAGATCAAAGCGTGCCATACGGCTTTCTGTACCGTTCCCCTGCACAGTCAGTGACACGTATCTGCCGTTACGACTGACGTTCGTCGGCCTGAACACGGTATACGGTTTGTCCGAGTTTTCCTCATATTTGCCGAAATATTCCTTACATATAGGATCACACACATAAGAGCCGTCTTCTTGCAGACGCCATATTATGAGAGGACGCGTAACCAAATCATCAGATATGTAACCTACAATAACGGAAGCGTCACTGCTGCAATAATTTGCGGAAGTTCCCCATACCGTAAATCCCATCTCTTCCGTAGTAGGCTCAGGTAAATATTGTATTTTGCCATCTTTCCATACACAAGCATGCTCACGATAGTCGTTAATGCTCCAATAACTGCCAACGGCAACATTGCCAACATCGCTCAAGTCCCATGCAGCCGACTCACAATCTGCCGGAGTTTCCAGGTCTGTCTGCGTACCGTCGACAGACAGCAGCAGGGCATTAGGATTGCATCCGGCGGCCACACCGTCATCGTTTACACCACGGATGTCACCACCCAAGTCTCCGGGACCGGGCAATACAGCATACCGGTCTGTTTCAAGGTCATAGACGAAACAGCCCGTATATCCTGTAACCTTACTGATGGCTTGTCCGGCCACATAACGGTGATTCGGCGATATTGATTCTCCCCATACAACGTATCCGTCACCCGACTTATCCGTTATATCGTCCAACACCCTGAACTGCTGGGCCATACCCAACGATGCAATACCAAATAAAACTGCCGCGACAAGTGACCTGAGACCTGAATTGCATTTTTCGTGATAATAGTGCTTCATAATATAATTATTTAAATTTATAAAAACCATCCGCAAAATACGGTTGGAAATTAATCATTATCCCAAAAAATGATAACGCTACAAATATAGTCATTTAATTTAAATCCGCATCTCTTTTTCCAAAAAAGATTAAAAAAAATTACAGATTCAGGTTTTTCAACAACGGAAAAGCAATAATCTTGCCATTACAAGGATAAAAACATATTAATAAACGACAACAAGCAGGAGACACAAGAATGTGAAATTAAATAAATTTTCACAACCTCATAAATCAAGAATCATATTCCCGGGCACGCCTGCCGAAATATCCGGCAAAGGCAGAATACGAATTTCAAAATAACAAAAACTTGTCTCCTGCCAGGTGAAAAACCGACACGCCTGCGACAAGAGACAAGTTATCCGGACAAGACAAGTCAGTCCCCGCTTTCCGGTTATGGCAACTAATACTTGAACGAACTGCCGCCCAAGAACTCGCGCAGCAGCGACGTTGGCGGCAACTGGCGGTTGGGTATCGGGGCAATATACTTCAAGAACTTCAGCAGACGATAAGCCTCGGCATACTCTTCGGCGTTTTCCGGTACGAGTTCGAGCAGAGGCTCGGCCTGATTCTTTATCACGGCAAGCTCGAACAGCAGAGCCGTGTTAAACATGACATCGGCATTCTCCTGATAAGGAAATATCCATTTGTTCTCGCCGGCACGCACGCTGGGCCAGCGGCGTATGGTCTCCATGGCGTTCACTCCACGGTACTTATAGTCACGTATGATGCGGCGCAACAGGCGGTTGTCTGTCGTCGGTATATAGTTGTGCGTGTCGAGCAGTATGGTTGTCAGTGCCGATGCATACACGCGGAACTTCTGTTCCTCAGGTATTTTGGCCGTGAGTTCGGGGTTGAGCGCGTGGATGCCTTCCACTACGAGCACGTTGTCGGGCAGCAGTTTCAGTCTGCGTCCGCTCTTCTCGCTGCGTCCCGACTGGAAGTTATAGCGCGGCAGCTCAACCTCCTCGCCCGCAAAGAGCGCGTTGAGCTGCTCGTTGAGCAGCGGTATGTTGAGCGCGTAGAGACTCTCGTAGTCGTAGTCGCCCTTGTCGTCCTTAGGCGTAAGCTCACGGTTGACGAAATAGTCGTCCAAAGAAATCTGCACGGGCTTGATGCCGCACGTGAGCAACTGTATGGACAGACGCTTGCAGAACGTTGTCTTGCCGCTCGACGACGGGCCCGATATCAGCACCACCCTTACGCCCTTGCGCGCTGCTATCATGTCTGCTATCTGTGAAATCTTCTTCTCCTGAAGAGCTTCCGATACGTTTATCAGTTCGGTGGAGAGGCCGGCCTTTACAGCCTCGTTAAAGTCACCCACGGTCGACATGCCGAGTATTTTCTGCCAGCGGTGATGCTCCTTGAAGATGTCGAACATCTTGTCCTGCCTCACAAAGTCGCCCAGACGCGACGGGTCATCACGCGACGGAATACGCAGCAACATTCCGTCATAATACTTCTCCAGACCGAACAGGTAAAGCTGGCGTGTGTTGGTAAGCAGCGTGCCGTAGTAATAGTCCTTGTATCCGTCTATTTCATAATAGGTGGTGTACAGCGTCCCGGTGCTGCGCAGCAGCTTGACTTTCGACATCATGCCCATCTCGGTGAACATGTTGACCACTTCCTCCGTGCTACATTCGTGACGGGTGATGGGCAGTGCCGCGTCGATAATCTGCTGCATGCGTGCCCTGACGGTCTCGGCGTCGAAACCGGTGACCGGCCGGCCTATGTCTATGTTGCAGTAATAACCGTTAGACACGGGTATGTCTATCACCACTTCGGCCGACGGCCACAGGTCGTGTACAGCCTTGCAAAGCACGAAGAAGAGCGTCCTTGTATAGGCACGCGCCCCCGACGGCGACGTGATGTCGAGATACTCGAGGTCTTTATTGTGATAAACGCGATAATGCAGGCCCTCCACCTTATTATTAACCTTCACACTGATGGGACCGTAGTCCATTTTCATGTCGAGTTCACGAAAAATCTCAGAAAGAGTGCTTCCTATTGGTACATTTAGCGTTTTTTTATTATTTTTGCAACGTATTTGTATCATCTGTTTCATCTTTCATGCAGTTTTAGATTTTACGATTGTAAAGATACTCCGTTTTTTCGACACTGCATAACGCTCGGCAACAAATTAAATTAAAATATGTCGATTTGGATTTTTTTCAAGATTATCGGGTCATTGGCACTTCTTATTTACGGAATGAAGGCCATGAGCGAGGCTTTGCAGAAGATGGCAGGCTCGCAGTTGCGCCACATTCTGGGCACAATGACAAAGAACAGATTCACCGGAATGTTTACCGGAATGTTTGTAACGGCCGCCGTGCAGTCTTCGTCGGCCACAACGGTGATGACGGTCTCGTTCGTCAACGCCGGTCTCCTGACTCTGGCCCAGGCCATATCCGTCATCATGGGAGCCAACATCGGCACCACGCTTACGGCATGGATAATGAGCCTGGGCTTCTCGTTTAACTTCATGGACGCAGTGTTCCCCGCATTCATCGTGGGCATACTGCTCATCTACACACGCCGTCACCGCTATGTGGGCGACTTTCTTTTCGGCATAGCGTTCATGTTCTTCTCGCTGGCTCTGCTCAGCCAGACAGGAAACGAGATGGATCTCGGCCACAACAAGCAGCTCATCGGCTTCTTCAGCACTTTCGACACGGGCAGCTACGCCACGATAATAGTGTTCCTGCTGATAGGCACGCTGCTCACGTGCATTCTGCAGTCATCAGCCGCACTGATGGCCATAACGATGATGCTCTGCTCGAGCGGGGTGCTGCCGATATATCTTGGCATCGCCCTCGTGATTGGTGAGAACATAGGAACTACGGCCACGGCCAACCTTGCGGCTCTCGGGGCCAACACCCAGGCGCGGCGGGCAGCGCTGGCCCATCTGGTATTCAACGTGTTCGGAGTAGTGTGGGTGCTGTGCGTGTTCTACCCGTTTGTCAACACGGTATGCTCGTTCGTGGGCTACGACCCGTCATCGCAGCGGCTCGACCCGGCACGTCTGGCCGTGGTGCTGGCCGCATTCCACACGGCGTTCAACGTATGCAACACGGCCATACTGATATGGCTGATACCGCAGATAGAGAAAATCGTATGCAAGATGATCAAGCCCAAGAACAAAGAGAACGAAGACGAGTTCCGCCTGCGCTACATCGGCGGCGACACAATAATGAAGACTCCGGAGCTGTCCGTACTCGAGGCACAGAAGGAGATACAGCTGTTTGCCGAAAGGACACAGAGGATGTTCGGCTTCGTGCGCGAACTGCTGAACACTGACAACGATGCCGCGTTCAACAAGCTGTTCAGCCGCATAGAGAAGTATGAAGGCATAAGCGACAACATGGAGATCGAGATAGCAAAATATCTTGACAAGGTAAGCGACGCCCACCTCAGCGACGAGACCAAGGCCAAGATACGTGCCATGCTGCGCGAGATATCCGAGATAGAGAGCATCGGCGACAGCTGCTACAACATAGCGCGCACCATAAGCCGCAAGGAAAGAGGCAAGGAGGACTTCACCGAGAGACAGTATGAACACCTGCACCAGATGTTCGAACTCACGGACGACAGCCTGACACAGATGAACGTGCTGCTGTCGGGGCGCAAAGACAAGCTCGACGCCAACCGCTCGTTCAACATCGAGAACGAAATCAACAACTACCGCAACCAGCTGAAGAGCCAGAACATCAACGACGTGAACAGCCATGAGTACACCTACGCCATCGGCACGATGTATATGGACATAATATGCGAGTGCGAGAAGCTTGGCGACTACGTTATCAATGTTGTTGAGGCCCGAATGGGTACGAAGCAGAGAGAAGCCTGACCATGACACGGCCGCAGCGGCGGCATGGGCATGGCATCAGTAATAACAAGGTCAGGCCAGGGCATGCCGCTCCGGCCTGACTGATACACACGCTATACGGCCGTCCGTATTGTCTTCCGGCATCTACATTTGCCGGAGGCAGTGCCGACGGCCTTTTTTGTGCGGCATCAGCAGGCATGTTGTCAGCCGGTAGAACGGTGCGCCGTTGCTGCTGCGTGCCTAATCGTTGGCGGGTGTGGCTGCACCATGTTGCGGCAGCCATGCCGTACAGGCAAAATTAACCTATGACTTGCGCATGAAAAGTGGGCCGTTTGCGGTGCAAAAGTGGCCCACTTTTGCACCGTAAACGGCCCACTAACAGTCTGAAAGTAAATCGGCGGCAATTCCTTAAAGAATTGCTGAATATTCATCACAAAACAATCTTCTGTTAATGAAAAGTGGCTGAAAATGTTACGATTTTCAGTCACTTTTTGTGTATCCCTGTTTCCGGCGTCAGCAGGCAGCCGTCTTGCGGCTCCTGAACAGCATGCCCGACGAGTTTGTTATTGAATGTTTTTCAGCCCAAATCCGTCTTCATCGTTCTGTCTTGTTTTGGCTTTATCTTGAGCGTAGGGGCTTCCGCTTTTTCGGAGATGTTTTTCATTTTTAACTTTTAACCCCAATCGATAGATTTTGGTTAAACGATATGCACCATAATATGCGGCTCGCTTTTAATCCTGTGCGGCCGGGTATTGTGTCATAGGGCAGGATGTAAAATAATCGTATACTAAAAGTTAAATAATGTTTTTCACTGCAAAATAATACACACATTTGGAGCTTCTAACAGTCAAAAACACTTCAAAAACTTTTTTAGACAATAAAGTTTTCATATATTTGCCACCATTATGAAACATAAATGTAATAACCTCATGCTGGCATTAGTCATCCTGCTGACCCTGCCGGCGTCTGCCACAGAGAAGGTTGTCCCCATTCGCTATGGCAATATGGACAATTGGACCATACGTAAGATAGAGGAATCTGCAATCATCGGGGGACAGACAAAGACGCTGTATGAGATAGGACCAAGCCGCACCATAAGCGGTAACAAGCCTTACGTCAACGGCGGAGGTTCGCCTTGGGGTACGTCTAACGTGATGGCAAAGGTCATGGGGGTGGTAAAGACCAACAACTCGGTCTACCGCGACAAGCACGGCAGCGGATATTGCGCCAAGCTGACCACTCACATCGAGAGCGTCAAGGTGATGGGCCTTATGAACATCAAGGTGCTGGCGGCAGGCTCTATCTTCCTGGGAGACATGAAGGAGCCGATAACCGGAACCAAGGACGGACCAAAGGCCATGAACAACGGTATACACTTTACGGGCAGGCCCAAGGCGCTGCGCTACGACTATAGGGTGAAGGTGGCCGGCACGGCCAACAGAATAAAGCAGACCGGATTCAGCAAGAGTTCTACCGTGGCAGGCAAGGACTACGCCATAACCGTGCTGTATCTGCAGAAGAGGCATGAGGACAGCAAAGGGAACATCACGGCCGAAAGGGTGGGCACGCTCGTAGTGAAATACGGGACAAGCACCAACGGATGGGTGAACAACGCCACATATCAGATACTTTACGGCGACATAAGGAACAATCCTAACTATGACGCAAGGACCATGGGGCTGCGCAAGACCGACTATGCACGCAACAGCAAGGGCAAGAGTGTGCCCGTGGTTGAGACGGGATGGGCTGCCAAGGGCACTGCGCCTACGCATCTGATGCTGCAATTCTCGTCGAGCCACGGCGGTGCATACATCGGATCGCCCGGAAACACTCTGTGGATAGACAATGTTGAACTTGTTTACTGATAAAGACAACAGCTGATGAAGACTCTGCTGCTTACAACCATCATGGCGCTCGGAACCGCAGCCGCGGGGGCGCAGGATGCCGGAGACAAGGCCGGAACCATAGTGGCCGACACGTGTGAACAGACCGGAACATGTCCTGCCGACACTACGGAGAAAAAGAAGAAAAAGGGACTGATAAACCGCGTCATCGACTATTTTGCCGACTCGAACAAGGAGAAGCCTTACAAGAAGTTCGACTTCAGCATAATAGGCGGACCGCACTACAGCACCGACACCAAGCTCGGATTGGGACTTGTAGCCACCGGACTGTATCGCACCGACATGACCGACTCGCTCCTTACGCGCTCTAACGTGGCCCTTTACGGCGACATCACCACGGCAAACTATTATAAGATTGGTGTAAGGGGCAACCATATATTTCCGCACGACCGCTGCCGCATGGTCTACGACGTGTCGTTCGACTCGTTCAAGAGCGACTTCTGGGGCATCGGCTACGAGATGGGCAACAACGACGCCAACAAGTCGGAGATGAACCGCTGCCAGGTCAATGCCGACATAAGTCTGCTGTGGCGCTTTGCCGACAATCTGTATGCAGGTCCGGTGCTGGTCTACGACTTTGCCTATGCCAACAACGTAGAGCGCCCCGAACTGCTCAACGGCATGGACAGGCGCACATGGAACGTTGGCGCGGGCGTCTCGCTCGTTTACGACTCGCGCGATGTCATAACCAACCCTCACAAGGGCTTCTATGTCAACCTGTCGCAGTATTTCCGTCCGGCGTTCCTCGGCAACGACTATGCCTTCAGCACCACCGACCTTCATGCCAGTGCATACGGACGGGTGTGGAAGGGAGGCATCATCGCGGGCGACATCACCAGTACGCTCAACTTCGGCAATCCCTCGTGGGGCATGATGGCGCTGCTAGGCAGCTCTTATTCCATGCGCGGATATTATGAGGGACGCTATCGCGACAAGCACAAGATAGAGGCGCAGGTTGAGCTGCGTCAGCATCTGTGGGGGCGCAACGGCATGGTGGTATGGGCCGGAGCGGGCACGGTGTTCAGCAAGTTCAGCGCCATACGCGCCGACCGCGTGCTGCCCAACTTCGGCATAGGCTACCGCTGGGAGTTCAAGAAAGACGTGAACATACGCCTCGACTACGGCTTCGGCAAGAGCGGACAGTCGGGCTTCCTCTTCCATATCAACGAGGCCTTCTGACCTCGTCTTCTCTGCGGCTGTGCCTTGTCATGCGCCGTCAGCGGACATCATAGTCCCCAGTCTGCCGTATCATACGCCCGCCGCTTACGTTCTTCGGCAGCTGCCGCCGTGAGGCTGTGTGCTGCCGCGCCGTGACAAAGTTCTTGTCGGGGCGCCTGCAACGACATAATCAACAAACATACAATAAAAGGAAATGATCAAATCAACAGACATAATAAGATGCTGCGCCTCGCCGCACGGCATATTCTGGCTTACTGTTGCCGTGCTGGCAATACCCAACGTGGCTCTGTGCTTCACCGAGCGCATGGGCATCATGGCCTCCGTCACCAACATCGTGCTGCCCGTGGCGGCAGTATGGCTGCTCATGGCGCTGGGCCGTAAGCCCGGCAAGACGGCTCTGCTGCTTTTTCCGCTGATGTTTCTGGCCGCCTTCCAGATAGTGCTGCTCTATCTCTTCGGCCATTCTATTATAGCCGTCGACATGTTCCTCAATCTTGTTACCACCAATGTGGGCGAGGCCATGGAGCTGCTCGACAATCTTCTGCCGGCAATAGTAATCGTCGTGGTTATTTATGTGCCCGTGATAGTGCTGGCCGTTGTGTCGCTGCGCCGCGGCGATGTGCTCAGCCGCAGTTTTCTGCTGCGCCAGCGGCGCCGTTCGCTTGCGGCTCTCGTTGCAGGGGCGGCATGCATGGCGGGCAGCTATCTTGCTGGCCGCGACTACAGCGCACGGCTGCATCTGTATCCTCTCAACGTGTTCTACAACATATATCTTGCCGCCGACCGCTACAAGGCCACGGCAGATTATCCACAGACATCGGCCGGCTTCAGGTTTAATGCCGTGCCCACCCATGCCGCCTCAGGGCGCGAGGTCTATGTGCTGGTTATCGGAGAGACGGCGCGTGCCTGCAGCTTCGGGCTTTACGGCTATGGCCGCAACACCACGCCCATGCTTCAGCGCACCGGAGGACTCACGGTGTTCAGCGATGCCATAACGCAGTCGAACACCACGCACAAGAGCGTCCCGATGCTCATGTCGGCAGCCTCGGCTGAAGACTATGGCCGCATATACCGCGAGAAAGGCATCATCACGGCGTTCCGCGAGGCAGGCTTCCACACGACATTCATATCAAACCAGCGGCCTAACCACTCGTTTATTGACATCTTCGGCAAGGAGGCCGACGACTGGAAGTTTATAAAAGAAGAAACTGAACGCAGCGATATGTATGACGAAGATATGCTGCGTATGGTGAATGACATACTCGATAAGAAACGTGCAAAGGAGTTGATTGTGCTGCACACGTATGGCTCTCACTTCAACTACCGCGAGCGTTACAGGCGGTCTGAGGCCGTGTTCAGGCCCGACAACGCCAGCGAGGCCAAGGTGTCTAACCGCAGGCAGCTGCTCAACGCCTATGACAACAGCATCAGGAGCACCGACCGTTTCTTGTCGTTGCTCATACGTCAGCTCGACCGCAGCGGTGCTGTGTCGGCCATGCTCTACACCTCAGACCACGGCGAAAACATATTTGACGACGGCCGCAGGCTGTTTCTTCATGCTTCGCCCATACCTTCATACTATGAGCTGCACGTGCCTCTGCTGATATGGATGTCGCCGTCTTACAGGCAGATGTATGCCGCCGAGGCCACAGCCGTCGGCTCTAACAGCCGCAAGAGTGTGGCCACGAGCGCGTCGGTGTTCCACACCATGCTCTCGCTTGCAGGCATATCAACGCCCCTGCGTGCCGACAGCCTGTCTGTGGCAAGCAGCAGCTATAAGCCGGGCGAGCGCCATTATCTCAACGATCACAACCTGCCTGTGGCTATAAAGAAGATTTTGCGTGGAGACGAAGATTTTGTTATATTCAGAAAGATGAACCTGAAATACTGACGCTGCAGTCAATGCTGCTTCAATTATTCTATGCATGGCTCTTGGCGTAGATGTGCTGATGTGGCCTGTAGGTGCTATCCGGCGTATGTGAAATAAAGCATCATGGCACCGAACAGCAGCCACAGCACATTGAACACAATGTCTGACATGCGCCTGTCGGGCTTTCTCTTTGTCAGTGTAAGCAGCCCCATAAGGCCCCTTGCTGCAAACAAGGCATAGACCATTGCCCCAAGCGTGGCGTTGTCCCGGTACATTGTCTCAGCCATAACAAAGAGCAGGATTACCAAAAACGAAAAGCATCTGAACACCTTGACATACGCATTTGGCTCTTCTGCGTCTTTGTCTTCCTCATTTCTTACTTTATTAACCATATTCAGCGCTACTGTAATCACTGCCAGAATGAGAAAGAAGTAAAACGCTGACGAGTCAAATCCAACAATCAGCCCTATAGCTATCGGAAATAAAAATATCGAGTAACTGCCCAGTGCGTCTTTTGTCCTGCCGGCAGCGCAGCACATATGTAATGGTATCATATATAATCTCCTTTTTCTTTTTTAATCATTGAATCTGAACGTAAACACATGATGCAGACCTTATGCCACGGCCTACGCTGCCCGTTCGCGCCGCCATACCTGCTTATCTATGCCGGCATTGTTATTCATGCCGGCGCATTATTAATGCGTTATACCTGATAAATGCACGCTGCGTCATCTGCCGCTGCGCATCAGCGCGACAAGATATACGGCAAGCGAGGCCACAAGCACGGCTACGGCAAGCAGCACTGCCCACAGCCATGACACATTAAGCGTAAGCTGCCAGAACTTTACGGCAGAGGCCATAAACGCAACTCCTGACACCATGTCGGCAGTGTCGTTGCCAAAGTCTTTCTTCTTGTGCATACTTGTCATGATAAACGTGAGCGAGCCAAGCGCCACTACTGCGCTCGCCGACACCATAAACCAGCGCCCTGAGGCCAAGCCCACGGCATCTATAATGCCTATAGCCGACCCCATGCACGCAAGCAGCAACAGTCCGTTGTAAAGCCGCCCGGCTGATTTTCTCAACATTCTGTATACAAGGGCTACGGCAGAAACCGCAAATGCTGCCAAATAGAAATATGACGAAGGCATGCCCAGCGTTACGGCCGCAACCTTTAACAGCTTGTATGCGGCAAAAAAGAACACCAGTTCCAGGCATAAGTCCATGCTGTCGTGGCTAACCTTCTTGCGCCGTCTTGCCACAAACGCCGCCACAGACAGCACCACGGCGACGCCAAGACCTGCGATTAAACTTAAATTGCTCATATTATGTTTCCATATTTCATTTCTGTAAATCTCTTCGTCTGCCTTATTCGATGTACGTAGCCCCAAGCGCCAATCCGCCTAACAGCAGCAAAATCACATTGAACGTAATGTCTAATATGCGCCAGTCGGGATTCCGCTTTTTAAACGTAAGCAGACCTATAACTCCTTCCGCAACAACCAAGATATAGACGATTGTATAAAGCGTGTCGTTGTCATGGAACGCAAATCTTACAACTAAGAAGAATATCAATACTATAGACGAAAACCATTCGTAAAGCCTGGCAAGTGTCTTTTTATTCATAACATTTCTGTTTAATGTGTTAATAACGATTTTAGGTAAAACATTTCCGCCTGCGGTTATACCTACCTTTAAATCCTATTGTGCCGTTAAGTCTTTTGCATTTGCATGCTCTCTCCGTCTGCCTTATTCGATGTATATTGAATAAAGCATCACTGCACTGTACAACAGCAACAGCGCATTGAACACAATGTCGAATATGCGCCAGTCTGGTTTCCGCTTTTTAAACGTAAGCAGTCCGATAATTCCTATTGCCGCGAACAAGACATAGGCGATTGTATTAAACATAGTGTTGCCCCGGTACGTGAGATCGAATATCAAGAATAAGCCGAATATTAAAAACGTAAACCAGCTGAACAACTGAGCAAATGTGATTTTATTCATAATTATATCTGTTTAAGGTGTTAATACATAACTTTGGGCAGGAACATCTCCCCCTGCGGTTGCGTCAATCATTAATTTTCATGGTGCCGTTAAGTCTCCGGCCTTTACGCGCCATAAGGCTGCGCTGATTTCTTTTTACGTTTGAGTATTCTGAAGTCATTAGTTTATTCAAAAGGCAAATCTACAAAATTATTTCCATGTTTCCTAATATTCGCGCCGTTTTCGTGCATAATTATTCTAATCTATTACATAACGACGACGCAACCCATTGACACATATCCGCGCAGATGGTTGCCGAACGACTTAGACATTGAGTCGTAATATCTTATGCCGAAGCCGCATGTCGGTATGACCTTGCCTACCTTGGTCTTAAGGCGTAGCATCGCGTCATAATAAAGATATTTCCATGGTTTGTTGTCGCATGTGACACCCGAGCCGATTTGGAAACCGATAAACTTCTTTATAATGTCATAATTCAATTTCGCTCCGGCCGTGATATTGGAATAATGGTCTTTCTCACCGTCGATTTTAAAGAGTGTAATGTCGTCCTCGATGTTTATGCCTGCGGAAAAGCGGTTTGTAAAGTTATATCCCCACGTGTAAGAAACGTTCATGTGCCTTTTGGAATTTCCATACATCGATAATTGTGTGGACACTTCCGACCAGATGTCTTTCTTTACTTGTCCCCTTGCACATACGCAAAAACACAATCCCAACGTCATGCCGATGATAAATATTATTCTTCTCATAACCAATGTTTTTTATTGTTAAAAATAAATGGGCATTGACATACAAATTTTATTTATCAACATCAATGCCCATATTTATTAAATTAAAATAGCTCGTTATTCTGCACAATCTTCTAATGCTTCCGTATTCCACAATTTGGCACTCGCATATCCTACGGATAAAGCATTTTGGAGTTCAATTTTGTCGTTTGTAGGTAAATTTGAATTAATTATCAAATCATGTGCGGATTTAACATATGTCGTATCGTTATCATCAACCATTTGTAGACCTTCAATAAACGTACCACAGATCTCAAGCTTATTTTGTAATTCAGGGTCAATGGTCAATGTTTTTAAATTTTCAATATTTTCTGAAATAGACTTTGTTAAGTCCATTTTCCCTGCAATATTGTTAACCAAAAGAACAGCGTCACTTTTTGAAATAGGCAGATTGTTTTCGTCAGTTAAAGTACAAACTTCTTTAGATGACAAATCTACAAGTTGTTCTGTTGTCAGGGTGTCAATAGATGTTCCATATTTCTCATATAGGTTGATTATTACTTTGTTGTGAATATAACCGGCACTTCCTGGTTCTACATTAACCAACGCTTCCTTTTTTATATGAGAAACTTTGTCGTCTTTATTAATAGCCTTTTCTAAATCTGTTAAAAGATTATTGACTGCTGTTGATGTTGAAGTCCCTAAATCTTTTGCTCCCAAAAGAACTGCTACAGCATCCGACAGTGTTGTTGTAAGTAACCTAAACCATTTTTTAAATTTAAATCTTGTTTGCAATTCAGGGTTGTTTTCATAGTTACTATTCAAAACGAGTAAATCATTCTTAAGGTTTTTAAGTGCCTCAGTTTTCATTTCGCCTTGATAAACATTATCATCACTAACATTGCTGCATCCCGATGTTGAAAATAAAATAGCAACAATTAAGAACATAGAAATTAATTTTGTTTTCATAACAATAATTTTTAGGTAAATAAATAAAGTAAAACAATTTAGTATGGATTATAATCACATTACAACAAAAGTATCATATAATTGCATTTCTCCTGAGACCAATATATAAACATTATATTCACCACTCTCGCACTCAAGCATATCACATTCAAGTTGTTCTTCTTCAGAAATATTAAAAGATCCTTCTGCTATAGTTTCACCATCTTTTGTTATAATGACTTGAACATCATCCATTTCATATTGGGGCTCTAAAATAATATTTTTGTTCTGTAAATCATATGACAATATTATTTTCTCATTTGAAGAAGGTGCATGACGAATTCCTTTGCTTTCACATAGACCTTTTGAGCGTATTTTAAAATACACATTTGAAATTTTAAAATCTAATTCATTTGCATTTGCCGTTATTATAGAAATAATGCAAGTTAAAATAAAAAACAGTTTTTTCATGGTATTAAATTTTAATTTTTGATTATTAACTGCAATACTTCGGTAAAAATTTACCGCGCTAAAAGTTAAACATTTGAAGCCGGCT
>ENA-OPDA01001382-OPDA01001382.1-human-gut-metagenome-genome-assembly--contig:-NODE-1382-length-16038-cov-2.712695_pt1 | contig 16038 bp, 9 predicted proteins | sample MGYA00241253_ERZ501486 | MGnify/ENA primary metagenome ERZ501486 (study PRJEB25962, sample SAMEA2042510) | human gut metagenome | biome: human gut; feature: human-associated habitat; material: faeces... | reverse complement strand
CCTCCTGCAATACCGCTTTCAGCCGCTCTTCAAACTCGCCGCGGTACTTCGCGCCCGCTATCAGCGCGCCCATATCAAGCGAAAATACCTGGCGGTCTTTCAGATTTTCGGGCACATCGCCCTTTACTATACGCTGTGCCAGACCCTCTACTACGGCGGTCTTGCCGACGCCCGGCTCGCCTATCAGAACAGGGTTGTTCTTGGTCTTGCGCGAGAGTATGCGTATAACGTTTCTTATCTCGTTATCTCTGCCGATAACGGGGTCGAGCTTGTTGTTTTTCGCCAGCGCCACGAGGTCTTGACCGTACTTTTTAAGCACGTTGTAAGTGCCCTCGGGGTCTTGCGACGTGACCTGCTGGTTGCCGCGAAGCTGCTGCATCGACTTGAGCACCTTTTCTTTCTCGATGCCGAACTGCTTGAATATCCGCTTCAGCGCGTCGTTAGGCGAGTCGGTAAGGGCGAGCAGTATGTGCTCTACCGAGATGTAGCTGTCCTGCATTTTGTCCGCGGTCTTTTCCGCGAGCGCGAGGGCGGTGTTCAGCTCTTGCGAGATGTACATTCCGTCGTTTGCCGCCGAGCCGGTAACCTTCGGCAGCTTTGCGACCTCCGCTTCGGCTGTGGCGGCTACGCTTTTCGGGTCAGCGCCCATAGAGCGCAGCATTTCGGGGATAAGCCCGTCCTCCTGCGTGGCGAGCGCCGCGAGCAGGTGCTGCTGGTCTACCGCCTGATTTGAATACTGTGCGGCAAGGTTCTGCGCGGTATTGAGAGCCTCTGCCGATTTGGTAGTAAATTTATTTATGTTCATAAAGCTCACTATCCTTTCACATTCATTTCGCTGTTGTTTTTCTCATGTTCTTAATGTTCTTAAAGCTTCTCTAAACTATGCTGACGCCCTTGCGCAGGTAGCCTTTGTAAGTTTCCTCGCAGAGGGCTTTTGCGTGCGCGGGGTCGGAGGCGTTTTCAAAATACACCGTTATCGCCTTATCAAAGGTGCGTATGTATTCGCTTATCGCCTCGGCTATCTCGCGGTCGGCAAGACCATTGCCCGCTATCTCGTAAAAATCGCGCGTATAGCTCTTCGGTGCTATCTCGCAGGGAAAGCCGCCGCTGAAAAATTTGCCGAGGTATTTCTGCTCCGCCGCGCTCCAATCTCTGAAAAATCTGTCCGTTAGCTTTATCAGCTCTTCGCTCTGCGTGCGCAGGGTAACTTTCAGCCTGCCCGCCTTGCCCGAAAAGCTGCGGTAAAGCTCTACCGAATATTTCAGCGTAGGCTTGTACTTGAAATTCAGCGGAGTTTTCACCGCCATTACCGAGTCGGAAGCCTGCGGGGCGGGCAAAAAGCGGCTGTCCAGCGCCTGCCCTACCAGTGAGAATATCTCCCGCATACGCATTTCGGGCGTAGTGAGGCTGACTCTTTCAGCCAAAAGCTGATTTATCAGATTTGAGCGGCTTGTGTTCATGCGGTAAGCCATTTCGTCCACCGCCTGCACCACCTCGTCGGAAAGAACTATGCTGTATACGCTTTTTCCCATTTTTCTCACCGCCTTTTAATAATGTATAGTGTATATATATATCGTCCGTTCTTATCTCTTTCTTTATATAATATTATACCACGTTTAAATAATTTGTCAATATGTTTATATAACTATGCTTGCAAGTTTGTAGACCTGCACAAATTCGCAATGCTTATTTCTTACATTTTGCTGCAATTTTTCACCATATAATTTTAAAATGACCGAAAGCAAGGGCCGATATTCGCTTTATATGATTTTCACACGATTTTTATTTTGTCCTATATTGATACACTTTTTGAATGACATCTATACTTTTTATTCATGCCTGCCGCATTATGTGCGCTGAGAACTGCGCATTTGGCGGCGAACATGAATGATCGCCGCTGTAATCCTGCATTTGTTCATTGTATATTAAAGTATTTAGGTGTTGACAAAACGTCGAAAGTAAGGTATAATAAATTGTATAGGAAATTTGAGGGGTCGCGCTGTTATGCAGTTAGTTATGGCGCACAGCCCGCGGATATTTTGGCGGGAATACTTCTCGAATTTTTGGAAATAATTTTATTATTGTTTTTGAGAGGAGTTTTTAAAATTATGGCAAGTCTTACAAAGAACCCTAACGTAAACGCATGGGTAGACGAAATGATCGCTCTCACCAAGCCTGACAAGGTAGTTTGGATCGATGGCAGCGATGAGCAGCTCAACGCTCTCAGAGAAGAGGCTATCGCTTCGGGCGAGATGATAAAGCTCAATCAGGAAGAGAACCCCGGCTGTCTGTATCACAGAACTCTGCCGAACGACGTAGCCCGCGTAGAGGACAGAACTTTTATCTGCTCCGAAAAGAAAGAGGACGCAGGCCCTACTAACAACTGGATGGCTCCCGCTGACATGAAGGCAATGCTGACCCCCATGTATGACGGCGTTATGAAGGGCAGAACCATGTACGTTATCCCTTATTCCATGGGCCCCATCGGTTCTCCTCTCGCTAAGGTAGGCGTAGAGCTGACCGACTCTATCTATGTTGTACTCAATATGGACATCATGACCAGAATGGGCGAAAAGGCTTTCGAGAACCTCGGCGATACTTCTAACGACTTCGTTCGCGGTCTGCACTCTAAGGCTGACGTTGACCCTGAAAAGAGATACATCGTTCACTTCCCCGAAGAGAACACTATTTGGTCTATCAACTCTGCTTACGGCGGAAACGTACTGCTCGGCAAGAAGTGCTTCGCACTGAGAATCGCTTCCTTCCAGGGCAAGAACGAGGGCTGGATGGCTGAGCATATGCTTATCCTCGGCGTAGAGAAGCCCGACGGTGAAGTTAAGTACATCACCGCTGCATTCCCCTCCGCTTGCGGCAAGACCAACCTCGCAATGCTCATTCCTCCCGCTTGCTACACCGAAAAGGGTTACAAGGTTTGGACTGTCGGCGACGACATCGCTTGGATGAAGCAGGGTGAGGACGGAAGACTTTACGCTATCAACCCCGAAAACGGATTCTTCGGCGTAGCTCCCGGAACCAACGCTAAGTCTAACTTCAACGCGCTTGCTTCTACTAAGAAGAACGCTATATTCACCAACGTTGCTATCAACAACGACACCATGACTCCTTGGTGGGAAGGTCTGGATAAGAATCCTCCTGTAAACGCTACTGAGTGGAAGGGCGAAAAGGTAAACGGCGTAGAGTACACCGCTGCCGGCAACAAGCTTGCTCATCCCAACAGCCGTTTCACCGCTCCTGCTGAAAACTGCCCCTGCATCTCTTCTGAGTTCAACAATCCTCAGGGCGTGCCGATCTCCGCTATAATCTTCGGCGGCAGACGTGCTAAGACCACTCCGCTGGTATATCAGTCATTCGACTGGACTCACGGTACCTACATGGGCTCGGCTGTTTCTTCTGAAACTACCGCGGCTGCTACCGGTGCAGTAGGCGTTCTCCGTCACGATCCTATGGCTATGAAGCCTTTCATCGGCTACAATGTAGGCGACTACTGGGCTCACTGGCTCGAGATGGGCGAAAAGCTTGGCGACAAGGCTCCTAAGATCTTCAACGTAAACTGGTTCAAGAAGAACGACGAAGGCGAATTCATCTGGCCCGGTTTCGGCGACAACATGAGAGTTCTCGACTGGATCATCAAGAGATGCGAAGGCACCGTAGGCGCTCAGGAAACTGCTATCGGCTACCTGCCTAAGCCCGAAGACCTCAACCTCGAGGGTCTGGACATCGACGACAAGACTCTTGAAGAGCTGCTTGCAGTTGATAAGGATCTCTGGAAGGACGAGATCGCTGAGATGAGAAGATATTACAACGATGATATTGCTGCTAAGGGCGGAAGAGTGCCTGAGGCTCTCGTTAAGGAACTCGACAAGCTGGAGGAAAGACTCGGCAAATAATTTGCACGGGAATTTTTCACCGAAGCTTTTGACTTCTGAATAAATTTGAAAGGGAAGCGCTTTTATAGGGCGTTTCCCTTTTTTATTTTTTCTCTTGATTTTTTTGCGAACGTATGTTATAATATTCATGTAAACGAATACAGTGTTTAATTCTGTAAAATAAAGGAGAATGTAAAAATGGCATATGTAATAGGCGTAGACTGCGGTACCAGCGGTACCAAGACCGTGCTCTTTGACGAAAAGGGCAGCGTTATAGCTTCGCACACCGTAGAGTATCCGATGTATCAGCCGAAAAACGGCTACGCTGAGCAAGACCCCGCTGACTGGGCGAACGCAATGCTTACCACCATTCAGGCAGTAATGGGCAAGAGCGGCGTCAGCAAAAACGACGTTATCGGTATAGGCATATCGGGTCAGATGCACGGACTTGTAATGCTCGACGGCGAGGGCAAGGTGCTGCGCAAGTCGATAATCTGGTGCGACCAGCGTACCGAGGCGGAAGTAGAGCAGATGAACAAGCTGCTCGGCAGAGAAAAGCTGATAGAGATCACCGCGAACCCCGCGCTCACCGGCTGGACTGCCGCAAAGATACTTTGGGTAAAGAACAACGAGCCTGATATATATGAGAAATGCCGCCATATACTGCTGCCTAAGGACTACCTCAGATATGTGCTGACGGGCGAATTTGCTACCGAAGTATCCGACGCTTCGGGTATGCAGCTTCTCGACGTGCCGCACCGCTGCTGGAGCAGCGAGGTATGCTCGGCGCTGGGCATAGACATGGATATGCTGGCTAAGGTCTACGAATCCTGCGAGGTAACGGGCAAACTCACCGCAAAGGCTGCCGAGCTAACGGGGCTGAACGCGGGCACTATCGTAGTGGGCGGCGCGGGCGATAACGCGGCGGCGGCTATCGGTACCGGCGTAGCTGAGGACGGAAAGGCTTTCACCACCATAGGCACATCGGGCGTAGTATTTGCGCACACCTCCGACATCGCCATCGACCCGAAGGGCAGAGTTCACACCTGCTGCGCGGCTGTACCGAACGCATGGCACGTTATGGGCGTAACGCAGGGCGCGGGACTTTCGCTGAAATGGTTCAGAGATAACTTCTGCGCGGCTGAGAAAGAAACTGCGAAGTACATGGGCGTTGACGAATATTACCTCATGGATAAGGAAGCAGCTACTGTGCCAGTAGGCGCGGAAAGACTGCTCTACCTGCCGTATCTGATGGGCGAAAGGACTCCGCACCTAGATCCGAACGCACGCGGAATGTTCTTCGGACTTTCGGCGATGCACACCAAAAAGCATATGCTGCGCGCCGTACTCGAGGGCGTATCCTACTCGCTGCGCGACTGCGTAGAGGTGTTCCGCGAGATGGATATAAACGTTTCTGACATGATGGCTTGCGGCGGCGGCGGAACATCGCCCCTTTGGCGCTCAATGCTCGCCGACCTGTACAACTGCCCTGTAAAGACGGTCGCATCTAAGGAAGGCCCTGCGCTGGGCGTTGCGCTGCTTGCACTGACAGGCGCGGGCGTGTACTCCTCAGTACCCGAAGCCTGCAAGGCGGTAGTCGCGACCGACAAGGTACAGCAGCCGAACGAGGAAAACGTACCCGTTTACGAAAGCTACTACCAGCTTTACCACGAGATCTACCCTGCCGTAAAGGCGCAGTGCGCGAAGCTCGCAAAGCTTTGATCGAATATAACAAATATCACAAAGCGTTCGCCGTAAAAAGGCGGGCGCTTTTTGTTTTAATGTAATGAAAAGCCGCAAAGTGTAATGAAAAACGCCGCCAACCGATTGAGCGCCGCCGCGAATTATGATAAAATAAATTATGGGGAAATGCGTTTTGGCGCAGCTCAAAAAAACATCATGGAGGTAAACGATATGAAAAAGATAGCAGCAGGCCTGCTGGCGCTGGCGATAGTATTCGGCGCAGCGGCAGACGGTGCATTTTTAGACAGCAGCGCGATAGCAGCAAGCGCGGCGGCTTATACTGAGGACGAGCTGAAGGCGAAGGTTCAGGAAGGCGTTGAGTATGAGCTTAAAAATTGGCTTTATGACGACTTTGACGGCGATGGACAGAAAGAGGGTTTTGCACTGTTTAACGAATATACTGACGCACAAATTGGTTACAACAGTGTAGTAAGGTATATAAGCAGCGATGGTGTAGTAACGGAGTTTTATAATGTTCAATCCAGAATTGCGCCAATCGATCTTGAAACCGTTGTTTGCGATGGCAGAAACTTTGCAAAGTTAACAGTTGGCGGCGCAGGCACTTCTAGCGATAGTATCTATACCGTAGTAGACGGCAAGCCTACTGATGTCAAAATAGATATTATTCCTAATTTCTCAGCTTACGAAGCTCATCTGAACAATGAAGATGGCGAGTTATACGTTAAATTCATTGAAAGACATACTGGAAGCGATACTTACGGCCCATTTGCATTAACATATGATGCTGATAACCTCAAATTAACTGCCAAGAGCGAGCCCACCAGTAAAGAAGATGAATTAAAAGACAATCTTCTTTGGTATGCCGAAACAACTTTAGAAAAAGAATGGAAGATCTCGAAGTGGATATACGATGACTTCGATGGCGACGGCGAGAAAGAAGCAGTTGCAGTGCTGCTCAGCGTTGGCGATAACGAACAGTTTTCGTGCGCTTATTACATAAAAGGCGAGGATATGGAACTTCTTCTTGCTCCTCCCAGCTCAAATCAGATGAACGATGTTGAGGTACTGGAGGGCGACGGCACTGACGAGCTGAAGTCGGTAATCTGCCTCAGAGGTTATCACTGGGGTCATGCTATCTCGTATGTATATAACGTATGGGGCGACGGCAGACTTGTTTCGACCAAGATACAGACTCTCAAAGACGGCGAGTATGAAGAAGTTCCCGCTTTCAACGGCAAATTTACCAAAGAGGGAGATACTTTCTATTTCTATCTTGCTAACTTTGTTGACAGCAGTGCTGACGGAACTTATGAAAAGCTTCAGCTTGATTATGACTACAACAGCGGCTCGTATATAGTAGTTGACGGCTCTACCCCCGACCCCGTTACCACCGATTACACCTACACCGAAAACGAGGACGGCACTGTCACCATAACTTCCTACACCGGCGACGCAGAAGAGCTTGTTATCCCCAGTGAGATAGAAGGCAAGACCGTTTCGGCTATCGGCTCCGGAATTTTCAGCCCGCTGAACGGCGGAAACAGCACCGTTAAGAAGATCACCGTGCCCGCGAGCGTAAAAACTATCGGCGAAGAAGCTTTCGCCTGCGCAGATGCACTCGAAGAAGTGTACATAGAGGACGGCGTTACTGAGATTGGCGAGTTGGCATTTTCGGGCTGCATGAATTTGAAAAAAATCACTATCCCGAAGAGCGTTACTAAGATAGGCGATTACGCTTTCAGTTACGCTTATCGCAGTGATTCGAGTGCGTTCATTGACGTTACCATCTACTGCTATAAGGACAGCACCGCTCACAAGTATGCACTGGGTGAAAATGCGCTGAACCACGAGTTTGCCTACGTCCTCCTAGACGAAGTTTCCAACCCCGACCCATCTTCCGACAGCACGGTAAGCGCCGACCCCTCTTCTACCGAGAGCGGTTCTTCAAGCGGTTCGACCTCTACTTCCACCTCCTCCGCGGCGGCTTCCTCTTCGGGCGATAAGACCTCTAATCCCGCTACGGGCGTTGCGGCAGGCGTATCCATCGCGGCAGTTCTCGCGGGCGGAATAATCATGGTCACCAAAAAGACCAAGAAGTAATTTGCGGAGATCTTGATAAATGTTTTGGACTAAACTCATAAAAGGTCTGGCGACCATCTTTATGATAATCATGATAATCGGCTCGGTGATCGTAGGCTTGTTTATTATGGACACTGCCGACGATGGATTGGGTCTTGCTGTGATCGTAGGCGGCGTTATATGTTCGGTTATCTCGGTCGCCGCGATAATGATGGTATGCGAAGTGTCGCTCAATATCGGCGCTATAAGAAAGATGATGGAAGCGCAGATGGGCGTTCCGAAAAATTTCGGCAACGTTCCTAACGGCGGATATTATCCGAATATGCAGAATATGCAAAATATGCCGAATATGCAGCCTTTTCAGAACCCTCAGCCTGCGCCGATGCCTTTTGAGCCTGCTCCCGCGCCTATGCCCGAGCCTGATGAAAACGACACTTGGGTATGCGAATGCGGCGAAGAAAATCTCTTCAAGAGCAATTTCTGCAAGAGATGCGGCGCTAAGAAAACGCTGGACAAGGTATGGATATGCAAAAAATGCGGCAAATCCAACCCGAATTCTTCCACCGTCTGCAAAGACTGCGGAACTTATAAATAAAGCTTTCCAGAGAGATCAAGTGACTTTTTGATAATGATCTCCTCCCTGTGATCCCCTCTGCGCGGACAATGCGCAGGGGGGACTTTTTTTGCACATATTTTTCCCGCGCCGCCCATATAGTTAGGTATGGGACAAACAGTTCAAGAGGAAAATGGAGTGTGATAAAATGGCGAATGTTATTGCTCAGCGGCAGCGCTCTGAGCGGCAGAATATCGGGCTGACCCACGAGGAAGCGGCGCGCCTGCTGGAGGCTGAGGGCGAGAACCGCTTTGCTGCAAAGAAAAAAATAAGCCCCGTGCGCATTTTTGCGGGTCAGTTTCACGACGTTATGGTGCTGATACTGCTGATAGCGGCGGTCATATCGGTGCTGATCGGCGGCTGGCGCGACGCTGTGCCGATAATGGTGATAGTTGTGATGAACGCGGCGCTCGGCTTTATCCAAGAGTACCGCTGCGAAAAAACGCTCGAGCAGATGGAGCAGCTTACCGCACCCACGGCGCGCGTTTACCGCGAGGGCGAGCTTACCACCCTGCCCGCGGCATATATGGTGCGCGGCGATGTTTTTGAGGTCGAGGCGGGCGAGCGTTTTCCCTGCGACTGCGTTATACTTTCGCAGACGGGGCTTTGCTGCGATGAATCGGCGCTTACGGGCGAAAATCTGCCGATAGAAAAATGCGCCTACCGCGGCGAAAAGCAGATAAGCGAGCTGAATCTGCCGTACATGGGCTACATGGGTACAGTGGTGCTAAAGGGAAAGGCGCGCTGCGAGGCGGTCGCGCTGGGCAGCAAGGCGCAGATGGGCAGGATCTCGCAGATGATGACCGAGATCGCAGAGGAGCAGACCCCTCTGCAAAAGAAATTGGGCGAGCTTGGCAGGGCACTTGCCGCGATATGCGTTGGCGTTTGCGTGCTGGTTTTCATAGCGGGCGTTATCCGCGGTGAGGACGTGCTGAATATGTTCTTCACCGCCGTCACCATCGCAATAGCCGCTATCCCCGAGGGGCTGCCCGCAGCTGTGACCATCGCTCTGGCGCTCGCGGTGCGGCGTATGCTGAAGCAAAACGCGCTGGTGCACAAGCTTCACTCGGTCGAAACGCTCGGCTGTGCGAACGTCATCTGCACCGATAAGACCGGCACGCTCACGCAAAATCAAATGTCTGTGCGCCGTGTTTACACGCTTGACGAGCGCGCCCGCGAGCTGACATTCGACAGCGAGGGTGTTCCCGAAAACGGTGAAAATGCTGAAAACGCCGATATGGGCGGCACTCTTCGCGAACTGCTGATATGCGCCGCACTTTGCAACAACGCCCGCAGGTGTACTGATAATTCGCCCGCCTGCCGCCGAAACCGCCGTGCACGCCGCAAAAAGCCGGGCTTCGAGGGCGACCCGACCGAGGTCGCGCTGCTGCGGCTCTGTACAGATATGGGTATCGACCTCGAAAAGCTGCCGATGGAGCGTATCGGCGAAAAGCCTTTCGACAGCGAGAGCAAGTATATGTCCGTGACCTGCCGCGACGGCGAGGGCAGGCAGGCGGTGTTCGCAAAGGGCGCGCCCGAAAAGATGATCGCGATGTGCACTCACCGCTTCGAGGACGGCGGCGCTGTACCGCTGGAGGAAAGCGCGCGGGCGGCGCTGCTGCGAAAAAACGAGGAGTATGCCGCGCAGGGGCTTCGAGTGATAGCGTTCTGCGGTTCGGCGGGGGATACGGCGGTGTTCTTGGGGCTGGCGGCGATGTCTGACCCGCTGCGTCCGCAGGCTGCCGAAGCCGTTCGCGAGTGCCGCCGCGCGGGAATATCCACCGTGATGATTACTGGCGACCACAAGCTCACCGCCTGCGCCATCGCGAAAGAGGCAGGCATTCTCACGGGCAGAAAGCGCGTAGTCACCGGCAGCGAGCTTGACGAAATGACCGATGCTGAGCTTGCCGAGCAGATAGGCGAGATAGCCGTTTACGCGCGCGTCACCCCCGCCCACAAGCTTAGGATAGTGCGCGCCTGCAAGCAAAAAGGCATGGTCTGCGCTATGACGGGCGATGGTGTGAACGACGCGCCCGCCGTAAAGGAAGCCTCGATCGGCGTTTCGATGGGGATAAGCGGTACAGATGTAACAAAGCAGGCGGCAGATATGATACTGCTGGACGATAATTTCGCTACGCTCGTCAGCGCTGTACGCGAGGGACGCACGATATACGCCAATATCCGTAAATTCGTCCGCTATCTGATAGCCTGCAACATCGGCGAGGTGCTCACCATGCTGGGCGCGATACTTATGCGTCTGCCGATGGCGCTAGTGCCTGCGCAGCTCTTGCTGGTAAATCTGGTTACAGACGGTCTGCCTGCCGCCGCACTTTCGGTAGAGCCTGCGGAAAAGGGCGTTATGGGCAAGCCGCCCCGCCGCGAGGAGGACAGCTTTTTCAGCGGCGGCTTGATGACGAAAATAGTCGCGCGCGGCGTGGCGATAGCCCTCTGCACCCTTGCCTGCTTCACACTGCTGCTGCCGAGCGGTCTGGCGGCGGCGCGCACGGGTGCGATGCTCACACTGGTATTTTCGCAGCTTATACACGTTTTCGAGTGCCGCAGCGAGGACAAAACGCTTTTACAGATGGGTCTGCGCGGCGGAAAATTCGTAGTGCTGGCGGCGCTTTCATCGGCGGCGTGCGTGGCGCTCTGCATGGCCGTGCCGCAGCTTGCGGCGGTGTTCTCGCTTACGAAAATGTCAGCGAAACAGCTCGCAATATCGCTGAGTTTCGCTGCCGCTGCGGCTGTTTTTTCGGCGATAGGTTCGGCTTTCAGAAAACGAGTTTAAATATTTGAACATTGTTAAAATTGCACAAAAAATAGTGTGAAATTTCTGCATATAAAAAAGGCGGCCGTGACAAGCGGTCGCCTTGATTTTTTTGTGATGTGTCGCTTTAAGCGTTCTGAACTTTCGGCTTTCTGCGGAAAAGCGGCTTGCGCTTTTTCTTGATAAGCTCTAGGGGGTCGCCGAAGCGCTCTTTATTTTCCTCTGCGGTGTATACCTTTTCCTCGCTCTGCTCCATGATGTTGGTAAACTGGTCCATCAGCAGCTTCTGCTCCAGCATCGCGGCAGCGTCCTCAGCAGTGGCGGCGTCGCCCGACTCTATCATCTTGCGTATCTCGCCGATGTATTTTCTGTCATCTACCGAAATGAAGGGCACGCGTTTTTCTATACCTGCGCGGAAATTCTCTTTATCCTGTATAAGCTGCGGCTCGCGGGCTTTGAGTATCTCTATCTGCTCGGTAATGCCTTCGTTTATCTCTACCTGCTTTTGCTTAGCCGCGGTAAGGCGGTAATGCTGCAGGCAAACGGAGAATACGGAAATTCCGATGAGCGCGAAAGCCCCGAGCACGATAGCCGCAATAATGATCTTTGTAATGAAGTAAACAAGTAAAAACAACACTAAGCCTGCGCCGGCGCTTATTCCCAACGCTTTAGCGCGTTTGGTCGTGAGCTGAAAGTTTTTTACAACGTAGTCTTCGTCATGTATATAAGTTTTGAGATATTCCTGATTTTCGCGGTTCTGCTTTATAGCAGAACTTTTCTGATCGTAGCGGCGGAAGTACTCGACCGCCTGATCTACGCGTTCAAGCTCTGTCATAATACACTTTCCTTTACATAAATTAGATTTGTGTGGATATACCGACTAGGGATAACATTCCAGCGGTATTGTCTATATTATACCACAAGACCCCACCGTTGTCAAGAGCTTTTTGCCAAACTGGTACAAACATATGAATTTTTTTCACATTGGACTGAAAGGCGTGTATGCATTGGCATATAAGCCTATCTTGGCGGGCTGCGAAACTGCCGAAAAATTTTTTCGCGGGCTAAGCGGTTTTCGTAAGTTCTTAAAGTGAATAAATTCGCGAAAGTATTGATTTTTAGCCGCCGCTGTGATATAATATACATACTATTATAAATGTATAAAAAGAGATAATCATATTAAGGATCGTGAAAAGAAAAATGGGAAAAAACAAAACTGATATTACCGCTTCGGCGGAGAAAAAGCCGATATGGAAGCAGCGCCGGCTTGCTATGCTGCTCTCGCCGCTTGCCGTCGCGCTCGCGGTGTTCGCAATCTTCAAAAAATTCTCGCTCTACCCCTTTGGCAGCCGTACTGCCGCTTGGTGCGATATGAACCAGCAGGTAGTGCCGCTCCTCTGCCAGTTCAAGGATATTCTCGACGGCAGATCGGGAATGTTCTTAAGCTTTAAAAACGCGTCGGGCATGAATTTTTGGGGCGTGTTCTTTTTCTTCCTCGCAAGCCCTTTCAGCCTGCTCGTAAAATTCGTGCAGAAAAGCGATATGCTCGTTTTCATGAATATACTGATAGTGCTGAAAATGGCGGCGAGCGCTTTTACCTCCTCGCTCTACTTCGTGCGCAGCAGCTTCATGAAAAAGCTCGATACTCCCGCTATCGTGATACTCAGCTTTCTCTACGCTACCAGCGGCTACGTCATGCTTTTCTACCAAAACGTTATTTGGCTGGATATGATGTACCTTTTTCCGCTGCTGCTGCTCTCGCTGGAAAAGCTCCGCGGCGGCTCGCCAGTATGGTATATACTCGTGATGGCGCTGATGATGGCTGTAAACTACTACATCGGCTACATGGTGGTGGTTTTCCTGCTGCTGCTGGCGGGCGTTTACCTGCTGCTCGCGGCGAAGGCTGAAAATGAGAAAGGCGGCGCAGTGTGCCGCAGATTTTTGCTCTCGTCGGGCTGCGCGGCGATGTTTTCGGCAGTGGTCTGGCTGCCCAGCTTCATGCAGTACCTAACATCGGGCAGGCGCACTTCGCTTATTGAAAATCTGCGCGTTGGCGACCTTGTTACCGATTACGATACCGTGTTCCCCGTCGCTATGTGCAGCTCGCTGCTTGTGCTGATGGCTCTCGGAGGATTTGCCGCAAGCCGCCGCGCCGATATGTACGGCAGGCTTTGGCGGATAATGCTCGTGCTTCTCGCTGCGCCGATAGTTATCGAGCCTGTAAACAAGATGTGGCACACGGGCAGCTATATGTCGTTCCCCGCGCGCTACGCTTTTATGACGATATTTGCGGCGATGATAGTGGCGGCAGATATGCTTGGCAGGGAGCACAAATACCGCTGCAGCATGAAGCTTTACGCGATAGGCGGACTGCTCTGCGCGGCGGCGGTGGTAGCTTTCGAGCGCTTTTCTTCTGGATTTATCAGTGCCGACCTCGATATTCTCTCTACCTACACCGGCTCGCTCGGCGGCAGCGATGCTTCATTCAAGAGTATGTGCAAGCTTTTCATAGTCGGCGCGGCGTGCTTTGCGCTAATATACGCCCTCTACCGCCACGGCTGGATATTCCGCGGGATATTCATAGTTTTCACCTGCGCGGCGGTCACGATAGAGTCGATGGGCTATATACGCGTTTACATGACTACCACCGCAGAGCGCAATGAGTCGACCAACGACATTCAGCGGCAGGTGTTCGCCTTAGCCGACCGCGTTGAAGACGACGATTTTTACCGCATGAAAACGAGCGGAAAGCTTTTTGATTACAACATGATAGGCGCTATGGGCTACAACTCGATAGGCCACTACACCTCGCTCACCGAAGAGGACTATATGTTCACCATGAAGCGCATGGGCTACACTTCGGTATGGATGGAGGTAGGCACCTGCGGCGCGCTGTGCAGCTACTATGCGGAGTACGGCGGCCTGATGGTGGGCTACGAGGATAACGAAGCACCGACCGTCTGAGCAGAAAATATAGAATAGGATCTTGATTCACCGGGGCATCTGCGGACGCTCCGGTGATTTTTTTACGAGGAATAATTCCGATGCACCCGACACCAAAAACTTGCAAAGGGTGAAAAACCGCGTTATACTTAACCGTATTAGAAACACGGAAAGGGGAGATAGTATGCTGTTCCGGTTGCCGATCGTCAAATTTTTCAACCGCATCCTCAACCGCATCACGGTCACGGTGGTGCTGGTGGCGCTGCAGCTTGCATGGCTGGCGTGGGTGTTCTTCGCCCTCACCACCGGCACGGCGCGGGTGTGGGTCACCGGGGTGCTCAACGGGTTAAGCCTGCTGATCATTCTGTATCTGGTGCGCAAGGATGAAAACAGCGCCTATAAGGTGGGTTGGATCGCCCTCATCGGGCTGTTGCCGCTGCTGGGCGGGGCACTGTATCTGGCCTTTGGCAACAAGCGGCCCTCCCGCCGTCTGCGCAGCAAAATGCAGGCGGTGGAGCAGGCGCACCGCACAGACCGCGCCCAGCAGCCCGGGCAGACTGCCGGGCTGTGCGATGAAAACCGGGGCGTGAGCCGCTACCTGACCCAGTACGGCTGCTATCCCGCATGGCAGAACACCACCGCCCGGTATTTCTCCTGCGGCGAAGCTATGTATCCGGCATTGCTGGCAGACCTTGAAAAAGCGGAAAAGAGCATCTTTCTGGAGTTTTTCATCGTCAGTCAGGGCAAGATGTGGCAGGGCGTGGAGGACATTCTGCGGCGCAAGGCGGCGCAGGGGGTGGACGTGCGGCTGATCTATGATGACTTCGGCAGTTTGCTGGGTCTGCCCAAGGACTTTGTGGTGCGCATGGAGCGGGCGCATATCCGCTGCATTCCCTTTAACCCGGTGGTGCCGCTGCTCTCGCTGGTGATGAACCACCGCGACCACCGCAAGATCGTGGTGATAGATGGCAAAGTAGCCTACACCGGCGGCATCAATCTGGCAGACGAATATATCAACGCGATCACCCGCTTCGGCTACTGGAAGGACGCGGGCTTGCGCATCGAGGGCGCTGCGGTGTGGAACTTTACCGTGATGTTTCTGGATTTCTGGAACGCCTTCCGTCCCTTTGAGCAGGATTACAGCGCCTTCCGTCCGCAGCTTGCGGTGCTGCCCGCCAGCGATGGGGTGGTGCAGCCCTACGCGGACAGCCCGCTGGACGAAGAGCCGGTGGCAGAAACGGTCTATCTGGATATTCTGGCACAATCACAGCAGTACGTTTATTTTTATACGCCCTATCTCGCCATTGGCGAGGAGATGCTGGACGCGTTGCGCAACGCCGCCAAGCGCGGGGTGGATGTGCGGCTGGTGCTGCCGGGCATCCCGGACAAAAAGCTGGTGTTCCGGCTGAGCCGCTCGTACTATCTGCCTCTGCTGCGGGCGGGGGTGCGCATCTACGAGTACACCCCAGGCTTCCTCCACGCCAAGTGCTGCGTTAGCGATGACCGCGCGGCGGTGGTGGGCAGCATCAATATGGACTACCGCAGTATGTTCCTGCACTTCGAGTGTGGGGTGCTGCTGCTGCAAAACAGTCAGGTGCTGGCTTTGCGGGACGATGTGCGCCGCACCCTGCCCCAGTGCCGGGAGGTGCAGTGCGCGGACTGCCGCACCGGGCTGGCCGGTACGGTGCTGGACAGCGTGCTGCGGCTGCTCAGTCCTTTAATGTAAGCGTCTGCTCATAAAATCCCGCGTGGCGGGGCATACTGGCTCCAAAGCCTGCGTTAGCAATGCAGGCACGGAAAGGGAGCGTATGTGACGATATGAAACAGGCATCGCGATGGTTTTTGTGCTGCACACTGGCGGCAGCACTGGCATTGACCGGCTGCGGCGGGGGAAGCTCCGGCAGCAGCTCCGGCTCTATGAGCGGCAGCACCTCTGCGGGCAGCAGCGCGGCGCAAAGCGCGGCGTGGCGCACCGGACTGGGCGTTCTGACCGAAGCGACAGGTACAGACCGTGCGGGCAATATCCGCACCGTGGCGGCTGCCGT
>ENA-OPDA01001333-OPDA01001333.1-human-gut-metagenome-genome-assembly--contig:-NODE-1333-length-16363-cov-1.850932_pt1 | contig 16363 bp, 8 predicted proteins | sample MGYA00241253_ERZ501486 | MGnify/ENA primary metagenome ERZ501486 (study PRJEB25962, sample SAMEA2042510) | human gut metagenome | biome: human gut; feature: human-associated habitat; material: faeces... | reverse complement strand
TTACAATAAACTGCTCTGCGGTCCTTTACCCTGCTATTTACCGGTATATTAGTATTTAAATACAGCAACTCCGTAAGGCGCAAGTGGATAAGCAAATGAAAATGGTCTGCCGTCACACTCTGATTTGACTGCCTTATAGTCCAGCTTCTTATATGACTGTTTTGCTGCCTTGCCTCTGCCCTTTGCAGCCTTCTTTACAGGCTCTTTTACCGTTTTGCCGGTAAACTTAGGATCCTCACTATCTAAAACGAGCTGATATGTCTTGTGCTTTGGCACTCCGACTCTGTAATCAGGTCTCTCTACCGGTGTGAAATTGATGACAAAGAGCATATTATTCTTGCCATCCTTACTCTTTCTGATAAAGCTGAAGATGCTTCTGTCTGCATCGTTTGCATTTATCCATTCAAAGCCTTCCCAGCTTGAATCCAGCTCATACAGACAGCGGTTTCTCCTATAGAGGTGAAGCAGCTCCTTTACCCAGTTCTGGATCTTTTTATGCTCCGGATTCTCAAGCAGATACCAGTCGAGTTCTCTTTCCTCACTCCACTCCTGCTTCTGTGCAAACTCCTGTCCCATGAAAAGAAGCTTCTTTCCACAGTGTCCCATCATAAATGCATATCCTGCCATGAGGTTCTTGAATTTATCCCCTTCTAAGCCCGGCATTTTGTTGAGCATAGAACACTTCAGATGTACCACCTCATCATGTGACAGTACCAGAATATATTTCTCACTCTCATTATAGCTCATCGCAAATGTCATCTTGTTGTGGTTATTTTTACGGAAATATGGATCCAGCTTCATATAATCAAGGAAGTCATGCATCCATCCCATGTTCCACTTGTAGCTGAAGTTCAGTCCGTCTTCCTCTACCTTGCCTGTTACCTTTGGCCATGCGGTAGACTCTTCGGCTATCATTACAGTTCCGTGATTTCTTCCAAGTATGAGTGTATTGATATGCTTGAAAAACTCTACTGCCTCGAGGTTCTTATTTCCTCCAAACTTGTTTGGCACCCACTGTCCGTCGTTCTTTCCATAGTCAAGATAAAGCATTGACGCAACTGCATCCACACGGAGTCCGTCTACGTGGTAATTTTCTATCCACATAAGTGCACTTCCGATAAGGAAGTTCTTTACTTCATTCTTGCCGTAGTCAAATATCTTTGTGCCCCAGTCGGGATGCTCTCCCTTTCTTGGGTCTGCATACTCATATGTGGCTGTTCCGTCGAAATTGGCAAGTCCATGCGCATCCTTTGGGAAATGTGCAGGTACCCAGTCGAGGATTACTCCGATATTATTTTTATGGCACTGATCAACAAAGTATGCAAAATCCTCAGGCTCTCCATACCTCGATGTAGGTGCATAGTAGCCTGTCACCTGATATCCCCATGAGCCATCAAACGGATACTCTGAAATACCCATAAGCTCAATATGTGTATATCCCATAGTTTTCACATAGGATATGAGTGATTTTGCAAGCTCCCTGTATGTATAAAAGCCCTCATCATCCCTGCCCGGATGTCTCATCCATGAGCCCGGATGACACTCATATATAGCCATAGGTGAAGAATATACATCAGCATCTGACTTTGCTGCTCTCTTATCCATCCACTCTTTGTCAGTCCATGTGAAGTGCTCGATATCTGTGATGATTGACGCTGTTCCCGGACGAAGCTCTGCGTAGTTTGCGTATGGATCCGCCTTGTACAGCTTATCACCCTGTTCAGTGACTATAATAAACTTATACATCTGACCCTTTTGCGCTCCCGGTACAAAAAGCTCATACACTCCCATGGTTTCCGGCTCTACACGCTTCATCTCATGACTGGTCTCATTCCAGTCGTTAAACTCACCAAACACGTATACTTCCCTCGCATGTGGCGCCCAGACGTCAAAGCACACTCCTTTTTTTCCTTTACGCTCAGCTAAGTGAGCACCCATCTTCTTGTAGATGTCATAGTGTGTTGCCTGACCAAACAGGTAACAATCCATTGCTGTAAAATTACACATATATATACCCCCCATAAGTATTTATTTTTCCCTGAAATGATCCTCTTTGAGTACAATTCGGTCATCATCTGTATATCGCCTGGCTGTCAGAATACTTATAGCCTTCTTAAGTCCGCTGTGAGCCTCCCTGTCTATGGCCTCGTCAATTATATCCTTGACCTCTGTCAGAGTGGTAGCCTGGTCTATCCTCTCAATATTGCTGATTCTGTTATGCAATGCCAGAATAGCCATCTCATCTATCTTGTACCCAAGCTCTGCAGAGTACGATTTGGCAAACAATACGAGTTCATCATTTGTAAAAATAGGAACCGATATCTTTTCCGTGAACTTGGATGCAAAGCCCTCATCCATTGAGAGAGCCTTCTTTATACCCTTTGATGTATCCTCAAGTATATAGAGTGTTCCTGTAATATCATGCTCCATCAAAAATGATAGCTGGGCAGCTATGCTGCGGTCGATGTCACCGGCTCTTTCTATGATGAGACAGCCTCCTGTTATCTTTCTGACTACCTGCTGCACATCTTTTTTATTGAGTACGGCAGCATCAATCTTGCCCATCTTTCCTGTAAGCTGTTCACCATCTTTTTGTAATACCTTTATAAAGCTTGTAGCAAGCATTGTCTTTCCGCATCCCTGCTCTCCCTGTATAATAAGGTTGCCTGTGGATGCGTTTTCTTTCCTGTTGAAATGATCAAGCACTGCATTATATGCCTTGCAGATCTGATCCTCCATACCCTTTACCGGTATGAAATATGAAAATATAGCTTTCTGTTCGCTTGTAAGCTCTTTTATATGTTTTGTTTCTTTCAATTTCGAGTCATCTTCTTCGCTGTCTAAATCCTCCGGCAATGAAATATCCGGCATTTTTCTTGTCTTAGCCATATCCAGCTTCTTCTCCAGTCCCGGATTTTTTGCTGTCATCTTGGCTATTTCCTGCTCGATAAATGATGTCACATGATCAAAATCTCTCTTCTCAGAAACGTTTTCTTTCTCCTGTGAAGTCTCATCATCTGATGTATCATCATCGACATTTAACATATCATCTGTTATTTCAGGCATCATGGTAGTCGGCTGCGTGAGTATCTCGTCTTTCTCAGACTCCTCTGCCATAATTATATCCTCCGGCTCTCCAACCGGTTCCCTGGCTTCATCTGCAGCCTCTTCAGGTACTTCCCGTGACTCCTGCACTTCTTCTATAGCTTCTTCTATAGCCTCTTCCGGTGCTTCCTGCGGCTCCTGTACTTCATCCACAGTCTCCTCTGCATAAAGCTCCTGCATATCCGGTTTCTGCTCTTCTTCAGGCTCCTTCACGGCAGCTTTCTGCTCTATAATATCAACCGGGACCTTCAAATACTCCTCCTCAAGAAGTTCCTTCGGAGTAACACCTGCATCCAGCTTTGGAATGACATCATTTAGTCTCTCCATGATGTCTCCTGCCTCCTGAAGTGCTCTTGCCTTAGCTGACTCAAGCTTCTGCTGCTCAGCCTCTTTAAGGGCAATTTCAGCCGCATGTCTGGTCTTTTCCCATTCTTCAAGCACATCCTGTATAGACATCTGTCCTGTAATCTGATGCTCAAGCTGAGTCTTTTCACTCATGACCATAGACATCTGTCCGTCAGCGTCTTCACCCAAAAGCTCCTTGAAATTCAACTTAAGTGAACCATCTATCTCTTCATCTGTAGCGATATGCTCTGTCTCTTCCGGCTGCTGTACATACTCTTCCTGCTCCTTTTCGAGCTTGAGATAAGGAATATCCTCAACTATCTTTTTGATGGTATCCATCGTATCAGCAACTTCATTCTTGCCCTTGGCCTCCATGATCTGCTGCATACCCTTGGCAATCTCCTGCTGTAAATTTACAGTATTGAACTTCTCCTGATTTACAGTAATCTGCGGAATAGTTACGTCATCATGCACTATCTCTCCGCCCTTTACCATCTCCATGGCACCTATCTCAGTGACCTCAGCCTCATCCTTTATCTTAGCCGGCTTTTCCTTCTCTGCCTTGAATCGTCTGTACTTTTCCTCCTGAGCCTTGGTAAGTGGCTGATAAAGCATCTTAAGCTCCAGCGCACGCTCCACATATGGTCCGTCTCCGAACCACAGAATGAGCTCATCGCAGGCATCTATACACTTATCGGCTTTTCCGGCCTTGTGGTATAGATATGCAAGCTCATATGCCCACTCCTCAGTGTATTCTTCATCCTTGTACTCTTCAAGAATAGTGATAAGCTCATCAAATGAAGCTCCCTGCCCTTTTTTAATGGCATATCTTAATACATACTTCATATCATCATGAGGCGCTATCTCAACAAACTCATCATAATACTCTGTAGCAGCATCATAATCCCCCATCTTGATGGCGACCTCAGCCAGTCTGTATATAATCATCCTGCCGATTGGTGAACGGTCATAGGCCATTAAAAGTATGTCCCTTGCATCCTGGTATCTTTCGGCCTTCTCGTAGATTTCGCCGATTTTAACGAGTGTATTTACATTTTTAATTTTGTTCCAATTTATGCTATCTGCAATCTCTGCTGCGCTCATATAGCCCTCCTCGGCGCTTAGGGCTTTTATCTGATCCAGCTTGAGATTGTATTCGTATTTATCCACTTATTTCACCTACTCGTATTTAAGCTTATTATTTTTGGTATCTACGCCTGTTGTCTTTGTATAATCCCTTGTGTCCTCAGGAAGCTTCTTTTTCCTGAGAGCATAATTAACAACTCTTTTCACAATATAGTATATCACAGCAAAGGTTGGAACACCAAGTAACATTCCAAGAAAACCAAACATTCCTCCGCCGATTAGTATGGCAAACATAACCCAGAAGGTCGAAAGACCGGTAGATGAGCCAAGTATCTTAGGCCCTATTATATTGCCATCCACCTGCTGCAGCACGACAATAAATATCAGAAGATAAAGCGCATGCCACGGACTCTGAATTACTACTATGAGTAACGATGGAATTGCACCGATAAACGGTCCGAATACCGGAATCACATTTGTGACGCCGATAATCACTGCAACGAGCACCGATGATGGAATCCTTAAAATCAGACATCCGAAATATGCAATCACACCTATAATCAGTGAATCTATAATCTTACCGCTTATGAAGCCTCCAAAAATCTCATTTGTCTTTCTGATCGTCTCAATGATGATATTGCCTGTCTTTGGCTTGCAGACAGCATATATTATCTTTTTACTCTGTCCTGCGAGAGTCTCCTGAATACTCATCACATAGACCATCACGATTATTCCGATAATAAAATTAAATAAGCCTCTGACTACCGAAATCACACCGGTTGTAATCTGTGCAACATACTTCTGTGCCTCAGGAATTATCTTTTCTGTGGCATAATTCTCAATGTAGTCGGTTGTATTCTGTAAACATGTGCTCGCGAGCTCAGCTATTTTGCTGCCTCCGAAATTGCCGTTCTTTATCATGTTGATGAATGCCGCAACGTCATTTGGCAGTGTCTTAATAAGTCCTGATATACTTGCTATGACAGAAGGCACAATAGCCGCAATGAGGAGCGAAATAATCGCTACCAGAATAATAACCGAGCCTGTGATTGCAAGAGCTCTTGAAACCTTTCGCAGCTTGCTTTCGCTTTTTATCTTTTTGGAAAGAAGCTTTTTAAAGCATCTTTCCAGCCACAGCATGACAGGATTCATCAGGTATGCAAGCACAAGTCCCATTATAATAGGCATTGCTGCCGCAAGCAGCTTGCTCCATATGCCTGCAAAGCCCTCAAATCTGTACAGTGCAAAGAAAAACAGTATACTGACTGCAAACGTGACAAATACCATGACACCTATTCTGATCAAATGTGGCCATTCCTCACGCCCCGGGTGCGAATTCTGCTTCGCACCCTTATCTGCATTTATCTCAATGTTTGATTTTTTACCAGCTTTTCCGGTTTCTTCCATCGGATTAAACTCTCCTTATTTACGATTATAGTTGATGAGACATCCCTTTAATATTATCTCTCTTTCATCATCTGTGAGCTCACCCATCTTCAGTGTAAATGGCTTTAATTCACCATCCTTGACAACATATGCCTCAAACTCCGTCTTTGCATCCTCTATTTCCTTCTTGATTCCCGGAAGGAAGATATAGTCGAGATTGTGGAACGGAAGCTCTCCCTCATCGATGATGAATGGAAGCATTCCCCAGTTGATAAGGTTTGAACGGTATCTCTTTGTGGCATACTCGTTTGCGATATTTGCCCAGCCTCCGAGTACCTTCTGGCAGCTGGCAGCCTGCTCTCTTGCTGAGCCGTCACCCGGCTTAACAGCAAAAATTGTGCTTCCGAAGCCCATATTCTCATGGCTTGCCTCAGGGAATTTTTTCTTTACTACTCCCATGATTTCAGCAACCTCAGGAACAGCCTTTCCTGCGCACTCACCACTCTCTATAGCCTTCTGGGCCTTCTGGATTTCCTTTGCTCTGCCTACATACTCAGGATCCTTTCTTGAAAGTGCGAACTCTGCAAGTCCAAGAGGGTTTGAACGATATGAAGATGTCTCTCCTGAAGGAATGAGCTCATCTGTTGTAGTAACAGGATCATGAATCTCTGAAACCACCTTAAGGAGCATATTCTCAGGAAGTGCACTCATTGCCGGCCAGTCCTTGATGTTTGGTCCGAACTGGATTTCAACTGAAGGATCTGCCACTCCATGGCTGTCAAATACACGGTTCTCATATATAGTCTTGTCAAAGAAATATTTTGGCTTTGTAAAGTTGACATCAATATCCGCTGCTGATGTAAGGAAGCCCTTGTTTGCTGCTGTTGCAGCGATTGAACGTGCATCCATGAGTGCCACTGAGCTGATCTGTCCGTTCTGTACCTTAGAACCCTCTCTGTTAGGGAAGTTTCTTGTTGAATGACGGATAGAGAATGCGTTGTTGGCAGGTGTATCTCCTGCACCAAAGCAAGGTCCGCAGAAAGCAGTCTTTACGATTGCACCTGTCTCAAGAAGCTTTGCTACAGCTCCGTTTTTCACAAGCTCCATGTATATTGGAGTAGATGCCGGGTAAACACTCAGTGTAAACTCGTCTGCTCCGATTGAATGTCCGTTTAATATGTCAGCCGCATCGCAGATATTCTCAAATCCACCGCCTGCACAGCCTGCGATGATTCCCTGGTCTACATACAGTTTTCCGTCTCTTACCTTACTCTTTAAATCAAGCTTCACCTTGCCGTCAAAGCTTACCTCAGCTCTCTTCTCACAGTCATCGAGAATATCCATGAGGTTTGCATTGAGCTCATCGATAGTATAGGTATTGCTTGGGTGGAATGGCATAGCTATCATTGGGCGGATCTGGCTTAAATCAATCTCAATAAATCTGTCGTAGTAAGCCACCTCACCCGGATTAAGCTCCTTGTGGTCCTCAGCCCTACCGTGAATCTCAAAGAATTCCTTAACCTGGTCATCTGTTCTCCAGATAGAAGAAAGACATGTTGTCTCTGTTGTCATAACATCGACACCTATACGGAAGTCAACGCTCAGATTAGACACACCCGGTCCTACAAACTCCATAACTTTGTTCTTTACGAAGCCGTTTCCGAATACCTCTCCGATAATTGCAAGTGCGACATCCTGTGGTCCAACGCCCTTGATTGGCTCTCCTGTCAGGTAAATGCCTACTACCTCAGGCATATCAATATCATATGTCTGTTCAAGAAGCTGCTTAACAAGCTCAGGTCCTCCCTCGCCGACTGCCATAGTACCAAGTGCACCATAACGTGTATGTGAATCAGAACCAAGTATCATTTTTCCGCCGCCGGCAAGCATCTCTCGTGCAAACTGATGGATAACTGCCTGATGAGGTGGTACATAGATTCCGCCGTACTTCTTTGCACATGTGAGACCAAACATGTGATCATCCTCATTGATTGTTCCACCAACTGCACAAAGGCTGTTGTGACAGTTTGTAAGTACATACGGGATAGGGAATTTCTCAAGTCCTGAAGCTCGTGCTGTCTGGATGATACCTACAAATGTGATATCATGCGATGTAAGCTTATCAAACTTAATCTGAAGCTTGTCCATATTGCCGGATGTATTGTGCTCCTTTAAAATACCGTAAGCAATTGTCTCCTGCTTAGCTGTCTGTTTATCGATGTCCATGCCGGTCTTGCTTTTGACAGCTGCCTGAGCCTCTGGTCCATCAATTATTACTTCCTTACCGTTTAAAAGGTAAGCACCATTTTCATATAATTTCACTTATTCTACCTCCGTATGTGTATTTCAAAATTCTTTTATTTACTATTATATAATATTATAGGTAATTGTGGCAATAAATAAATCACCATCTACCTTAATTTCGAATTTTCCTCCCATCAAATGGGTCAGATTCTTTGCAATCGAAAGTCCAAGTCCACTTCCTTCAGTGGTTCTCGACCTCTCTCCCCTCACAAAACGCTCTGTCAGGTCTACATTTCCGTTGCTTACTATGTCAAGCTCGTTCTTAGACACATTCTTTATTGTAAAAACTGCCTTTGTATCTGCCTTTTCAAGCTCTACATACACTCTGGTATTTTCCAGTGCATATTTTGCGGCATTAGTATACAGATTTTCAATAGAGCGGTAAAGCTGACGCCCATCCGCATAGATAAATATCTGTTCTGATGGAATTTTTGTAACTATTGTGAGATTTCTCGACTCAAAGCGCTCATTGAATTCACCTCCGGTCTGGTATAAAAGCTCAACCAGATCAAGCTTTTGCATATTGAGCTTCACATTTCCCGAGGTAATCTTTGATGTCTCTACCAAATCCTCTGTAAGCTGCTTTAAGCGCTGTGACTTTTCCTCCAGCACATGTATATAGTATTTGGCATTTTCATTTTCCAGATTTTCCCTCTTAAGCAGGTCAACATAGTTGACTATTGAAGTCAGAGGTGTCTTTATATCGTGTGATACGTTTGTTATTAAGTCTGCCTTTAATTTTTCATTTTTAAGACTCTCATTTACCGAGCTCATAAGACCCTGGCGTATATGGTTGACAGCCTCCGCCACCTTTTTCTGCTGCCCATGAAACTCATTGACATTGAGTGTAGTGTCAAGCGCTCCTTCCGAGATAGCTTCAAGTGCCTCCTGTATGCGCATTATCTCTTTGGTTTTTTGTGTGTGGATATCCTTTTTCTCAATAACCCTTTTCAAAAGCTCATAGCCCTTGTACATCAGGCTGTGTGTGTAAAGTATATTGCCTTTTATCTTCCTTACAATGCTCTGGTATAAAATAATAAAAGCCAGATCAAACAAAAAAGTAAATGTGCCGGCCGTCATAATGAGTGATGCATAGTCAAAATGCTGGTTTTTTACGCCTGAAATCACTTTTCCCATAAATACCATGAGCAGTGTAAATATCACCAGCATCACATCAGAGTATACCTTGTCAATCTGTAAATAGTATATTGTGTAATCATCCTCTGATTTTCTGCCTGCCACGTTTGCCATATATGCCAGGCTCACAAAGCTGCCTACCAGGCCCGCAAGCGATATTAGTGTATATATATCAATATTTCCATGCGCATCGTGCCTGAATGCATAGCCTGTGGCAAACACTCCTGTTACCATAAGTATCATGCATAGCTGATGTAAGACTATGACCGCTGCTTTTTTTCCTATCGTATACTGCTTCATTTGTTGTCCTCTATCTTATAGCCTACTCCCCAGACCACTTTCAGATATCGCGGCTCTTTAGGATTTATCTCTATTTTTTCCCTGATATGTCTGATGTGCACGGCAACTGTATTATCGGCGCCTATCGCCTCCTCGTTCCATATACTCTCATATATTTCGTTTATTGAGTAGACCTTTCCCTTGTTTTTAAGGAGTAAAAGCAAAATATTGTACTCAATCGGTGTGAGCTTTACCTCCTCACCATCCACAGTCACCTTTTTTAAATCATCATTTACCAAAAGGCCTCCGGCTTCATAAACCTTGTCTCCGGCTGCATCATTGCTTGACAGAGTGGTATATCTGCGAAGCTGTGACTTTACCCTTGCCACAAGCTCAAGCGGATTAAAAGGCTTTGTAACATAATCATCAGCCCCCACATTGAGGCCTAAAATCTTATCAGCATCCTCTGTCTTTGCCGAGAGAATAATTATCGGCACCCTGCTTTCCTTTCGTATCTGCAGAGTAGCTCTTATTCCGTCGAGCTTTGGCATCATGACATCTATTATCATGAGGTCTATTTTTTTATTCTTCATAATCTCAACTGCCTGTATGCCGTCATATGCCTTCTCCACGTCGTAGCCCTCCTGCATCAGGTAAATCTCAATTGCCTCAACTATTTCCTTGTCGTCATCACAAACTAATATTGTCATATTATCCTCCTTCTATGAATTTTAAACAGAAACCTTCTCCTGCCGTTAGTCAGCTATATTTTATCAGATTATCCACTTTGTTTTTCTTAAAATCTGCTTAATATTACCCACTTTTAAATATAAGCCAAAAAGCAGCCGTTCTGTTTTGAACTGCTGCTTTATATTACATAGGTGTGTTTCATTTCCCTTTATTTCCGGTGATGCTCTGCCACATTCTGTGGATGCCGTCTGTGAGCTCCTTCCCTTCCTTTGTGTTGATAACAGATGAATTGCCGGCTTTTCTGCTTATTGCCTTATAATCCTCATCAACAGACGATTTTGAGCCGGCATCCTTGGCTTCATCCTTATCATTGCTATGATTTGATCCGGCATCAGGTGTATCGTCTGCAAGCTTCACTTCACCCACTACACCATCTCCCAGGTCCTCGCCCTCAGCAAGTCCCAGTTTTCTGATATAATCCATATTTACCTTGATTTCAGTCTGTCTGTTTGCATAGATGGACTTCTCTTCCTTGTCAATAGTACGCTCCTCTACTGGCTTACCTTCATTTTTCTGACGTTCTATCTCCTTATTTCTGTCATCGATAATCTTAAGATACTTCTCCGTATCGGACAAATCCTGAAGCTGTCCCTTGAGCTCATACTGGTTAGTTTTAACTATCTTCTCCTGCTCTGCAATCCTATCCTTCATATTCTTGCACAGCTTTTCAAGTGACTCGTTGGTATCATTGATGATATCACGCACTCTTGAAAGCGCCTCATCCGTATAGATAACCGATGCTGCATACACATCCTCAGCCTTTCTGCTTGCATCCCAGACTATCTGATCCCCCTTCTTTCTGAACTCTCTCTCTGCGTGATTGCGACTCTGCTCAGTAAGCTCATACTCATCCTGCATTGCATATATACACTTATTCAGCTCAGCAAGTAAATCTATCATTTGCTGCTTGTTTATGATCACCCTGCTCGGCTCCGGCTTATACGGCTCCGCCTTTGAGAGCATGATATGAATTTCTCTTAGTACCTTTTCTGTTTTATCGTTCGCATTCATTTTCTATTTCCTCGGATTTAAATTAACATTATAACTATTCAGGGTGTTTCTGAATACTCACCACTTACCCATATTTTATATGAAAATCCGCTTCTCGTAAATAGCCAAATGAATAATAATAGTTACTATAATTAAATCAATCCCACTGCCGCATTTCTCAGTTCATCTGCCGCATGCTTTATCTCGGCAGCCTGCTCTTCACTCACATTTCCGGGCTTTGTCCTCGAAATAAGCTTCTTCACATATGAAAGTGACGATTTCACACTCTTTTTCTGTGCACTGTCCATAGCCTTTCTTTTTTCCTTGTCAGCCATAACGTTTTCCACCTGTCGCACAAGCGTATCAGCCTCACTTCTTGCATCAATATAAGCCTTTCTCTGTCCATCTGTTGCCTCATACTCCTGTGCCTCGCGGATTGCCTGCTCAATCTCAGAATCAGACAAATTTGAGCTTGCGGTAATCGTAATCTCCTGATGCTTTCCTGTGCCCAGGTCCTTTGCAGAAACCTGCACAATGCCGTTTGCATCTATATCAAACGTCACCTCTATCTGCGGCACACCTGCCGGAGCCGGCTTGATGCCCTTTAGCCTGAAGTTTCCAATCAGCTTATTGTCCCTTGCAAACTGCCTCTCACCCTGCAGTACCTTTATATCCACAGAGGTCTGGAAGCTTCCTGCAGTTGTAAAAATCTGGCTGTATCTCGTAGGAATAGTCGTATTTCTGTCAATAATTTTGGTTGAGACACCACCAACTGTCTCAATTCCGAGTGAAAGCGGTGTGACATCCATCAGTATAATCTCTGCCGCACTGCTGCCTGCGACAATTGCTCCACCGAGCTTGCCACCCTGTACTGCTGCACCGAGTGCCACGCACTCGTCAGGATTCAGGTTGTGTGAAGGCTCTTTTCCTGTAATTCTTCTGACCTCCTCAACAACAGCCGGCACACGTGTAGAGCCTCCTACCAACAGCACCATTCCAAGCTCTGCTGCACAAATCCCCGCATCTGAAAGTGCCTGATTTACCGGAATGGCCGTTCTCTCCACCAGATCCTTTGTTATCTCATTAAACTCAGCCCTTGTGAGGTTCATCTCCATGTGGACCGGCTGTCCCTTTACAGTGGTGATAAACGGCAGGTTGATAGTGGTTGAGGATGAGGATGAAAGCACCTTTTTTGCCTTCTCAGCCTCCTCCCTGACACGCTGCATAGCAGTATTATCCTTTCTCAGATCCACATTCTGCTGTCTGTAAAACTCTGTAACAAGATAATTCGTGATTCTCTCATCAAAATCATCTCCACCCAGATGATTATCACCGGCTGTGGCAAGCACTTCTATCAGATTGTCCCCTATTTCGATAACAGACACATCGAAGGTTCCTCCTCCGAGGTCGTAGACAAGAATTTTCTGCTGCTGTCCGTGGTCCAGTCCATATGCGAGTGCCGCAGAGGTTGGCTCATTTATGATTCGAAGCACATTAAGACCCGCAATCCTTCCTGCATCCTTAGTTGCCTGCCTCTGCGCATCCGAAAAATATGCAGGAACTGTGATTACAGCGTCTGTCACTGCCTCACCAATATAGTCCTCTGCATCCTTTTTCAGCTTTCTGAGAATCATAGAAGAAATCTCAGGAGCTGAATACAGCTTTCCATCCACCTTTGCCCTGAAATCGCTTCCCATCTGTCTCTTTATTGAGAAAAATGTTCTATCCACATTGACTGCTGCCTGCCTCTTTGCAGCCTCTCCAACCAGTCGCTCTCCATTTTTTGTAAAAGCCACTACAGACGGAGTTGTTCTCTGACCCTCACTGTTAGTTATGACTACTGGCTGATTGTTCTCCAATACTGCCACACAGCTGTTTGTTGTTCCTAAATCTATACCTATAACCTTGCCCATTTTATGCCTCACTGTTTACTAATGTTTATTTTCTGAATAGTTACATCTTAATAATACTTTATGCTTCGAAAATTCACTCGTCAAGGCATGAGGCTGTTATTTCAGAGAATGTTTATACTTTTAATTTTTATATCACAACATAACAACAAAGGCACCGCCGAAGCAGTGTCTTTGTTGATTAGTTTATAGGTTGGATTAAATGATAATTGAGGATTGCTTATTCACTTACTTTCTTTTTGAGTAATCCGAGTAATCCACATGCAATGAAAGATCCGATTACTAATGCAACAAGATACATTAACGGATTTCCGATTGTAGGAACTACGAAGATTCCTCCGTGAGGTGCCATGAGTGTACATCCAAATGCCATTGAAAGTCCACCTGCCACTGCTGAACCGACTACACATGCCGGAAGGACATGAAGCGGATCAGATGCTGCGAATGGGATTGCACCCTCTGTGATAAATGATAATCCCATGATAAAGTTTGTAGGTCCTGCCTTTCTCTCCTCTGCTGTGAACTTGTTCTTGAAGAAGATTGTTGCAAGAGCGATTGCGATTGGTGGAACCATACCGCCAATCATAACTGCTGCCATGATATTGTAGTTTCCGGCAGCGATTGAAGCTGTACCAAATACATAAGCGGCTTTGTTTACAGGGCCACCCATATCTATTGCCATCATTCCTCCGAGAAGTACTCCGAGAACTACTGCGCTTGCACCGTTAAGTCCATTAAGACCGTTGTTGATAGCTGTATTTAAAGCTCCGATTGGAGGCTCAACTACAAACTGCATTATAACGCCTACCAGGAATATACCAAGCAGCGGATAAAGCAGAACCGGCTTCATACCATCAAGACTCTCCGGAAGTTTAGAAAATACCTTCTTTAAGAGGAGCACAATATATCCTGCAACGAAACCTGCAACCAGTGCTCCAAGGAAGCCTGATGTACCGTTTGCTGCGATTGAACCGCCTACGAAACCAACTGCAAGACCCGGACGGTCAGCAATACTCATAGCGATAAAGCCTGCAAGGATAGGAAGCATAAATCCAAATGCTGTTCCACCGATTCCCTTAAACAATGCTGCGCCCTGTGTAATAGTACCGAAATTTGCTCTCTGGTCAGCCGGCAGTGAATTAAGGTCAACACTGAATCCATCGATAAGGAATGCGATTGCGATAAGAATACCACCACCAACTACGAATGGAAGCATATGTGAAACACCATTCATCAGGTGCTTATAAATCTGATGTCCAACGCTCTCCTTTCCACCAACTGATGAATGTGAAGCCTCCTTTTTACCTGATGCCTTAAATACAGGAGCATCACCGGCAGCAATTCTCTTTACGAGCTCCTCTGTCTTATTTATTCCGTCAGAAACCTGACACTCAATAACCTTCTTTCCGTCAAAACGGTCTGTAGGCACATTTGTATCACATGCAACGATAACACCGGTAGCCTTTGCAATCTCATCATCTGTGAGTACATTTTTAGCTCCGGCTGAGCCTCTTGTCTCAACCTTTACCTGATATCCAAGCTCCTTGGCTTTTTTCTCGATAGCCTCAGCAGCCATATAAGTATGGGCAATTCCTGTAGGACAGGCTGTAACTGCAACGATAAATACATCGTCCTTCTTCACCTCAACAGGCTCTTTCTCCTTTGCCTCTTTGGCAGCCTCTTTCTCATCCTTTGCTTTTTCAGCGCTATCGATGATATTTAAAAACTCATCAACTGAACCGGCATTGATAAGAGAATTTGTAAACTGCTCGTCCATCAGCATAACAGAGAGCTTGCTAAGCACCTGAAGATGCACATTATCCTCTGTGTTTGGTGCAGCGATAAGGAAAATAATCTTTGCAGGTGTACCATCGAGTGATTCAAAGTCAACCCCATCTTTTACAACCATTGCCGCAAGACCTGCTTTAGTAACAGCATCAGACTTGCAATGAGGAATTGCTATACCCATTCCAATTCCTGTTGTGCCTTCCTCCTCTCTTGCAAAAACACCCTTTCGATACTTCTCCACATCGGCTATTTTGCCACTTTTTGCCATCAAATCAATACACTGATTCAATGCTTCGGTTTTTCCGGCAGGCGTACCATTCAAATTGATACTCTCAGCTGCCAACAAATCCCTGATTGTCATACATCATTCCTCCTAATAGAATATATTAATTATTTATATCAACCTTTTTGATACCGTTTGTTTAATTGGAAGCACTGTCCCATTTATCAATAAGTGCTTCAACCTCAGGCTTTGTAGCAAGCTCCTCAGAAAATGCACTTGCACTTCCTGTACATACTCCATAAATAAATGCCTGCTTATAATCATTTGATTTGAGGTATCCGTAAACAAATCCGGCTACCATCGAATCACCTGCGCCTACAGAGTTTTTGAGCTTTCCTTTAGGAGCCTGTGCCTTAAATTCCTGTCCATCCTCGGTCACAAGCACTGCTCCGTCACCTGCCATAGAAACAAGCACGTTTCTTGCGCCCTGCTCCTGAAGCTTCTTTGCATATTTTATCACATCGTCCTTGTCTGTAATCTCAACCCCGAATATCTCACCGAGCTCATGATTGTTTGGCTTTATGAGGAATGGCTTATATGCAAGTACATTTGTGAGCAGATTTCTTGTCGCATCAACCACTATATTTATTCCGCGGCCCTCAAGATGCTTCATGATATCCATATACATTGATGAAGGCATCACATCAGGAATACTTCCTGCGAGAACAAGCACATCAGACTCCTTTAAGCAGTCAAGCTTCTCATAGAGTTTTTTAATGTTGTCCTCAGTGATTACCGGTCCCTGACCATTAATCTCGGATTCCTCATTTGAGCGAAGCTTCACATTGATACGTGAAATACCATCCTCCACCTCTATAAAATCAGTATCAACGCCTTTTTTTCCTAGAAGTCTTTTAATTTCATTTCCTGTAAAACCCGCTGTAAAACCAAGTGAAGTATTACTCATTCCAAGATTCTTAAGAACCATGGAAACATTGATGCCCTTACCACCTGCAAAAATCTTCTCTCCAGTCGTTCTATTGACCACTCCTGTCTTAAA
>ENA-OPDA01001327-OPDA01001327.1-human-gut-metagenome-genome-assembly--contig:-NODE-1327-length-16413-cov-3.261523_pt1 | contig 16413 bp, 21 predicted proteins | sample MGYA00241253_ERZ501486 | MGnify/ENA primary metagenome ERZ501486 (study PRJEB25962, sample SAMEA2042510) | human gut metagenome | biome: human gut; feature: human-associated habitat; material: faeces... | reverse complement strand
GTGCCTGATCGAGACCTGCGCCGTTTTGCGCCAGCTTGGCCTGATAGTTTTTCTTACTGGTCGTGACACCATCCGGCTTGATCAGGTAGTCACCAAATGTCGGAGACCAGCTGGAAGAGGAACCGTCGTTGTTGACATACATGGTGTGCGTGTGGCTCGGCATCTCCTGTGCGGTCAGCTTGTGCGTCGCTTCGCCGCCGGTGCTGCCACCTGTATAGGTGTCACCCGCCGCAAGCAGAAATCTATCCTTGATGCGCTCCCACGTGCCGCCCCACGCTGTTTGCGGATTGAATGTGCTGCTTGTAGTCTGATAGATCGAACCGACTGGATACATGTCCAATACGGTTGCACCGTTCGCGATGCCAAGCGCATTTTTCAGATCTGCAATTGCGACTGATGCAACAATCTGATTGACTGCGCCGCGCAGGACAAGCGCATCTTCGCCGTCCGCCTGTTCAAGCAACATATGTACGTTGCGCACAGTCAGATTTCCCGACGTATTCACGACCGGTATTTTTCCCGCATCTTTACTGTCATAACCAGACACGGCAACGCGGTCGTCCGGATGTTCGGCAAGATACGTATAAACTGCACTGTTTACCGATTCAACTAAGTTTTGATCGCTGTTTAAATAGTCTCCTACTGTTTCGGCGATGATGTCTTTGATTGACGCAGGATTTTGCACAAATTCCGCGCTTTGCGGATCTACAGACGGCAGCACATCAATCTTTGCTGCAGCGGTCGGCAATATCATATCGTTAATCTTTCCCGCCAGTACAAAGTTTACAGTTCCACACTCCGTCAATTGTGCACGACTCATTGTTCCTGACGCCGTGTTTCCCGACAGTGTCAACACACAGCGCGCTGGCAGTGATTTGTATGCCTGTGTCAGCAAAACAATTTCTGTCGCGCTACTATATTCAGTATCTACCGCAATCGCAACGGGGATATTATCACCAAATTGCACCGGCTTACTATTGCTTGTGAGTCTCAACGACTGCCCTTCTTGCGTAAATTCAATTTTCACTCAAGCACCTCCGTTCCTACCTCGATTGTCAAAACCTCAAATTCCGGCTTTACTGTTTTTTCTGCACCTGCGCCGTCAATCTGTACAGATGTTACGCGCGCCGTGCCGGTAATGCCGATCTGTCGGTGATTTGCAAATGACACAACATCACCCAGTGTATAATCTTCGTCATACGTCAAATAAGCTTCATTCACCGATAATTCCAGCTTAGTTTCTACTTCGTTTTCTTTCAGCTTTTCCAGTCCGCGTGTTTGCAGTACCCTTGTGTAATCGGCATCCGACATGGTTGTTTTGTTTCCGTTCGTGTCCTCTGTCTCCGACTGTAAATCACGAGCATCAACAAATAATTCGCGGCGATTGAAGCCGGTAAATGTTCCTGACGCAGTTCCGGTAATGTCAATGCCGGCGTATTTTCTGGCGCTGCCCTCGCCCTCTCCTGCGACCGTTGCAACATTGCAATACTTAGAGACATCGCGCGTGTAATCACAGCTATCCATTGTGCACAGTACATCGTCAAACAGCACTGTCTTTGTCCGGTCTGCACCGCGATAAAATACAGGCGTGATTGTTTTTTCGCTCAAATTCAAGTCACAGCGCCAGCCGTATGCGTCCTGCCCAACTGTATCTGTCAAAGCCGTCAACAGGTTTTTCCCTGTCATCTGCTGATTTGCCGCAGGACCAATATCGTCTCCAACAGGCGACCTATCTAAATCTTGCACAAACGGCAGTGCACGTTTGCTGTCTGCCGGCGCAACCGCATGATTATGGATCATCCACCACATACGGTTTGACATAGATCCATCAATAGTCATGTTCTGAATAATTCGCATCGCAAACACTGCTCGCAAGTCGCGCCCTGCAATTTCCGCCACATTCGGATAATCTTCAGACGGCTCAACCGTTTCGATTAAATATCCTTCTTTTGTGTCGTCCGAAAACACGATGATAAATCCCGTCATCATTAAACCGACATCACCCGCAGACGCCGGAAGGCGCATAGAAAATTTGCCTGGTTCTCGGTATTTATGCGTTCTTACAAGTTCTGACACATTATATAAGTATCCCACGTTGTTCAGATCTTTGTCGTAGATGTTCGCAATAATTTCCATTAAATCCCGCCCCACGTGTCATACCAGACGAATTTCCCGTTTGGTGTCTCACTTGTGTTAAATGTTGCTGTTATTGTTATTCCTTCTTCGTCCGGCGGCACCGTGACCCAATCATTCGTCAGCGTAATATCCTGTACTGCTTTCGTAGTTATGAATCCGTGTGCGCCCGGTGTTGTATCAACTAATCGTACATATCCTTTTGTTCCAACGTGCTGGTAGTAACTAGAGCTTCTGTACGACACTGCGTTGCCCACATTGTCGGATAGCTCAAATGTCCTCAACTTGCCGCCCGCCGCCATCTCTGCATATGCAACTATGCCGGCGCGAATATCTCCCGCCTGCCGCGCAGAAAAGCTTGTGCCATACAGCGCAGATACTTCGTGCGCACGCAGCGACCGGAACCACGGATACGGACAAAAAATCGGTATTTCAAATTCTGATCGGCGACTAGTTCCTTGTGTGCGCGGCATACCTTTTGCGATTCCTTCGATAAAGTATGTGTCGTATTCTGTTTCAAACACAAAACGCCGCCTTGTATTGTACGGAAATTGTCTATACAGTTCACGCGCAGCATATTCGTTCTGCGCATCGACGGATAATGTAATCGTGCGGTTTTTAACCGTCTGTCCGCTGTATACTGACGCATCCGCGCCGACCAGCTCGGTTGTGTACATGTCCGCTTGCGGTCGGCCGACACCGTCAATTTCCCGAATGCCGAATCGGTCAATGTGTATCAAGTTTGGGCTACCGGCAGGGATCGCTGCAGATCCCGCCGGTATGGAATAAAACCCTTTAAGCATTTTTTACTAACCTTTCTATCCTTCGCGCGTCACGGCGGTTCATTGCTTCCCGCTGTGACAGCGTGATCGGTTCGTCAAATTTTTGTTCGGGCGCGTATGTGATATATACGATCTTCTGCCCGCTTGGTTCGCTCGGCTTATCCGATTTACCAGACAGCTGCGCAGTCATATTCAAACTCTGTGCACTAACCGCAGCTTTTAGTTTGTTGTTTAATGCAGACACACTTGCAGCATCCGTTAATTTGCTTGACATGTTTGATACCGCATTCGCCGCCGTATTGCTGTACTTATCTACACCTGCCGCAATGCCTAACGGGATGAATTTACCAACCATATCGCGGAATCTGCGCGACGGCGATTTAATTCCGAGCGCGTTTTTTGCTGCATTCAGCGCATTTTTCGCAAGTCCAGCTAATGCATTAAACAAAGCCGACGCGGCACCTTTGATGCCATTAACAATGCCGCTAATAATGTGCTTGCCGACACTTCCCCAGTTCACGCTCTTGAAAGCGTTCATTCCAGCTGTTGCCGCCGCTCTCAATGCACTCGCCACTAAGCTTGCTGCGCCGGTAATTGCCGACTTGATAAAATTGATTGCAGCACGTCCAACACTTGCCCAGTTGATCGACCTGAATGCATTCATAGCTTGCGTTCCGACCGAGCGCAGACCGCTAGAAACCAATCCTGCGGCGCCGGAAATTGCCGACTTGATGAAGTTGATCGCAGCTTGTCCGACCGATGCCCAGTTGATTGCCTTGAATGCATTTGCCGCAGCCGTGCCCGCTGACTTCAGCGCAGTACCAAGCAGCGCAACGCCGTTCTTGATGCCGTTAACAATTAGCTGGCCGAGTGAAATCCAGTTGAATGCGCTGAATACATTTACAATCGCCAGAATGATATTTGGCAGACTGGCGATCAAAACCGGGAGCGCTTGTATAAGACCAAGTGCCAGCGTTGTGATAACCTGAACACCTGTAGCAAGGATGGTAGGCGCATTATCATTGATGATTCCCGCAATATTCGTGACAATCTGTGGGATGTATTCAATCAGCAGTGGCAAGCTGTTTGCAATTCCTTGCGCCAGCTGCAAGATTAAATTCAGTCCTGCGTCAATCAGCGTTCCTGCGTTTTCCCGCAGCGATTCGGTAAACTGCAAAATCAGCGGAAGTGCCTGCGCCAGCACGTTCGGTATGCCTTCCGCCAAGCCGGATGCAAAATTGTTTATCATCTGTGCGGCAGCCTGCGTCATGGCAGGAGCTTGCGCAATAATTGTCTGTATGCCTTGCTGTGCTAGTATTCCCAGCTGGTTAAAAGCCCCTTCGATTCCGCCGGTTTCGAACGCATCCGTCAGACTGCCCAGCGCATCAGCAGCTGTGTTAACCGCATCTTTTAGCTGGACGGAAAAACTTTCGTATATGGCGTTTCCGAACGTTTCTGCGCGGGATTGTAACGATTTCATCGCGCCCGCCAGGTTGTCGTTCATGACGTTTGCCATATTTTCCGCCGTGCCGCCGGAATTTCGCAACTGATTTTCAAAATCTGCCGCATTGCTGACACCTGCATTTAATATCAGGTTTAATCCCTTGATGCTATCTGCGGTAAAAGTGCTTGATAGCGCAGCCGCCTTTTCGGCGTCGCCCATACCGTTTGTCGCACTTTCGACATCCTGCAAAATATCCGTTAAATCACGATAATTGCCGTTTGCGTCCTGCACAGCAACAGATGTATCACCGATTTTAATCGCGCCATCCGACATTTTAGCAGTCAGGTCACGCATAACAGCCGCAAGGGCTGTACCAGCTTCGCTGCCCTTTAAGCCCTGATTTGCCATCATTGCCAGTAAGGACGTTGTGGTTTCTACATCCTGTCCGGCAGCAGCCATGTTGGCCGCACAATTTTTATACGATTCACCTAGCAGTTCAGCTGTTGTATTTGCGTTGCTTTGCGCATACGCCAGCATGTCTGCAAAATACCCGGATTGCTCGCAAGACATACCGAAGGCAGACATATAGTCTGTCACCATGTCGGACGCGGATGCCAGCTCCATTCCGGACGCTGCAGCAAGGTTCAAAACGCCCGGCAGAGCGCTTGCAGACTGATTCGCATCCCAGCCCGCAAGCGCCATATATGACAACGCATTCGCAGCTTCCGTCGCGGAAAACTGCGTCGTTGCACCCATTTCCTGCGCCGTATCTTTCAGCATTTGCAGATCATCGCCAGTCGCGCCACTGATCGCAGCCACGTTTGACATAGCGCTTTCAAAGTCACTGCCGACCTTGATTGCATATCCGCCTATTGCAACCATTGCACCGCCGATGCCTACAGCCGCCGTTTTGACTGCGTTTCCTAATTTACTTACGCCAGATTCCGCAGTTTTTCCAAGACCGTTTACTTTACTCTTAAAATCGGTATCGTCACCTTCAATTTTGATGATTACCGATCCGCTTTCTGATGCCAATGCCGTCCCTCCTTCTTTCAGGAGATCACAGGCACATTGGCACTGTTAGGTGATCTGTTTTCCGTCTATAATAATAATTTCAAACGTTCGTTTGCACGCCCGGTTCTTGCATACCGCCCACATTCCGGTACTGTTCGCCGTGTTTTTGTACTGCACAGCCGCATTTTCTCGTCCGCAAAATGGACAACATATTTTTTTCAGTTTACTTTTTTTCATGCTTCTTCGTATGCCTTACGCAATTCGGCAATTCTAGCAGCTTCGTAATCCTCGACTGTCTGCGGCTGTTGCTGCGCATCAAATTCTAATCGGCATTGCTCACGTGCTTTCATAACCGATGCCCGCTGTTCCTTCGGCAGCTTTGATGTATCAACCGTGCGAATGTATATCAGCCGCCGAAATGGCGTGTCATCACTCAGTCCAGCGCATAGCTGACAAAATTTCCACCAGTGGAGATTTACTGTGTACAAATCGATCTTGTAATCTCGCGCAAACGACTGATACAGCGCATCTTCATCTTGCTCAAAGTCGTATCCAAGCTGTACGGTGCGTTTGTCACCTGATTCTTCCTTTTGCTCCGCGCCGCCGCGATAAAACCAGATCAGGCGCTCTACCGCGGCATCCACATTGTCGGGGATGTCGTTGCGGTAAAACGCCCGTAAGACCTGTTCGATATTTATTTTATCACGGTGTACATCTGCTTCCAGCTTTGCGAAAATGCGAAAATCTGGATTGATTCGGTATTTTCTGCCATCAACACGCACGGACATTGGCGGCTTGCGAAACATCACTTGTGATTGCCCTTATAGCGCCGCTTCTTGCTGCCGCTCGGCCTGTTCTGCTTCGCCGCAGTCCTGCGCTGCGCTCTGTTTTGATCCGCTTTCGTTACTTCGCCGACGATATATTGCAGCACGTCAAATGCGTCAAATGCATCCGGTTCTTCCGCGTTTTCGAAAATTTTATCAGCCGCTCCGGCGCCCAAGATGTCATCAATGCAATCGCAAGCAAACGCAAACTGATCTTCCAGCGTATCCGCCTCGACCGCCGGATCATTGCCGTATTCCTGCAGTTTCTTACCTGTTTTCAGCACCTTTTCCATGAATTCCGCGTTCAACTTCACCTTAAAGAGCGATCCTGCAATGTCCAGCGTCAATTCCTTCTTTTTAAATTCAAAGCCCATGTTTTCTTCCCCCTTAGGTTGCACTGTATGTGTACTCTGTCGGAATGCCGACGGACGATGCCTCTACGGTAAACGCAGCCAGCGCATTTGCGTCGCCATCACCATCGGATGTCACATTGATGGTCAAATTGCCCTTCTCGCCCATGCCGGTCAGCGCATTGAAATACACGTATGGTACAATTACGTCCGAGCCGGTGCCATACTTAATCTTATGGCTGCAAGCCCAATCTTGGAAGGCATCGCCAGCCAAGCGCTTGCCTGATACCTCAAACTTTCTCTGTGCGCTTGTTCGGCTTGTAGACTTGCCTTCATACATGTAGTTCGCATCCTCTGTTTCAGATTCGATACTCTGTCCCAGTGCCTCTACATGCGGGCCCGCAACTGTGTAATCCACTTCCTTTGTCTGTGACGTTTCGGTCTGGATGCCCAGAATAAAATGGTTGGTTTTTACCTCTCCATCATTCTTTGTTCCGGGTGTAAAACCCGCCGACTTAATCAGTTCGCTTACTTTCATTCAAAAAATCCTTTCTACGTATTCCACTTGCAGCGTGATTCGGTACACAGCTCTGCCATCTTCTACAACAGTCACAATCGCACCCGTGCTGTTGTCGATCACACCAACGCAAGTAATCTTTTCACCCAGCTCCGGATAATCTCCAGTCAGATTGCGCTGGTATATCCAATGCGCAAAATTTTCATACCAGGTCAAATTTTCTGTGTTCTGCGCGATATTTTCGGCATCAAACGGGCAGTCACGTACAAGATAAAACGTCCGCTTTCGGTGGCGCGCCCACATCATCTGTGATACATCTTCCGGTATATCCTCGGCAATAATGGAGAAATCGCCAATTTTGCCTGGATTGCCGTCTACATTCAGGCGCCCACCCGACATGCCATCATATTTTTGCAGCCATTTTCTCAGTCCGGAAATCATCGTGTTCTTTTCGCTCACTTGATTTTTCCTCCTACGATTCGGGCAAAATCAGACAGCACGCGCTTTCCATCCGCTTGCATGGTGCGCCCCACCCAATTTGCGCCGCGGTTTGGCGCTCCATGATACGTCAATGACTTGCCGGTGTAATGCTTTGGTGCTCGTCCGCCCATCGCCTTACCTTCGTGCTGGTAATGCGCATATGGTCCCGTGTATACGATATATCCGTTGTGTCCGCTGCTAACAACTATCTGTTTGCTGTTCTTCAGCATGCCGGATTGCATTGGTACGCGTTTGTCTGCATAGCGTGCGACTGTAGTACCGAGCTTTTTTATAGCCGCTGTGCTTTGTCCTAATCCTCTGCGGCGTAAAATCTCCGCTGTGTTAATGGATGCCGCAACCCCGGTAATCTGCACTCTCATCGCGCTGTCACCTCCACATGATCCAACGGCGTACCAAACAGATACTTTGATACGTTTTCGACCTGACGCCCGCCTGCGTCTATCAGCGCTGCTGCATTGCCCGTAAACGCTCCGATGTCACAGCCGCCAACAACGATGTAATCACCTTGACGCACGGTGCACTCTGCCCAGGCATCCGCCGGAAAATCTACCAACGTAGCCGGTGCACTTGCGGTCGTTGTGCTGCTTGCGTTGATCGCCCGAACATCCTCTGTGTACACGCCGTTTACCGTTGTCGGTTCCCATGCCACCGCATCGTCTGTCAGTGATTTGTTGTAAACCGTTACCGTTGCATTGTATCCAATCATCATGTAACACCTCTGTACAGTAGTCCGGTGTTTGCAAGGTACAGCACCGCAGCATCATACAACTGCTTGTCTGTGCTCTTACCGGATGCCACATATGTTCGAGACACACTATGATTGCTCTCACTGGCGACTTCGCCGCCTGCATCTTGCTTCGCGTACACATCTGCGACTGCACAGCACGCATTTTTCACACGCTCATCTGTTTCCCAATCGCCTGTGATCTTGTCCAGCGTCAGCATATCCAGATAGGCAGATGCCTGCCGAGACAGGCGGGGAAAGTCCGTCTCGGCAATTGCTCTACCGGAATAATCATTGATGTAGTAGTCGTAATCTGCGTAACACATGCAAACACCTACTTGCCAATCTTTGCGTTCTGCGTCTTGTTTTCCTTCGGCTTTCTCGGCTGCCGCAGCCCTACGAATCTGCCCATCACGATGCAGCATAGTGCAGATAGATACCTGCAACCTTGTTGTCGTACACGTCAGCAATTCCGACGTTGCGATAACCGAACTTGTACGCATCCGCATCCGGGTTTGCTTCCGGTGTGATGATCTTCGGCGCAACGTGCTTCTCAAACTGGATAACCGCAGGCTTGTGGATAATCATGAAGTTGATGTTCTTGCCGTCGGTCTTGTCCTTGATATATCCGCCTGCTTCTTCACCGGAAGTTGTGCCGTCCTGCTGGTCGATTGCGGTATAAAAACGCGTCTGCGGCACAGTAATAACCTTTGCAAAGTTTTCCAGCACCGCACGGGACTTATAGGTTTCCAGATCCTGAATCATACCGTACAGAGTCGGTGTCACAAACAGATAGCGCTGATCTGCAGGTACTTCGTCTTCGTCCATCTTTGTCGCGCCGGTACGAATTGCCTTAATAACGGCATCGCCAGTAGATAGCGCCGCGCCTGCGGCAATCTTAGAAATACCTGTAATTCCGGCATAAGTTGCAAAGCGGAATGCGTCCACCTCAGGTGCAACCTTTGTGCGGATAAATTCGCCGGACAGCCGGCCGAATGCGATGCCTGCAGTTTCCAAATCGTCCATGCTGTCAATCACAAACGAACGGCCACGGTCAAAGTTGCACTTTACTGTTTCGTTCGTCAGCGTCACATCACCGGAAACATATCCGCTGTTTCTGCTGTAATCTGCCAGACCCTGCATAGACATCTTCGGGATAATCAGCTCGTTTGCGTTTGCGCCCTGTCGCGCCAGATCAGACGCGCCATCCAGTACGGATGTGCACGAAGCCAGCTTGTATGCTTCGTCAAGCAGCGGCACATACTGCTTTGCCAATTCAATTGCATTTGCCATTATTGTTTACTCCTTTGTGTTATTTGGAAGCCCCATCGCTGCACGCATGGCAGCCATTGCACCCCCAGCATTTCCGCCAGTTGTTCTTCCGACTACGCGCGGCTGCGGATCCCCGCCGTCATCGTCCGCGAAAGCGTGTGGGTCGCTTTCCTTGTAGGTCTTTACATAATCGTCAAGACCCAGCAGCTTGCCATCTTCCAGCTTCAAACCTTTATTCTTGAGATCGGACACAAACGCCTTCTTGGCTGCTGCGCTGGTAAACTGCATACCAGACACCGCACCATTGACAGCATAGCTATATTCCTGCTCGGACAGCTTATCCTTTAATGCCTGTGTGTCTGTGTTGTACTTGTTTTCCCAATCAGCCGCCTTCTGCTTGATGCCATCAATATCCATATCCTTATACGACTGAATTTCTGTATTGGCATCGTTCAGCTGGGTTTTCAGTCCGTCTCGTTCGGTTTCCAGTGCTTCGATTTTACTTCTCAGCGCACCGACATCTGTACTGTGCTGATCCATGATCTGCTTCAAAACGTCATCGCCGATGTCCGGCAGCAAACCCTTGATAAATTCACGCTTCATTGTGTGTTCCTCCTGCCGCTGCGCTTTGTTGTCGCGGGTCGCGTCCGCTGCGGTGCCGTAGTTTTGCGACTTCGGCACGGTCAAAAATAGAGCAGTTTACCGCCGTACTCAGGGCATAATAAAAGGCTACTGCTGTTACACAATAGCCTTGGTATTCGGTTGTTAATAATCAAATAGGTTCATATGTCTGTTTAAAAATATCCGGCTTGCAGGGATATACTTCACTCTTAATGCCGCGAATGATATAATCACCTGGAAGAGCATAATGTATTCCTTCTAAGGTTTTGATTGCCAGGCAGGTTCTCGGTTTGAGATCCATACCAAGATAACCTCTTTCTTCCGTTAAAATTTCGCATGTGCCGGATTTAATCATCTCAACAATCCATGCAGGGTCTTCCAGCTGGTTCTCGTCACCCGTCCAGCAAAACGCTTCAACGACTATCGGCTTCTTTTTATACTTCATAGTGTCTCCTTTCAGAAACAAGGTTCACTCATTTTTCGCAACGGCTTTTACAAACGCTCTCACAACTTCCAATGTAGCCGCCACGCCGAGCAGCAAGTAATATACCGCAGACATTTTCAGCTTTAGTCCAATCATCAACAGCATAATTCCATAAATCATAGTTTCCTCCTAAAAACGGGTATAACAAAACCGCCTTTCCGAAGATTGGCGGTTTCTGATTTCAGTATTTGATAATTCCTGTTCTTTTTTGCTCTTCGTAATACTCTTTCCAATAGTTATACGATTCCACAGCTTCTGGCGGAGCTTTCTCTGTCAGATGTGGCAGTTCTTCATCATCATACCATACCCACTCAGGGTTGGTTTTAAAATACAATAATTTTTTCACATGATCACTTAATGTCATATAGCACCAGCCCCCTTCATGAATGTAGTACAGAATTCTCTTGGCTTGTTACTAGTATACCATTCGCTAAATGATTCTGCAATAACCTCTTGACATATAGGGATGGTATCTACTGTAGAGTACTGAGATAGTTCTTTCGTCAGTGCATTTTCACGTTGTTGAACATTAACGTAGCCATATCCCATATCTTTAAGAACTTTATCTATTTTCTTTTTATAACCCGTCATGTTGTTCGCATATGCATAAGCATGTCCGAACTCATGATAGAATGCACCATCCGGAGTTGTGCCCCGCGGAAACCATCCTTCTTTTACCAATTTTTCATACTCTTCACAATGATAATTCCAATTACCTATGGTCTGTTTGTTGTATCCTATCGTTTTTGTTTTAGGGTTATACCAACCAACGGTATCAGAATTTTTGCTGTAAGAATACGCTATGGTTAAGCCTTCCGCGACTTGTGGATATACAGTTGCCATGCGCTCAAAAGCCGACAACATATGCGATAAAGTCTCTTGATCTCCATAGTATCTATCAAAGCCTTTCACAGTGTAACCCTTCTCTCGCATCTTTTGAGAAAAGTTTTCTATCATATCAGCTTGCTTTTTCGCGGTTGTGCCCGCTTTTCTCGCCTGGCTTCTGCCAAACCCAACGGTTTCCTGTCTTGCGCTCTGAACCTTCAATCCGGTTTGCTCCAAGAAATCCCGCTGTCGTTCCCGCCAGCTACGCAGCTTAACTGCTGCTTCTGTCGTGTCCAATCCAGCGGCTTCCATTGCTGCATACTCACGCTTCCATCGTCTGATTTGGCGTTCATTATGTCGCTGCATTTGGCTTGCTTCATACTCGGTGTACATTTTCCCGTTGTAGGAAATACTCTTATCCTCGTAGCTTCTCAGCTGGTCAGATGTGTATGCATGTCCTACACCCTCGAAGTACGGAAAAAAGCTGTGTCGGCAATTCCAGCCACACAAGCCCGCGCCTGTTCCGTATCCCGTTGCTGACCGGAAATCTGGATACTTTGGATTTTTCCCGGACAGACTGAACACCTGCCCTTGCCACACAACATGTGAGGGACGCGCACCGGCGTGTGCCGTAGTCTCTACCAAGTCGCTGTCCAACTCATCCGCAAGCTGTAGCTGCATCTGTGCCGCTGTCTGGTTGATGCCGGTTACAACAGACCGCCTGACCGCCACTTCCAGCGCGTCCGATCTGCCGGACGGATACTGTACCGCGTGCAAGCCTTGCCGTGATAGCTCTTTGACTGCACTGCGTATTGCTGTGCTGTAGTCAAAAGCTCCGCTCTGTACTTCCAGCCAAGCGCGGTCAAGCGCATGTACAAACTGTGTTTGACCAGCGGACGCTGTTGTTTTCGTCAGATTCTTAAACAACTTTCCAGTTGATGTATATCCGGCGTTCAGGATATTCTTCATCTCTTGTGACAATGCCGTCGGAACATCTGTACCATGCTGTCGGTAATACTCTCGGTCAGTTTCGAGTGCATCGTCACAGGCTTGCTGCATCAGCTGTTTGATTTCGTCTTTGCTCTTGCCGGTCAGCTGTGACAGCTGCTTGATGATTTCCTGCTGCGTTACATTCATTTCACGCAGCTTTTGCCGCTGGTGCTCTGCCGCCGGTATCCAGTAATCATACTGTGCCAGCCGCCGCGCCATGTCAGCAAGAATATCCTGCTCAGCCTGTGCATACAGCGCAACCAGCGCATCCGGCAAGCTGTCTAGTACATTCGGGTCAAGCATCGCCGTTCAACCCAAACGGATCCGCTTCGTCTGTTTGCACCGGCATCATCTTCCGTGCTTCTTCCTCGCTGCACCCGAAGTACCACGATAGCAGCAGTTCCGGGCGGATATACTGTGCCGATGCCATCTGCATACGCTGCGCAAACTCCTTGTCAGTGTCTACAACAATGCTGTCATCCCAGCCGAACGATACTTCATATTTTCCCGCCGGTGCAAGATGGTTGATGGTTGCCCATACATCCATCGCGTAGACAACATCGTTCAATGCATGTTCCAGCGCCGCTTGCAGGGATGCAACTGTGGAATACGATCGCTGCTTGCTCGCCTTGATTTCTTCCGCCGTCTTTTCGACTGTTTGCGGATCTGATAATGTGCCATAGGCAAGCCCACACTGGAACTCAATCAGCTGCAACACGTGCTGGAGCCCCTTATATAGCGGCTCTTCCCGGATTTGCGGGCTGAACACCTGATACAACGGATTGTCAGAATCACCTAAATCCAACGCGCGGAATAGCCGCTTGAATCGCTTTGGAATCTTGACACCGCCGTTTTCATCCAGCATAAATGCCTGTGCAGAAATATCTACGGCGAGTTCCGTGCCCTCGAACTCCCACAGCATCCGGCTCCACTGCTCGTCTGCCTGTCGGATGGTATCAACCGCACGTGCATATACCGATACACCGAGCGGGCTGTCGCGGTCAATGTTGTTTGCCGTCGGTACACGGAAATAGCCAAACAGCGGGCGTGTAATGCCGTCAAGCGTCAGCTCACTATCCAGCCCAGCCCATTGCGGCGCCGCATCCAGCGACACGGGTACGCCGATGCTGTCACGATCATACGACATGTAAGCAACATTTTTGATCGTGTACGTTGTGCCGGTCAACTGGTGACACTCAAAGCGCGTATAAAACTGCCGTCCTCGTGTGTATCTGTCAACGAATACGCCGCCGGACAGATTGCCGGATGAATCGAAACCAGTCGGGAAAAATCGGTCTGCCGGAACGCAGTCAACAACGAGCTGCCCCGCATCTGTAGGATACGGCTTGAACGCCATGCCGCCCAGTGCGCAGCCCTGCTCAATCTTTTGCTGCAATCCCGCAAGCAAATGCTTGTACTGCTCATTGATGTATTCAGCTCGTGTGCTGCCGCTTACCTCGCTCTTTACTTCCAGCACGGTAAGACGCGCCAATTCTCCAGCGATAGCAGCAGGCAGCCCAAGCGGAACTGTTGTGCTATTTTTCCAATCCGGCTCGTTGCGGTACATCCTCTCCCACTGTTCCAGCGCGACTATCATATCGCTGGAAACATCTACATCCATGTGTGTTGCCTGTTTGATATTTGATGCACCAAGCATCTTGCTTACCACCTGCCTTATCCATGACAAAAATTTTTGAAACATCTTACCACCTGAATTTCTTGTGCAGAACGGTCATGCAAAAATAGCGCATGTCATCCATCGCGTGATCGTTTTCCTTAATCACTGCATCCTCTTGCTTTTTGTCATCCCAGCTGTACGCGCCGAACTCTCGAATAATATCCGTACAGCTCTCATGAACTCGGATACGTTCCGCGTTGAGCAGTGAGTTTGTAACGCGGATGCCGTCCAGCACAGCATTATTTGCTTTGATGACACGATACTTGCCATGCCGCCGAATTGTCTCGATGAACGATGCCGCAGACGGGTCTATTACAATCGCCTGAATCGTCCGACCTCTCGCCAGCTTGTCCAGTGCGCTGTAATACTCCTCATCCGTCTTTTGCTGGCGCTCCTCGCGTCCGTTGTAGTAGTACTCTGCTGTGCGGTACGCTGTGCCGCCATCAATGCACCACAGCCCCATAGAGCACGGGTTCATCGTGCCATAGTCGCAGCTGATGTAATACAGCCCTTTGTCCGGACAGCTTGACACAACATGCTTTTCTGCGCTGAATGTCGGATACACCAAACCTTCCGCGCGCTGCCATTGACCGAGAATATATCTCGCGTAATATACCGTTCCGGCATATTCTTTTTTCAGCTCCGTCACGACGTGTTCCGGCAGGCATCCATCATCAATTGTGTATGATTGTTGATAAATATCTGCGTCCGAATCCAAAAACTGCTTAAACCAGTGTAGCGGGCTGTCTGGATTGCACGTCCCATCAAAGCGGCTGTGTTCGCAGCGCAAACGCGATTTCAGCATCTGAAATACATCGACTGACCATGTTGTAACCTCATCGCCGTAAACGTACTCCATTGTTGCGCCCTGAATCTTTGCCACTTGATTCTTCTTGTCTGCGCCAATCGCATAGCACTTCTTACCAAATAGCTGCACAGTGTTTTTACTGCTGATTGTACCGACAAGCACATCTCCCCAGATATTCCGCATCGGGTCTAGGATGTTGCGCTCCAACGTGCCCTGTGTGTTGCCGATCAAGACAATCAATCCCTCGCCGCGGCACGCCATGATGCGCTTCGGAATCGTCACAGCGTAATCTATCCAACTCTTTCCGCTGCCGGTTGCACCAGTCTTGACATTCCATCTGTGATTGCAATGTCGTAAATACATCTGCTGATACTCAGTCAATGGCACTGTCAATTCCTCCTAACAACTCAGCTGCACGCGCAAGCTGGTCTTGCTCTGCATCCTCTCGCGGCGTGCTCTCACCAATCATATCAATCACAACCCTTGCGGCGCGTGCATCGCCGTCCGTTGCCGCATCGACCAATCCCATAATCATGAGCATCTGATTGTCAATATCTTCCACATCAACGTACCTCCGCGCCGCCTTGTTGAATTTCCGCTTGTCGGATACCGGCAGTGAGAGAAACAGATCAGCAGCTTCTTTCATGCTTCGCTTTCTGCGTCTTGCCTTGCCGGATGCAATGCCGCCTTTCCTTGCGTTTTCTCGGCGTTCGCTCGGAGTTCGTTCTTCATTCGGTATCAAGTTTTCTTCATTCGCCACCGTCACCACCTTCCTTTTTCATAGCATAACAAAACCGCCCACGAAATCCGCAGACGGTTGGAATAATTTGAATATTTTTGAATTTTTTACTGTGGAATGCTTGACATTTATACGTCCGTATGTTATAATAAGAACATAGAAAGGAGGTGAACGAATGAAAGAGCTGGAAAATAAAATAGAGGAGCTTATCGAACTGCTGAAACAGCTTGAAAAACTCCTCATACAGCTTATATCAGTTGTCGGCTGGATACTGATTCTGATAAAGCTGTTCTATTGAGACCGTGGGGGCTTAGCCCCCACCCTCATAAGAATCATAGCATAAAGTGCTCTTTCAATTCAAGATGAAAAATCAATTTTTCAGACTTATTTTCCATGTCGCTATTTGCATCGGATTATTCGCTTTCTTGTGCGCATTGATTTATCTGCTTGTGCACGGCGGAATCTGACCGAAAGAAAGGAACATCAACATGTCAGAAAGTAAATATCAGTCTCAAATGAAGAATCTCCGCAAGAATTACGTTCGTTTTCCGCTTGATCTCAAGCCAGACGTACTAGAAGCTTTCCGCGCCGCTTGTGAAAAGAACGGAACGAAAGCTACCACCGAAATCAAGAAGTTTATCAACCAGTATATCGAAGATAATCAGTAATGTACTGCAAGCCGCCGGGTCAAACCGGCGGGCTTTTTT
>ENA-OPDA01001309-OPDA01001309.1-human-gut-metagenome-genome-assembly--contig:-NODE-1309-length-16547-cov-2.924569_pt1 | contig 16547 bp, 13 predicted proteins | sample MGYA00241253_ERZ501486 | MGnify/ENA primary metagenome ERZ501486 (study PRJEB25962, sample SAMEA2042510) | human gut metagenome | biome: human gut; feature: human-associated habitat; material: faeces... | reverse complement strand
GCCCCCTGCATGAGACCGGCGAAGACATCTTCCGCATCTTCGGCTTCAGTAGAAATCTTGCCGTCAGCCCCGACATTGAACGAAACGAGTTTGTTCGCAGAGATCAGCGTATCGCCAGCCTTGTTCCAGTAATTCTTATTCACCTCGTCGTCGCTTGTAAGCTGGAAGGTTTGACCGGCCTCGGCGATCACGACAGCCTTAGAGGTCGAATCGATCTTAAAACTGTCGGCCGTGATGACAACGGCGTTATTAGAGAAGTTTTCCACGTTTGCTACAAGAACGGAGTCCTTGGCAAAAGTGACTGAACCGGCTTGGGGATCTTCGTCAGGTACAGCTGTCAGCGAAGCATCAACTACAAGGCTGCCCGTTGAAGTGATCGTAATCGGCTTAGCAACATAGGCAGCAGCTAGAGTGCCGCCGTTATTGCTCCATGTCAGCGTTCCGTTATCAAAGAGCTTCACGAAATCGGAAGCATCGGTCGTCCCGAGTGCCGCGTAGCTGTTCTGGCCCACAATAATCGAACCGTCAATCGAAGTTTGTGCGAGGAGGAGCTTAGACGCGTCCGTCACTTCCATACCGTCCTTCCAGGTTGGATCAAGGAAGAACTTGATGCCTTTCAGGAGACCATCCTTAATGGTGAGTTCGCCTTTCTTTGAATTCGTACCAACATGGATTACGGCTTCTTTCACCGCATCTCCGGCATTCTCAATGATCTTGCCAGCCTCGACAGCACCAGTAATGATGTGTTCACCCACTTTAGCGGCTAGTTCGCCAATTGTGACCTTGGCGCCTTCGTTTACAGAAATTTGGGTCTGACCATCATCAGTGGAAACATCCAGCTTACCAAGCGTCAAATCGCCTGCTTGTACAGTGATTTTGCCGTTGACAGCCGTGACTTTGTCGAGATTGAATTTGCCATCCTGAACAGTAAGACCGCCAGTAGTTTCTTTGGTGAGATTCACTGTTGCAGAAAGCTTGCCGGAAGTATCCGTACCAGTCTTGCCTAACGTAAGGGATCCCGCAACATCAACAGACTTTTCACTGTCACCGGAGAAGGACACGAGCTCCTTCGAGCCATCCAACGTACCAACGATGGTTAAGGTTTTTTCTGCTGTAATTTCAAGCTTGCTGGCATCACCAACGATGATCGTTTGTCCGCCCACGTTCTTGTCAACTGTGACCGTGCCCCCTGACTCAGTCGGCTTAGCGACGATGTCAGTCTTATCAAGAACAGAACCGTCCGTCACATTGCCGATATCAACTTCAGTTTGCTCTTCTCCCTTATCGTCAACGAGTGTACCGGTGAAATGGACTGTACCGTTGGCAACAAGCTTAGAAGCCGTATCGGAATAAGCGAGGTTGTACTTCGCATCCGTAACATCCAGCGTGCTGCCGGCCGCAAAGATGAGGTGATCGGAACCATATTTCAGTTCGCCCGCATCCTTAGCCGTACCATCTACTCCAAGAGCATTCGTAAAGACCTGATCTGACGAAGTGGCCAGCGTCGCAGTACCATTGATCGTGAGTTTGCCGCTGGTGAGGTCCAATGCTTCAACCGCCATCTTGCCAGCGATGAGTGTGAAATCACCATTCTGCTGTCCTTGGAAGCTCTTAACCGCCAGAGTCCCAGCATCGGCTACAGACATTTCGAATGTACCGTTGCTGATAAGTTTGGCTGCAGACAATGAGCCCGATTCAACCGCGGCAGAACCTGCTGTGAGGGTCAAAGTATCGGTCGTTACAGAAGCACCGGCAATCCGCAGATTTTTGTCGCCGTCAGTGCGATTACCGTCAGTATTGACAGTGAATTTGCTGTAATCGTAGGTGCCCTTGGTGTAGGCAACCGAATAGTTCTTCAGCAGCTCTACTTCTTTGACCTGCGCTTTCTCATTTGACCCGACTGTTGTGAAGTGACCGCCGGCTAATTCCAGTTTCTGTTCGGCAGGAGCATCAGTATCCAAACCTAATTTCAACAGCAGCTCTGTTGTATTGTCTCCTGCAATCTTGGCATCAACCGTAGGAATCTGTCCATCATATATGTTGCCTGTTGTACCATCAATAGATATATAATCTCCTTCATGGTATTCCTTGCCTGCAAGTGTGAACTTCTTATTAGCTTCGTCCATTGCAATATCACCACAGCCAGATACGCAGCATGTTCCCATACCTCTTGCAACAACGGCTGCATGGCTTGTCATACCACCTCTTACAGTAAGAATGCCCTGTGAAGCCTTCATACCTGTAATATCTTCTGGCGATGTCTCAAGTCTTACAAGAACAACTTTCTCGCCTCTTGCATTCCACTCTTCTGCGTCTTCTGCTGAGAAAACAATCTTACCACATGCAGCGCCAGGAGATGCTCCAAGACCTCTTCCTGCTGGAGTTGCAGCCTTAAGTGCAGCTGCATCAAACTGAGGATGAAGAAGTGTATCAAGATTACGAGGATCAATCATTGCAACTGCTTCCTTCTCTGTTCTCATCCCCTCATCTACAAGGTCGCATGCAATCTTTAATGCTGCCTGTGCTGTTCTCTTACCATTACGTGTCTGTAACATGAACAGCTTGCCATGCTCTACTGTAAATTCCATATCCTGCATATCTCTGTAATGTTCTTCCAGAGTTGCACACACATCCTTAAACTGCTCAAATGCTTCCGGGAACTTCTCACTCATTTCCTGAATATGCATTGGAGTTCTTACTCCGGCAACAACATCTTCACCCTGTGCGTTAGTAAGGAACTCTCCAAAAAGTCCTTTAGCACCAGTTGCAGGATCTCTTGTAAATGCAACACCAGTTCCACAGTCATCCCCCATATTACCAAATGCCATAGACTGTACATTAACTGCTGTTCCCCAAGAATAAGGAATATCATTATCTCTTCTGTATACATTAGCTCTTGGGTTGTCCCATGAACGGAATACAGCTTTTATAGCTCCGTATAACTGTTCCTTAGGATCATCTGGGAAATCCTTGCCAATCTTAGACTTATATTCAGCCTTAAACTGTGTTGCAAGCTCCTTAAGATCATCCGCTGTAAGCTCTACATCAAGCTTAACCCCTCTCTCATCCTTCATCTTGTCAATAAGCTCTTCGAAATATTTCTTACCAACTTCCATAACTACATCTGAATACATCTGGATAAATCTTCTATAACAATCCCATGCCCATCTTGGATTGCCGGATTTCTGTGCAATTACATTAACAACGTCCTCGTTAAGTCCAAGATTAAGGATTGTATCCATCATACCCGGCATAGAAGCTCTCGCTCCAGAACGAACAGAAACTAAAAGTGGATTCTCCATATCTCCAAACTTCTTGCCTGTAATCTGTTCCATCTTCTCGATATGTTCGTTAATCTGTCCCATGATCTCATCATTGATCTCTCTACCATCCTCGTAATACTGGGTACAAGCTTCTGTAGTAATAGTAAACCCTTGTGGAACCGGAAGACCAATATTAGTCATCTCTGCCAGATTCGCACCTTTACCACCAAGAAGTTCACGCATATCTGCGTTACCCTCTGTAAACAAATACACCCATTTCTTTCCCATAACAAAACCTCCATAATTTAATATTCAGTTATTTAAGTAGTATGTTTCTTAGCTTGTTAAAATTATAACATAGTAATCGTTTTCGTGCAACCATAAATGTATTTATTTTAATACAATTTTATATACAAGCCTTACATTTACAGAATATGCTTAATATGGGAAAATATTCATGCTGTACTAAATAGTACAACAATAGAGCCATCACTGAAAACACAATATAAGGAGGATTTTTCTATGCCTAAAGACCCTGTTATGCTTTTAAGCTTTGTCAATACACAACTTCGAGACAATTACAATTCATTAGAGGAACTGTGCAAATCTTATATGGTTTCTGAGGAAGAAATAACCAATAAGTTAAAATCAATTAATTATGAATATAATACTGAAAAGAACCAGTTTATCTAGTTCTGTATAAATATGTCTTAATCTGATTATTGATTCGTTGTTCATGATACCTATAGGTAGTCGCATTATCACTTGATTTATAGGACATATCCAGGCAGAATCCTTATTCAACCTTCACTTTTTCTTCCAATCTGCCTATAGATAAACTTCCTTGTGCCTGCCTGATAGGTATATTCCTGCAATTTCATGTATTTCTGCCTGAAATTTGCCTATATAGATTGATTATTTATTGTTCTTATAGGAAATCCCCATAATAATAATTGCATGATTAACAGTCCCCAAGAAAAAAACAATGCCAGCACATCACCAGCATTGTCATCTCTTCAATCACTATTCCCCAGACTTTCTTAAAGCCTCCATATATCTTTCCAGCTTTAGTTTTGCGTCATCACTAAGCTCCTGATAAGTTTCTATCAATGTGTATTCCTTAGAGTCTTTATCAACATATGCATAATCCATATACTTTCTTGAATTATTCATATCTTCTGTGCCAGCCAGCAGTTCATATGGAGAAATATCCAGTGCTTTGCATATTACCATTATCTTATCTGCTGACGGATTATTCTTCTTTATCTTCCAATCACTTACTGTACTCTGAGAAATTCCTGTCCTACTGACAAACTCTGCCTGCGACATTCCTTTTTCTTCAAGATACTTATATATTCTCTCACCTATCTGCATATTCCACCATTAATAGAACTGATTAACTCTCTTAGTAACATAATTGACATCCTGTGCATATCCAATTGCATTATCAGAATCAATCACTCCCTTATTATACAGATCAAGAAGTGCATCATCCATTGATATCATGCCCTCTTTTCTTGCTGTCTGTAAAACACTGGATATCTGATATGTCTTGGCTTCACGGATAAGATTCTTAATCGGAATCGTTCCATGCATAACTTCAAATGCAGCAACTCTTCCACATCTGTCTGCTGTTGGTATCAGCTGCTGTGAAATAACTGCTTCAAGAACAACTGCAAGCTGAATTCTTATCTGCTGCTGCTGGTGCGGTGGAAACACATCAATAATACGGTCAATTGTTGCCGCCGCTCCAATTGTATGAAGTGTCGAGAACACGAGATGACCTGTTTCTGCTGCTGTTATAGCAGTAGATATAGTTTCCAGATCTCTCATCTCTCCTACAAGAATTACATCAGGATCTTCTCGCAGTGCTGCACGGAGTGCATCAGCATATGAATGCGTATCAAGACCGATTTCTCTCTGATTAATCATTGCTTTTCTATGCGAATGAAGATACTCAATCGGGTCTTCAAGTGTTATTACATGAGCATTACGTTCATCATTAATTTTGTCTATAAGAGAAGCAAGTGTTGTAGATTTACCTGAACCTGTTGGACCCGTTACCAGAACCAGTCCTCTTTTCTTGGCATACAAGTCAACAACAGACTTTGGAACGCCAAGGCTTTCCGGCTTAGGAATCTCTGTTCCTACAATACGCATGGCACATGCCACAGACCCTCTCTGTCTGAATACATTAACTCTGTATCGTCCAATATTAGGAACAGAGAATGAAAAATCAAATTCTCCTCTGTCTTTAAACATTGCCTGCTGCCTGTCATCCATAATATCAAGAATAAGCTTTTCACAGTCATCTGGTGAAAGCTTAGGATAATCAAGATCCACAAGTTCACCATTAATTCTGACTCTTGGTGGAAGTCCTACAGTGACATGCACATCACTTGCCTTCTTTTCTTTAGCTATCGAAAGTAATTGCTCTACAGTAAACATTATTAAGCCCCCATATATCTATAATTGTATATCTGGCAGATTCTTAGTCAATCTGCTCAAGTTCAATTTCTTCTACTCCTGAAGAAACTGATATTCCAGAAGAAGCTGATGTATCTGCTGCCTTAGGTCTTGAATCATCTTCTTCAGCTTCATAAGTTGCTTTAACCATCTCAGCTATAGTTGTAACGCCATCTTTAACCGCATTAACCGCAGCCATCTTAAGCGTATTCATACCCTCACTTATAGCCTGTTTTTTAATCTCTTCTGCTTCTGCATGCCTTGATATAAGTCTCTTTATAGACGGTGTTATCTTCATAATCTCATATATACCAAGTCGTCCATAGTATCCTGTTCCATTACATAACTTACATCCGCATGGTTCATATATTGTAAATGGCTCATCAGGATTAACTCCAAGCATCTCCTTCTCAGCTGCACTTGCCTCTTTTGGCATCTTACAGTCACACAGCTTTCTTACAAGACGCTGTGCGATAATACCAACAAGTGAATCAGCTATGAGGTATGACTCAATTCCCATATCTTCAAGACGGGCAACAGAACTTGCCGTACTATTAGTATGCAGTGTACTTACAACAAGATGGCCTGTAATAGATGCTCTAACCGCAATCTCAGCAGTCTCACCATCTCGGATCTCACCAATCATAATGATATCCGGATCCTGTCGTAAGATTGATCTTAATGCAGTTGCAAATGTAAGATTTGCTTTATTATTAACCTGAACCTGATTAATACCATCAATATTAGCCTCAACCGGGTCTTCAACAGTAATAATATTAACATCTTCTGTATTAAGTTCACTTAACGCAGTATAAAGAGTTGTAGATTTACCAGATCCTGTAGGTCCTGTTACAAGAATAATTCCATGTGGATTCTTTAATATATCATCAAATACCTTAAGATCAGCCGGTGTAAGTCCAAGTTTTGATTTATCAATGTTAAATCCTTCCTTGGACGCAATTCTCATAACGCATTTCTCGCCATATACTGTAGGAAGATTAGATACTCGGATATCATATTCTCTTCCGTCTACGTTAATGGTAATACGTCCATCCTGTGGTTTTCTCTTCTCAGAAATATCCATTCCTGACATAATCTTGATACGGGTTGTAATAGCACCAAGAAGTGTATTATCGTACTGGATAATTTCACGAAGATTACCATCTATTCTGTATCTTACACGGATATCTCTTTCCATCGGCTCAATATGTATATCAGAAGCTCTCTGTCTTACAGCCTGCTCAATTACACTATTGATAAGCTGAACAATAGGCGCATTCTCAATCTCTTCTCTTCTCGCCTTGTCTTCTTTAGTTTCTTCTCTTACAGTCTCGCCCTGCTCTTTCTTATACAGATCCACAATACTCTGTGCCTGTTTCTGTCCAAACGCCTTATCTAAAAATGCATTAATATCAGTTGCATTAGCAAGAACCGGAACAACCTGTTTACCAGTTACAATATTAATGTCATCCATGGCAAGAATATTAGTAGGATCAGCCATGGCAACCCTGATTGCTCCAGGATTATCAGGTGCATCACCTAATGGTACGAGAGTGTACTTTCTCATAATATTCTCATCTAACATAGACAGAACATCATCACTTATCTCCGTCTCTCGCATATCAACAAAATCAATCCCCAGACTGTCGCAAAGTGCCTCATTAATATCTTTCTGGGTAGCATATCCCAATGCTATAACCATCTCACCGAGCATCTTCCCCTGCTCTCTCTGTCTTGAAAGTGCAGTCTGTAACTGGTTCTCATCTATAATTCCCTTTTTAACAAGAACATCACCCAATCTAACTTTCTTTCTGTAATTCACCTTCAACCTCTTTCCGCAGGCAGTCTCCACTCCTGCTATTGCGCATTTATAGTAAGATTATATCACATCAACATACAATATACAAACAGCTATTTAACCTCTTTTATAGTATAGTTGTCACTTTTACTGCCAATACATTCACTGTAAAGTGAATCGTAATCTGTACTGCAGACATACCTCTTTTCTTCATTATCATGGTTCATATCAAATGTTCCATCTGCATTTATATAAGCATTGCTATATGAAAATGCAAAATAAACCGTTTTGCTGTCTTCCGAGTCAGATATTGTCGCTGAAGCAGTTATATATATGTAATTATTAGTCTCTCCAGCATTTCCTTTTTTCTGTAAATAATATATTCCAGTAATCTTTGCATCACTGCATGTTTCCTCATTAATGTGATACAGATAGGCAGTATCCTTTGTTGCTTTATATAACATATGAAATGTGTTATCTGCCGTTTCTTTATTAATTGTCTCCAGAACTTCTTTGCTAACCTGTTCTATAACCTTTTTATCAATCAGCGATACATCATCAACATATTCCGGAAGCTTGTCTGCATTATAAGAAGTTTCTATATTATGTACAAGAAATCCGTGTCTTGCAATATCTTCATAAGAAGTATTGCATGTTATCTTCACTGAATCCCCAAGACTTATATTGTCTTTTTTATCAGGAGTAAATGTAAGTCCTGACAGATACTCATCTTCCCAGTTATTAGTGATAACAATGCCAGCCTGCGGACTTACACCTGTAAATGTAACATCAACCTTATCAAACAATTCCACAGATGTTCCTTTTGATATTCCTGATGCTTTTATCTTCTTATTGCCGCCTCCCACGCTGACTCCTGCCGCATCCTCATATTTTTTATCAACCTCAAGCCTTACTTTATAAGTATCACCATTGGCAATATCTTCTTCATCTGTACTTGTTTCTATAGAAGCAATCAGCATTTTAACATTGTATGATTTATCTGAATCTGTACTTTTACCCATAAGCTCCTTATACAGCTTATCCTTATTAAGAGTAAACACCGGTTTTGCATATCCGTTAGCACCTTCATAACTTATAGTTATATAATCCCACACATCAAACTGCTGTGAATGGATAAAAAGTGCAACAGCAATTACCGCTATCACTCCAGCCGCTGCAATAATCAGTCCTACGCGGCGTTTCTTAATTGTCCGTCCCATAAACTGGAACTCCTTCTTAATCTCCTTTTCAATTGCTTCACCCTTATGTGAAAATTCTTTTAACTCCATATCATACTCCTACTGGTCTTGTCGCCTCTCTTAACATATTCTTTTCTTCTCCATCAAAATATATTACTCTTCCAACTGGAAACTTGTCGCTTCCACCTGATTTTTCAATAATGATGTCTCCTTTGCGAAGAAATTTTTCTTCTATATTTTTCTTTTCAATTATTCTGGTAACTATATTACTATAATTGACCGTACCTTCATTGGTAAAATTGGTAGTTCTAAGAACCGGAATTCCATTTCCATTCTCATCTTCCATTCCCCATTCTCCAGATAAAGCTCTCCCTGTTATTTCAATCAATTTTGCCATTTATTTCTCCCACAAATATAAACAGCGAAAAATTTGCTCAGGCTATGAAGCGTCTATGGGATGTTTTTACATTGCTTTGATTAACCATTGCATACTGCATCGTGGTGTCGATTTGCTGATGTCCCAGCAATTTCTGTACTTGTTCAATCGGCATCCCTTTATCTATAGCTCGTGTTGCCATAGTTCGACGGAATTTATGCGGATGGATTCTCTCTAATTTTAATTCTCGCCCTAATTGTCTCAATCGTATTTCCACTCCACTGATTTTCAGGCGTTTATGTGGATCATTGAGCGTCACAAATAGTGCCGGATTATCGTCAGTCCGGCATTTTAAATAATTCTGCAAATGCAGTTTTGCTCTTGCATCAAAATAAACCCTGCGTTCTTTATCACCTTTTCCGTATACAATACATTCTCTTTCATTGAAATCAATATCTGCAATATCAAGATTTACCAGTTCACCAACTCTCATTCCAGTTGAAAAAAGTAAATCTATAATAGCAAGATCACGCTTTTCCTTGCAATTATCACGCAAAATCTCAATACTCTCATCGGAAATGACTTCTTTTACTACCGTTTTCGTCTTGATTTTGTGGATACGCTTCACCGGACTTTTTAAAATATGATCCTCTTCCTCCAGCCAGGAAAAAAAACTGGATAAATTGCGACGAATATTGTCTATTGTCACCTTTCCACAGTTGTTGATTTTCTGATAATCAATCAAATATTGGCGAATATCCTCCGTTGCAATCTGACGCAGTGGTATCGTGATTCTTTTCAGCATATGCTCAATCGTTACACGATAATATTGAATTGTCCTGTCTGAACACCCCTCAATCTGTTTTGCCGTCAAAAACATTTCCAGATATTTCTCATTTGAAATCTCTTCCTGTACCTGTTTCGCCTCATTCAAGTGATAAATCAGTACTTTCTGAAGCTTTTTCATCTGCATTACATTTAAAAATTCCGTCATGTCGTTTAAAATATTATAAATCTGATTTTCCATTTTTCTGCACTCCTGTTTTTGCAGAAAGTATAACAGATTTTTCCTAAAGAATCTTATTTTCCTCGTAACATTCGAAAAGATATGATGGATTTTCATAATAAACACTACTGTTATAATCATCTATTTTCTCGCTCAGAAAAGAATTATAAACTCTAATCAATGCGTCAATTACTTCTATTTTCTCTTTTTTTGAAACCTGCTTAATAAGGCGTTTATAGACTTTTCCAATGTCCCAGTGTGTAGGAATTGCATACTGACATTCTCCGACATTATCAAAATTTCCCTTTTTAATCTGAGCTTCTTCGATAAAATCTTCGCTTACCCGATCAATGTTATCACTATGGTAAATATCCGCCAGATCATAAATCTTATCCAGACGCTTTTTTCCTAATGCATTAACGACATCTGCCCTGGTATTTTTCGTTTTTCTTGCAATATAATCAATCAACGCACAGGTAAAAAATAAATCATTATCCTTTCTGGCTTCTCTTCCATTCTCCATTATTTAACCACCTCAAATCCCCTGTATTCCAGACATTTCAGTGCTTCTTTAGAGCAAAAGTTTATCTGATGTGTCGGATATTTAAACTTTGCCAGCACCCAGAACTGCTCTCTCGTAATCGAGCCATCCATATAATCAGAAATATAATTGTAAATCTGATCATCTGCCATCGCTCCGATCACAATATCATAGTCATGTGTTTTTCCTGCTCGACAGTCAATGATAAAATCCAGCCATTCATCTGTCATTTCCCGGAAATCTTTAATCTTTAGTGAAGAATTTAAACGCACATCGTAAATGGAAACGATCTTGGTATCATAACGTTTTGCCCATCTCTGAGCCTGTTCTTTGATAATCGTACAATAAAAACCTGTCCCAAAATCCTTCGTGTTGCGTCCCTTTCGAATTTCCGGATGTTCCACTGCCATATATCCTCCATGATATACTGTCATTTTTGCCATTTCATCACCCTTTTCATCCAAAATACTTCTGCATCAGACTGTCAAATAATAACTGCGTCTCTTCCAAGGATTTTTGAATCTTAGATTTTGATTTGTCAACGGATACAACAAAGTCTGCAAATTGGTTTTGAAGTTCTATTGGTGGTAAAGCAATTGGTATTATATCCAAATTTGCCCTATTCAACTTCTTCTGATCAATTCCTGTTACCCAGATACTAATATCCATGAAGTTAATATGATACATTAAATAAATCATATTACATTCATCGGTACATTGCTGAACATGAGCGTGATTATTTACCCATATTTTTCCAGACGCTAAAAATGCAATAGGTTTACTACGCAATTCTAAAGCCTTTCCATCTTCAGAAATCAAAAGAAAATCTCCGTCTTGTCTATAATCATTTACATAATCTACAATTCCAGTTGCCCCATAATATGGATAAATACCCTGCATCTTTTTTCTATCTGCGTCTTTTACAGGCTTTCTCTTAGAATCAAGATTAATAGTAATATCTTTAAAAGGCTTTCCTCCCCATCGTTCAGTCCCATATTTTACATCCCCAAACATCTCTGCAAATCGGGATTTGACAAGGGTGTCCAGTAAACCAATTTCTTTCCGACGCATTGAAATAATGTTATTTAATTGTGTAAGTACTTCTACAACCTGTTCTTGTTCAACTAACGATAATACAGGAACTTTAATATTTTTTACATAACCTTGCGATATATGTGCCTGAGCTCCCCCAACACAATCAGCTAGGATTTTATGTCTCTGCGATATCAAGTAATAAAACAAATATCTTTGGTTCAATGCACCACACGGCAGAATACCTGTTATTGACTGATTTCCACAAGCCGCAAAATTTAAATATCCTACTTTACCCGCAGTCGCACCTGTCAATGCAATCATGACAGTGTCAGCTGGCATCATTCGAGTACTACTATTATCATAGCCTTCTTGAGTTATATACTTTCCTGCTGAATTAACTTCACAATTTTGACAACATCCAGACTGTAACCAAGGAATACTTCCATTATCCCAATATTCTCTTTTCTCCGTTGATGGAGTTCCACCTGTAACTACAGTTGTCAATTCTATTATCTTTTTATATTCCATCTATCATTCCATCCCTACAACCCTGCATTTACCTTGCAGTTTCATCTGCACTGCAAAATATAAATTTCTCGCCCTTTATTTTAAATAAAGGCATCTCGGTTTTACTGTTTCTTATTTCCATATACATATTTCTTTCAGAATAACATTTTTCAATGCCTTGTGCAAGTCGTTTCCTTTGATTTGTTGCAGTTGCTTATTATTTATGTTGTCTTTTTAATATTTTTTATTTTCTATTGATTTAAAAAGAGTTATATGTTAGTATAACAGCAAAGCATATTTTCTTAACGTTCTTGGCATCATGCCGTCTATTAATCTATTTCACATTTCGAAAATTCATGCTTTTCTTTCAAATTAATAAAAAAGCAGGAGTTTCAAATGTTGACCGATTAGCAGACTGCATATCTACCGCACTTTTGTATACTCCTGCCAAAGGAGGTACTTCTATGGTGCAAAATGAAACACTGAAAGCAAACCGGATGTACAAAGACACTGTATTCCGTATGCTGTTCTCTGACAGGAAAAATTTATTGTCACTTTATAACGCAATCAGCGGTTCGCATTATGATGATCCGGATAAACTTGAGATTGTAACACTGGAAAATGCCATTTATATGGGCATGAAAAATGACCTAGCTTTTATCGTTGATACTGATTTATTTCTGTATGAACATCAGTCTACTTACAATCCAAATATGCCGTTGCGTGATTTATTCTATATTTCCAGTGAATACCAGAAAGTAGTAGATCACAAATCTCTCTATTCTTCTGTATTACAGAAAATACCGGCACCGCAATTCATTGTATTTTACAATGGTCTGGAAAAGAAAAAGGACTACTGGGTAAACCATTTATCCGAAGCTTTCGAAAACCAATCCGGTGATCCAAAGCTGGAACTGGAAGTTCTGACACTGAATATCAATGAGGGACACAATAAAGAACTGATGGAACAATGCCAAACTTTAAAAGAATATGCACAATATGTAAATTATGTACGCAGATACGCGAAGGATTTTGAACTGAATGAAGCAGTCAAACTGGCTGTCAATGAATGTATACATGACAACATTCTTTCCGACTTTCTTCGTGTAAACAAAGCAGAGGTGATCTCCATGAGTATATTCGAATACGATAAAGAACTGGAAGAACGTAAACTCCGTAAGGCTGAATATGAAGCTGGAGTAGCTGATGCAAAAAAGCAAACTGCTCTCGCTCTTGCTTCGAGAAATATGAGCTATGCTGAAATTTCCGAAATACTTAATGTACCTGTAAAATCTGTTCTTTCCTGGATTAATTCTCAAAAATAGAATTTAATCTAATCTTTTTGGTTTCCAAACTGCAAAACCCACAAGGTTAATTTACACTCGTGGGGCTTGCTCTGTTGTTGGATTTGCTCTGTTGATATTCTATATTTTAGCTGTGTGGAACATGAAAATCACTTTGCTACACGGTAATCTCGATCTGGTTGCCTTCGATTCCCACTACGCAGCTCTCGTAATATCCGTCTCCGGTTGTCCGTGGACCGCTGATGATTTCATAACCATCTTCTTTTAATTTTGCTGTCAACTCATCTACTTTTTCTTTGCTTCCGACGCTGAATGCAATGTGAATATATCCGGTCTGTGTCAGGGCTTTCGGAGAATCCTGCATCTGCGGCTTATTCATAATTTCCAGTCTTGCCCCATCGTCAAAGGAAAGGAAGTAAGAGCGAAAGTCTGTTTTCGGATTGTGATAACCAGCGTTTGCTCTGGCATTCAGATAGGTTTCAAAAAATGTTTTTGTTTTTTCGAGATCTTTTACATACATTGCGATATGTTCTATTTTCATGCCATCTCATCTCCTAACATTTTTTCAAGTTCTGCCATGCTCTCCTGTACTTCTTTTTCCAGTGCCCGTAAATTTGCCATAATCTCAGATGTTGGCGGATATTCTACCGGAATGTATTCTATTTCTTTGTATTTGTTGATGGAAAGGTCATAGGCATTGTCTACGATTTCCTGTTTTTCTACAAAAAATGACTGGTCAGTTCGTTTACGGTCATTTTCTGCTTCCAAATTTTTAAATCTTGCGATGATATCCGGAATATCGTTTTCTTTGACTTCGGAACGTTTGTCATCCAGGCTGCGTCCGTCTGCTTTCATATCATAGAACCACACTTTGTCTGTTCCGCCATGCCCGGTTTTCGTAAAGATCAGGATCGCTGTAGAAACTCCGGCATATGGTTTGAACACACCGGACGGCATGGAAATCACTGCTTCCAGCCGCTGTTCTTCCACGATTGCTTTCCGGATATCTTTATGTGCTTTGGACGAACCGAAAAGTACGCCATCCGGTACGATGCAGGCACATCTTCCGCCTATTTTCAACATTCTTACAAACAGTGTCAGGAAAAGGAGTTCTGTCTTTTTGGTTTTGCAGACTTTCAGAAGATCTGCCGATACAATATCATAATCCAGGCTTCCTTTGAATGGTGGATTTGCCAGGATCAGGCTGTATTTTTCTTTATCTTCGTTCTGGTCGGAAAGACTGTCTCGATATTCGATATTCGGATTGCTGACACCGTGTGTCATCATGTTCATTGCTCCGATACGCAGCATCGTTCTGTCCATATCGTAGCCGTGGAACATATGATTCATATAGTGTTCCTTGTTTTTTGCATTAAACAGAACTTCTGCTTTTTTCTTCTTTCGAAGGTATTCACTGGACTCTACCAGGAATCCGGAGGTACCGCAGGCCGGGTCGCAGATCAGGTCATCGGCTTTTGGATCCATCATTTCTACCATCATTTTTATGATATGACGCGGTGTGCGGAACTGTCCGTTTGTTCCAGCAGTTTTCAGTTTCAAAAGTAAATGTTCATATACATCTCCCCGGACATCTTCACTTCTTAACTGCTCCATTTTTTCGTAGATTTCATCCATGGCAGTCACGATCTTATCCAGCATGACCGGTGTCGGCACTTTAAAGATCGCATCTCCCATATATTTTGCATAGGCACTCTCTTTATCTCCATGAAGATTTTTGATAAACGGGAACACATTTTCCTGCATATTTGCATACATTTTCTGAGCCGGAAAATCGTGAAATACGCTCCACTTGAGCTGATTCCCCGGAACTTTTCTGTCTCCGATTGTTACGTTTTCTTCAAATATGCTTTTATATGGCAGACCAAGCATAATGCTTTCTTTCATATGTACGTTATCTGAATCATCCAGATCGCGGATAAACATAAGATAGGTCATCTGTTCGATCACATCGAGCGGATTTGTCAGTCCGCCTGTCCAGAAAATTTCCCATAAACCGTCTACTTTATTTTTTAATTCCCCTGTAACCATATTTTTTGTTTTCCTTCCTTTTCATTCTATATATTGTCAAGCGGATATTCGCAATCCGCTTTGCTACTTGCTCATAACATTTAAGGCTCCGTCCGGAAAATTTCATTTAAATTATCTACCTGATAATTATACGGTTTTCGTCTATTTTTCGCAACAAGCGAATATTCTTTTGACAAGCTTCCGTTTCTCTGCATATAATAAATGCACAGAGTTAGTTATAACTAACTTCATAAAACTACAGGTACTGCTATATGATACCTGCAACAAGATTCTGAGGGAATCTGCTCACTGTTCTGCAAAAATGGGCATATTCTTTAAAGAAGTGGAAAAGGGGAAGTATTTTATGATACAGAAACACAAAAAGCAGCCACTAAATTTTCTTAAGTACATTGGTCCGGGACTTCTGGTCACGGTCGGTTTTATCGATCCCGGGAACTGGGCTTCGAACATTGCCGCCGGTTCTGGGTATGGCTATCAGCTTCTGTGGATGGTCACGCTCTCCACGATCATGCTGATCCTTCTGCAACATAATGCCGCCCATCTCGGCATTGTTACCGGACTTTGTCTTTCGGAGGCTGCCAGCACATACATCAACCGAATTCTCAAGAACATCATTCTGTCTACGGCAATGCTTGCTTCGATTGCCACAGCTATGGCGGAAATCCTGGGCGGTGCCATTGCATTGGAAATGTTGTTGGATATTCCTATTATATGGGGGGCTGTGCTGACAACGCTTTTTGTCTCCATTATGCTTTTCACCAACTCTTACAAAAAGATCGAGCGTTCCATTATCGCATTCGTCTCGGTGATCGGGCTGTCGTTTATTTATGAGTTGTTTCTGGTGGATATTGACTGGCCGGCCGCAACGGTGGGGTGGGTCACTCCGGCTTTCCCGAAAGGAAGTATGCTGATTATTATGAGCGTACTGGGGGCGGTGGTAATGCCGCATAACCTGTTCCTGCATTCGGAAGTGATACAGAGCCACGAGTACAATAAAAAAGAT
>ENA-OPDA01001308-OPDA01001308.1-human-gut-metagenome-genome-assembly--contig:-NODE-1308-length-16552-cov-2.459114_pt1 | contig 16552 bp, 22 predicted proteins | sample MGYA00241253_ERZ501486 | MGnify/ENA primary metagenome ERZ501486 (study PRJEB25962, sample SAMEA2042510) | human gut metagenome | biome: human gut; feature: human-associated habitat; material: faeces... | reverse complement strand
TGGGTGCTCTCGCCGGTAGTATTCTAACAGGAACTTCTCGTAGAGATGACTCATCTCCTGACTATCCTCAAATACGGAGAGCTTATAGCTGCCGTCATCTTCGGTCTGGAGCATACCATTCAGAACGAGCTGACAGATACCAATGAGCATCTGATAGTTCGAATTATTTCTGTGGAAGCGTATGTCAGACCACCGGATAGTGCTTGGCTCTACCTCATCAATAGACGAGAAGAAGAGCATCTCACTGCGGAGGCGTTGCCGATACTCTTTCTTTACCCCGTTACTGCCTATCAGAATCAGTGCTGTGGTCTTGATTATCTGATTCAAGAGATTGTTTTCGGAGAGTTCATCGTACTCACAATGAAGCTGCTGGCGATGGGCTATCTGGTTTCGAATCGTACCGGGGAAAGAGATTTTGCCGCGCAGCACGGAAAGGTCTCCTTTTTGGTCGATATACTCTTTATAGAGCCCCTGCTTTAGCTGCTGGCTGATACCTTGGGACAGAATTGCGGCAAATAGGTCCTGAGCGTTGTCGAACTGGACGGTCGCCATATGCGTATAATTCTTTTGCTGCAAGGTCTTAAAAGCATAAGCAAGCATGTAGTAGATATTCTTAATAAGGATTTGTTCTCTATCACTTGCTGCCATTATTAAAGACCCCGTTCAGGCGGGATGCCCATGTTTCATATTGTTCTTCGTCATCGAACCAATATTCTGCCAGCATTGGAAGAATATCGTACTTTACGATGCTCCTGAGGAGAGTATCGGAACACGGTTCATCGAAGACAAAGTAACTATGCCCTATGCAGAAACCCTTGCCCAGTGTCTGCTTAATATCTTCGTTAAGTTCTTCCACTTTCTCGACAAGAGCTCCCATTGTAGTGTTGCCTTTGCTGCTCAGGTATTCCTTAAAGCCCTTGGTGTCGAATCCCGGTTCCATATCAACGAAGCTGAATCGGCGGCGCAAGGCATAGTCAATCATAGCTAAGCTACGGTCTGCAGTATTCATCATGCCGATGATGTAGAGATTCTTCGGTACAGTAAAGGAGCGGCCACTGTAGGGGAGCATCGCGGCCTGACCGCGATAGTCTTTCTCAATCAGCATGAGCAGCTCACCAAAGATTTTGGAGAGGTTTCCGCGATTGATTTCATCAATGATAAAAAAGAACTTCTCATCTGGAGCATCTGCTGCTTCCTTGCAGAAGCGTTTGAATATTCCATCTTGCAGGATAAAGCCTGTGGCGGCGGGCTTGTACCCTTCAACAAAGTCTTCATAGGCATAATTCTGATGAAACTGCAAAAATTCAATATGGTCCTCGTTCTTCTGGCCCATGATGGAGTATGCCAGTCTCTTCGCAGCAAAGGTCTTGCCAACACCCGGCGCACCCTGCAGAATGATGTTTTGCTTACGCATCAGCACAGCATACAGCTCATCATATTTGGCCTCGGAGATAAATACCTCTTCCAAGAAATCCTTCTTGGTATACTCCGTTGTATCTGTGTCTTCGTCAGGCACTTCCTCGCCATTCACAATTTTTAGCGCCTCGGCCAGTTCAGGACGCAGCTTCCAAATGTATACGCCGTCATCTTCTTTATCGGCTTTCTTGCCCATATACAGAATAGACCACCAACGAATACTCTCGTCTTCCCTCTCGGCCAACTTGCAATGAGTCTTTTCATAGACCTTCTTTGCAAATGCGATAGAGTTCACATTGTAGGTATTGGCATTATCGCCATACTTCTGTGCCAACTGTGTGCAGGTTGCTTGCCCACCGTAATCCACCAGACGCTTAATAACGGTCTTGGCACTTTCGTGGTATACCTCTTTATCTGCCAGTAACGATACCCAGTTTGCCACCGTGATGCCGGGGTTATAGTCTTTCGGCTCCCACTCCTGCTCTGCCTTTTGCTCTTTTAGAATTCGCTCGGTATAGCAGTAGGCCAAATCGGTAGCGAGCATTCGATATTCCGGGTCTGAATAATGCTCTGCTGTCATCCCTTGCGTTTCCCAACTACGGACTTCCGGCTTTTGCTTCATCAATTCGGTCACTTCATTATACAATGCCAGCCATTCACGGATGTTGCTATCCAGACGACCTTTTATGATGCGATGGTCGCTGCCAAGGGCAATCGAGAGATTCCGAGCTTGTGTGTACTGATATACATAGTATTTTTCAGGATAGGCAAGCCAAAGATAGAGTGCTATGGTGCGTTCGTCCTGAAAATGGTTCTTTGCGCCGTTACCGACACGCTCCAGCAAGTCAGCCGATTTCTGCTTGAAAGAGTGAAATCGCTCGATAATATCCTTGCTCTCATCAAAGAGGTCTTTGAACATGACTCTAACCGTATCGGGCTCTCGCTCTGCAAAGTCCTCAATCATCCCTTCAGGGAAGCGAGCTTGTGAAACCATCATATGGCTTACGCCACTCAATGAGCGCTTTATCATGTCCGAGAGGTCCTGTGCTTCAATATCCCAGTTATCCTGAAATGTTTTGATGCCGCGCCACTTGAATTCTTCCTCTTCCCAGTAGCTTTCACCATTTTCCCCTTTGTGGTTGGTGAAGTAATTCTGGTACTCCTTGACCAACTTATCAAATTTCTTTCTGTCAATCATGATACACACCTGCTTTTTGATGGCTTCTACTGCACTGAACTATATATAGATTTATTTTATAGTTTTTGTCGCGAAATTGCAAATAAAGTCTGTTCTATCCGTGCTTTTTTGCCTATTGCACAATGAGCGCCATGTATCTTTGTTCACTTCATCCATTGACAATATCAGCAGTCAATCTCCACCGTCTCGTCTTCACAATTGACTTTATCCAGAGGTTCGCCCCACGAATAATTTATGTACTGTTCTAAAGGGTCATCGTATGCCGAGTAATCAAAATCATCGCCGCCATCACGAACCGGATTACCATTCACAGTAGCATACCAAGTATCGAACCTCATAAACCGATGCTCAGAGCAGTATTCCTTATACTGCTTAAACAACTCCTCACACTGCGGCCACGGCAGCGGACTCTTCACATAGAAATTCAACTGCCACGGCGTATACTCGCTCAGGTCCTCCACCCCGTACCGTTCCAGCCCTTTGAGAGCTTCCTTTCCAAATTTGCCTCTAAAAATTCTGCGGGTCTGCTTGTCCATGTTCATAGTAAAAACTCCTTTGTTTAGTAGGGCTTGAATTTTGCCCTCTAATGTATAAGAGAACAAGAAATCAGAAATTTTCCAACAAAATTTCAAATTTTTCTCTTTATAAATAAAACAGAGCAAAAATCCTCCAATTGATTCACTTTTTGAGTTTTTTTCATTACTTTATAAAGAGAATTTTCAGGTCTGAATTGTAAACTCAAAAAAGTCTTTCTATATATGAACATCGCTGGAAGCAACCAAAAGTTCGAGAAGCAAGCTGTAGAAAATCTCTTTGAATTTTTGTGCATTTTCACGAAGATGCTGCTTCTGCTCTGGAAGTCCAGATTATGGGACAAGTTATCTGATATAATTTAGGTAGTGAACGAAAAATAGCTCCGACACTAATGTCGGAGCCTAAAATCACTATCTATGGCAGCGTAGCTCGCTGCGTTCGAGGTATCAGATATGACGAACTATTCTAACTATCCGCGTCACAGACTTGTCCCCAATAGCTGCATCATCTGCTTTTCGCCGAATGCTTATTCTTGGTGTTCACTCACTGGCAGCACGAAGAAGTATCTCCTAACGAATTATATTGATGGTGCGCAACGAATTGACCTGAAAGATAAGGACGGCACTGGGTACAGTATGTCTGTTGCACAATTCCGTCAGTGGATTGAGACGGGCTCTATCCCGAAGAGCATTTTAGAGAAGAAAAAGAAAGAATCCGAGAAAGTTTGCCCCTTGTGCGGCGACGCTATGGTGCTCCGCGTTGCAAAGTTTGGCCCGAAGCCGGGCAGTCAATTCTATGGCTGCAAGAACTTCCCTGAGTGCAAATACACTGCACCGTATGAAGCCGAAGAGTCCAAAGAAGGAGACTGAGAAAGGAGCACAGGTATGAACATCCCAACACTTCCCGCAGGACGAAACAAATATTACGACCTCGGCCCGACCCGGCAGTACGATGTGGATGTCATCCGCAGAGCGCTGCTCCAGTACGAGGACACAATGAAGGCAGAGGTTGAAACTGCAGAGCCGGACAGTGATGAACGATACCATCTGGCTGCGGAACGAATCGCAGCACGAGAACTGGCTGCGAGATTCAGCAAGAAACTTCCCTATTATGAATAAGACGAGGTAAATAATGACACGGGATGAAATCATCGAAGTAATGGCAAAGTGCTCCTGCGGTACTCGTATCGCGTGGACACGCAGCAATGATACTGTGGAGCATCGCGGCGTAGTGGACGAGTTCTATCCTGAGAACGGTGCGGAAGATGCGTACCTCTCTGTAATCGAGCCCCACCACTTCACTCCTGTGCTCGGCGCATCCGAGATTGAGACTATAAGGATTTTGGAGGACAAGCACCATGAATGTTAAGTATATAAAGCGTGATGCCGAAATGGACCGTATTGCCGAGGCATTCTCCGGTTACATCCATCGGCATCCCAGCTTGGACCTGCTCTGGTCTGATAAGGCCGGTTATCTGATTCTGACCATCAACTCCAAAACACAGCATGTCGAGGAAGAGGAGAACTTCCTTGCCGCGCCCGCACTCGCCTACCGCCTTTTTTGTGAAATAGCTATGGATGTCACCTTGGAAACTGGAAGCGGAAACCGTTATGACGAGATGACCGAGGAGGAAATCGAAGAAGTCAAGCAGCGCTGGGCCCCATTCTTGGAGATGCTGCCGGAGTATGAGCGAGTCTGTGAAGATATTCTGCTTGGAAACAGAGACTCTTATATTGAGTAGGAGGTCAAAATGAGTATCTACGATATGCTCGACACCATTGCAGAGGATACTAAAGCTCGTTACATCACTCGTATCGTAGATACTGGGGATGCGTAATGCAGGTCAAAAACTCAATATTTACTTTCTGGTGAACGCAAGTGGGAAGGAAATCATCAGTGAGGTAAGTCTTAACCAACAGTTGGGGTTGCTATTCAATGATTAAGATTGATTACTCAAAATGTCAACGCAATAATGGTAATAGATACGAGGATTGCTTATTCTGTTTTAGAATTTTGCTACTTATCACTATTGTTGTTATTGCTGCGGCGTTCATACTACTGTCGATGTGAAAGGATGTGAAATTGTGTATATCATCACAGAAAATCTCGTAATCCGGGAAGCTCCATCTAAAAAGGTGGTCGAAGACATAGAAAATGCGAATAAAGCTCTTCCTGAATATATCGGTGGTGATAAGTGCATCCGCATGGTTTTCAATGAACATCCGGAATTAAGGAAAAGGGATTTAGTAAGCGCTGCCAAAATTCTGTTCTGCTTTGTCGATGAGTTTCCTGATACATACGAAATTTTAAGCCGCGCCAGCGGGCAAATTGTTGGATACTTTAAGCTACTGAATGGCAAACGAAAAACACCATCTTTTGATATCAGATTTTTCCCCGGTGAACAGCGCAAAGGCTATGGTACTGAAGCTTTATTTGCAATGCTTGACGAGTTGAAGAAAAACCCGAAGTACACTGCCCTGCTTGGAATGATACTCAGCCCCTATACGCCCTATCTAAACTGGATTGAAAAGTGCGGCGCTGTGGAACTCAAGCAGTCAGTTCCAAATGTGTCGTTGTTCCTTCGCGTCTACAGCTTTCCGCTGAAATAAAGGAGACCACTATGGAATTTGAAACCGAACGCTTGTATACCCAAATTACAAACGAGGACTTTCTCGATTACATTGATGAGCAGAACAAAGAGCATCCGTCACCGGATATCATGGAGCTGATGGAAAAATCGCTTGCAGAACATGCCAGTGAGATTGTCCCGAAGGATTTTCGAATGGTAATGAACCTCTGCCAGAAGTGGCGCGGCAACACTCTCGAAACGCTCAAGGTCGTCCGGAAAGAAGACGATAAGGTCATCGGCTATTTTCAGTTTATGAACATTGATACGCCCACACCGAATGTCGGTCTCGGTTTCGTCTATAAGTACCAACACCAAGGATACGGAACAGAACTCCTGCATGGAGCAGCAGAGACACTGCGCCGAGCCGGTGGATGCAAGGACATGCTCTATGTAGCCTCGGTGCATAATCCGAACAGCATCGCTCTGGTCGAGAAGTGCGGTGGTATTCTCCAAGAGCCGAAGTTTCCTCACCTTCACTTCTTCTTCAAGGAGTACAAGCTGCCGGTCTGATGGCTGACCACAATAGTAAGAGGACCACTGCTTGCGCGGCGGTCCTCTTCTTATATTTGTGCTTGCTTTTCATTCGGTCCCGTGGTAAAATAATGTTGAAAGAAGTTTCAGTGAAAATGTATTCAGTGTTATTGGAGGTGCAATATGTTTATAGGCCGTGAGAAAGAACTGGCGTTATTGCAGCAAGACTACATCGGCAAAGCTGTGATGGTCTACGGCAAGCGGCGAGTTGGAAAGACCACGCTCATTCAGAAAGCCCTTGATAACTGCCCTTATCAGACCGTCTATTTCGAGTGTTTGAAAGGCACAGTACAAGAAAATATTGATAGCCTCGTTGATGAGCTGGTTCGAGCCAAGATATTGCCAGTAGCTCTGAGCTTCAGTACACTACAAGATGTTTTTACCTATCTTAACACGCTGCCTCAGAAAATGGTTGTCGTCATTGACGAATACCCCTATCTGAAGGTGATGAATGAGCCCACAACAGTTGATTCCGTTTTTCAGAGCATCATTGATAACCGGCTTGGAAACATTGAGCTTATCCTCTCCGGCTCTCACATCGGAATGATGAAGGACCTCTTGCAGGAGAAAAATGCTCTGTATGGACGCTTTGCTGTCACTATCAAACTCAACGAATTGAACTATCTGGATACCGCCAAGTTCTATCCTGACAAAACTCCCTACGACAAGGTGGCGCACTATGCTGTATTCGGCGGTTCTCCTTTTGTGAATCAGGCGTTGCGTCCTACTGCCACGCTGCGAGAAAACATCGTCAGTACAATTCTAAATCCTGTGAGTGCGGTGTACCTGTATGCCAGTCAGTTGCTGTTGTCGGACTATTCCGTCAAAATCAACGCAGAGCGTATCTTTGCAGTCATTGGTAACGGCAAGAAGCGCTATTCTGAAATTGAAGACAAGCTGGATGTGAAGAAGACCGGCAATCTTGCAAAACAGATGAAACCTCTGCGTGACCTCGAAATCATCTCCCGCAATTACCCCATCAACAAGCTCAACGACAGCAAGAAATCTACCTTTGAAATCAACGACAACTTGTTACGGTTCTACTTTACCTTTATCTATAAAAACGCCAGCGCATTGCAAGTGCTAGGCGCAGAGGCTTTCTATGATGAGTATGTAGCCCCTACTCTGACAGACTTCATCTCTCGCCGATTTGAGGGCATTTGCCGTGACTATTTCAGTTTACAGGTTCGTTCTGGGAAACTGAAGGGTGTTCGCAACATCGGCAGCTATTACTATGACGACCCCGTCCACCGCAAGAACGGTGAGTTCGATGTTGCTCTGGAGCTGGCAGACGGCTATGCAATTTATGAGGCAAAGTATTATGCCCAACCTATGACCCTCGATGAAATTCACCGTGAGGCTCAGCAGGTGGCGAACATCAAGGAACTGGCCGTTAAGCAGCTCGGATTCATCGCCATCAATGGCTTTGTGGAGCAGGAAAAGCCTTATACCTATCTTGATGGCAATGACATTTTTGCGGGAATGTAGCCCGAAGCAAGCGGTTGACGCATCACCGCTGCAATTCAACCTGTTTTCGCACAAATCAAGGTCTTTCTCAAAGAGGTTCACCCATGGAAAAAGCCACATACAGTCTATCTGCTCTAAAGCAGTGCAAGGAACTCATCCGAAAAAACCGGTGGAGCACACGGTTAAAGGCCGAGCATAATTCCCGGTGTGCGGAGGTCAATGTCCTGTTCGCATCCTGCCAGAAGCTGCTCAACTATGTCATGTTCCAGCCGGACCTCTCCCCTGCCTACGACTATCAACAGATGGTTTCCTCGAAGAAATGCACGAAGAAACAACTGGACAATCAGCTGCGTGTATGCCGCTCGTTTGCTGAAAGACAGATTGCTCTTATCGAAGATGCTATCTGTGATGGTTCTGTGGATATCGTCTCATAAATTGCAAAAGGGCACAGCCTGTACATTTTGCCAAATTAGCCACATCATTTTCAGCATTTTGACAGTCTTCTCTTTGCTCCCAAATGCCCACCGGGGTGTATAATGGAAAGAAAAGGAGTGCTGAGTTATGGCTGTCGGTATTGATATTGACGCAATTTTGAAGGGACTGGCTTTTGTTGCGGACCATACACATGAAGCTGCTGACATTTTTGAGTCTGAACTATGTATGCCAAATATAAAGATGCCCACAATGGGCGGCGAGGTATTTTGGAAGGACCTTGCGTGTTTTAATGGCTACCGCTTACAGCAAAATGATATAATTCGTCATGCTCGTATTCTTGACCCTGACAATAATCGTATTGCATGGGGAACCGTTAATGGCATGGTAAAAACTCTTGAGCGTATGGAGAAACTCGCTGAGAAGTACACAGAAGATGGCGAACTCCGTCCTCAAAAGAGTATCACGGATGTAAAAGACGAGTTGGAAACACTCAAACAACTTTTTGATGATGGCATCCTTACTCAAAGTGAATTTGAGGAGCGCAAAAAGAAAGTGCTTGCGCAGGTCAAATAAAAACAAAAGTGCCCCTGCCATATTCGGCAGAGGCACTTTATTATTTAGGCGCTATTTTTCCGACTTGTTTTATTGTTGCTATGCCAACATCAGTCTGCGCATCGGCCTGATAATCAGCAACAAATGCAATGTCTTCTTTCCATCGTTCGATTGCCCCTTGCATACTAGGCATATTCATGCGAATGTTAATGAACCTCGACATCAACTCTTGCAGCTCCCATTTTGACGCTCGCCCTGAGTCCAAAATAAATTGAAGAATACATTGTCGCTCATCTTGTGAAATTTCTGCTTTTACTGAGTACCCACATCTACTCAAAATAGAATCTGGCGCGAATCCAAATTCATTTTCATATTGGCCATTGACATTGCTGAAAGTGCATTCGCAAAGAATACCACCATAGCGCTTATTATACGCCTCGAATGTTGCGTAGTTCATAAAATATCTGCCGCATCCTTGGCAAAACTGGACTGTAACTCTCTCTAATGCTCCCTTGCGTGTTGCTACTAGGGCGTTACAATCGACAATCGTATCAGTACCATATTTTTCTATACACGCTGAACAGTGGCAAAATAGCGAGTACAGATTGACTTTCTTGTCTTGCGGAAGACCATATGAAAGATTCACACCATCAATTGGTTGGTATTTTGCTAACTTCCCGAATTTCTTTTCCCGCTCTTCGCGCTCCTTCATCATCATTTTTTCGATTACTTTTAACATGTCAGTGTTTCTGGTCCACTCCGACTCATCTTTTTGCTTATATCCGATGGGAGTTAGCTTCGTTTTTACTTCTTCATTTTTACTCGCCTTAAACAAAATCGGAAGCCGCAAAGACTTTATATCACTGTCGTTTCTTGCAATAGCGCCTTCTATTATAAGCGAAATATCTGCCCCCATTATTATTTTTTTTGCATTCATTAGGTCTTTTTTTAGGCTACAAAAGTTTTTATCCGGCGTATAATAGCCTTTCAACTCGTAATTACCCCTAGGCTTTAAGGGTATCTTATTCGTTGCTTCATGAATTGCATTCAGGTTATATTTGCGTTGGAGTTCATCTATCGTAGTGTAAATATGAATAACGCTAACACTCATATTTACTACTTCGCTAGAAACACGCTCCCTTTTTATCTGATTCTCTTGTGGAAATGTATTATATTTAGGGTTGGCCTCATTCATGGTAAGAGTTATACTTTTAGCTACTGAGGAAGCCTCTTTATAATATCCGTGATATATTAAACAATACGGCTGCTTTGATGAGCAGTAATTTCTTTTCTCCTCAACATCCGATGATATAAATACTTTTAATTGTGCATAATATATACCTTTTACATGTGTACATCTACTATCACTCCGGTAAACTGTATGCAGAAATTCTGGCAACACATATACTGCTGACACTTTTCTCAAAAATGCTCTATATTCTTTATCTGGCACGAAGCAAACTGGAGCGTATTTCAAAACTCGTTGCTGACTTGCAAGCGCACTTACCGTACTGTTATTTCCACCTTTGTTTATGAATGACTCTGCAAAGGCTAATTCATTTAGCATTTTGCGTTCGTTTAGGTATAACTTCTTTTCTTCTTTTGCCTCAAGAAAAAGCTGATGATTTTCACGCACAATAAGTTGTAGCTTTGTATTCTCAGGAGCATCTAAAATACGGACATCAACAAGTTTGAAACTGCACCAATTTTCATCGTATGATACTGCAGCTCTTACATAGTCCCTCATACTGATTACGACCCGATTATTCTGACGCAATCTATATGCCATCAAGCCAACTTTCTTGCGCCTATTGTTCAACAACACGCATTTGACCCTTGTATATTCCCCAGCAGCTTTTTCTATTCTGCAATAATCCTCATTGGTTGCAACATAGACTTTCTCATTTAGTCTATCCATTTCGACAATGAGCATTTTTTCTTTTGACGCAGTGCTGGTACTACGGTTGTCTTCCATATACCCAACTCCTAGAAATATTCCTTCGACCTGTGTTTTCTATAATGCTTGCAGACTTTCTTACATGATTATACATGATTTTGCTTCGGTTTATTGACCAAAAAATGTGTATGCTTTTTGTGAAAAAAGTACTCAGCAGGTTTCTGTCTTCAATCCCCCCCTGCTGAGTACTTTTTTGATTTAGTTTTACTATCTCGTTCTGGTTTCCAGACCTTCCATGTTGAGACCCTTGTGACCAACAATATAATAGTTTCCATCGTCATCGACCTCTACGCGGGAATGTACCCAGCAGAGTATGCTGCAATTATCTACCAGCAAAAACTCGATGCCAGAGCCAGAGGTATACTCGTTGAAATCATCCTCATATCTGCCGCTGGCGTTCAGGTGCAACCGGCTCGTACCGACAATCGGGAGTTGGAGGTAGTTCAGGTCGTCAACTGCCTTTAAGAGAAGCTTTGACGCGTTCGTGAGCTCATTCCAGCGTTGGATATCATCTGGGTCATCCCTGTCGCAGTCGATATTTTCCAGAGTCTGATTATCCCAGTAGCCGGATTGTACCAACAGGTGCTTGACCTCGCCAAGGGCATCATCCATTCGTTTTTGATATTCACTGATGTCCATTGAAAATCCTCCTACATTTGGTTTAATTCGCCATCTGTTTTCATTGAATTCATTATACCATATTAGGAGTGTCATTGTCCTGACTTCCAAGAGATTTTTTGCTTGCTTTTTTAGCTTCAGCCAGAACGGAAAAAGGACCCCTGCCATGATAGCAGAGGTCCCGCTCTTAAACTATTCCGATTTCGTTTACTGTCGAACGCTAATTGTTATATCGTATTACCCCTATTTTGCTTCGTTTCTTACAGAAAATCGCAGCAAATTCATAAAATCCGCGCATATTTCGCCGTAAGTTCAATAGCAAGATATGTGTTTTCTGTGCATTTTTAGCTATTTCCGAATGTTTTATGCCCTAAAAGGGTGTTCACATCGAAAGATGAGGCGTTGTAGACAGTCAATCCCTGCTCTAAAGCGTACTTTACGGTGTAGGCCGTGCCGCCTGTAGGCTTGTTACAGTAGCTGATACAGTATTTCGAGCCATCCACCAGATGCCGGTTTCTGGCAAAGTACGCTCCTCTGCTCGGCTCCGTAGACACATACACTATCTTGTCCATCTGTCTGTCCAACAGCTTCGCCTTGGCTTGTTCTTCTTCCGGCCATTTGCTCCGATACCTTTCGAATGGCAGCACTTCAATGATTTTCAGTCTTCTGTTTTCTTTGCGGAGCTGAATTAGATACTCCGTCATCATGCGGTCGAATCCCAAAGCACCACCAACGCCAAAATAGAGTATCCCCTGCTGGATGAGCGGCTGTAACCGGTGGTATACTCTGGTTTTAATTTTCGCCTCTTCCTCCACTGGGATATTTCTGTGCCCTGTGAAGCAGCAGGTTTGCTTTGTGAACTTGCCCATCTTGCAGCACTCCATTGCTTGACAGATATGTAATTTGTGTAAATTTTTGTCAAGCGCGGTTAAACACTATTGACGATTCATCGCCATTTGGTATAATGATGTCATACTACCAAAAATTAGGTAAAAAGTGGGTATGAAAAATGGCAAAATACAAATCCAAAAATCCCTATCATCTGACCGCTTCGATGGAAACCGTTCTGACGATTCTTTGGAATAGCAAGGAGTCTCTCACGCAGAGTCAGATTGTTGACGCTGCATCTAAAAGCGGAAATATGACTTTCCAAGCTCGTTCTATCTTTTCCGTCCTTAACTCGCTTCTCGAAAAGGAGTTCATCAAAGAAGATGCGTTTGTTCATGCTGGCAAAACCTATGCCCGTACCTTTGCTCCGACCATGACCCGTCCGGAATTTTACGCCCACATGGTAAATGATGCTCTGAACGATAAGGAAGTCACCGCATTCAAGCGTGCTCTGAAAGAACTGCGGAAAGAAACTGAACTTGTACCTGTCGAGTAATTAGGCTGGTTCTTCTGGAATACTCTCTTTGGCTTCCACAAACCATTTTCCAACCTCATAGTAGAGATAGGTCTGACTGCGTCCAATCTGGCAGGTGTACCGCACTCCAACCCCTCCGCATTTGCTGTATTTGCGTGGGAATATTTCTGTGATGTTGGTGATGTCGAATTGCTGTCCGTCATCCCAGATAACGGTGAGAGGTTTAATGTTGCCGTCTGCTGAAAACTCAGCAACAACATCAACATACTTCTTGATTCTTTGTTCTGGCATTGATTAGATGCTCCCTTGCAAAAATCCATGCGGATGAATCGTGTGGTCAGACTTAACATCGCAATGAGAAAGGTTTCGGTCCTTGTACATTACGCAACGCTGGACTGCATAGTATCCGAAGCGGTTTCGAACTTCATCGATGGCTGATTCCAGCTTTTCCAGTGATTCCTGTTTCTCGGCACTAAAATCAAATGATATCTGGCTTGGTTCCGTGTCTGGCCGTAGGTCAATAGCACGAACGCCAATCGAGCGGAGATGCTCGCTCCATCTGTAATTCTTCTTGTACAGCTGGTATGCGGCCTCCGCTATTTCTTTTTCCTGCATAGTTGGCTGAGATAATTTTGTCTGGCGCTCGAAGCTAAACAAGCTTGAATCTCGCAGTGATACCTCTACTCCCCTGCAGCGAAAATGATTCTCTCTTAGCCGTGCAGCAACACTCTCTGAGAGAAGATAGAGAACAATCCAGACATCCTCATCCGTTAAAAGGTCTCTCGGTGTGGTCCAGCTGTTACCGATGCTTTTGATAGGCGCGAGGATTTCTCTCTGTTCGTATTTGGCAACTGGTGACACATCGACACCATTTGCAAACTGCCATATCATTACGCCGACTTTGCCAAACTTCTCTTTGAGGAACTTTGGATTTGCCTCCGCCAGCTGACCAATTGTGTGGATGCAGTAGTTATCCAGTTTCTTGGCCGTCTTGCCTCCCACATAGAGCAGGTCCGAGGCAGGAAGCGGGAAGACGATGTCTTTGAAGTTGTCACGGTCAATGACCGTAATGGCATCCGGTTTTTTGTAATCCGAGCCGAGTTTAGCAAGAATTTTGTTCCAACTGACGCCGATGGAGCAGGTGATTCCAAGCTCATCCTTTACCGTATCAGATATCTTCTGAGCAATTTCCGGGCCGGTTCCAAACAGTTTGTGGCTAGCCGTACAGTCGAGCCAAGCTTCATCAAGGCCGAAAGGCTCCACTTGGTCGGTGAATCTTAGAAATATCTCTCTGGTATACCCACTGAACCTTGTATACAGGTCATAGTGTGCCGGTACAAAGATGATATCCCGACAATGCTGCTGTGCTTCCCATAGCGGCATGCCGGTCTTTACACCCATACGCTTTGCCGGATAGGACGCTGTCAGAACGATACCGCTTCTTTTCTCCGGGTCTCCGCATACAGCAATCGGCTTGCCCTGCAATTCCGGATGGTAGGCCATCTCACAGGAGGCATAAAAGCAGTTCATATCGCAATGGAGTATCGTCCGCTCTTTTTCCATCGTCCTTCTATCCTCCATGTCATTTCCATCCATTGGTTGTTGTCAAGTCCATTTGGTTGTTTTTGTCGTATATAGTATAGCAAATACAACCTTTGGTTTCAATATGATTTTGAAAATTCTGTGGTTGTAGTCCGGTTTACGCTACTACAACTGGTGATTTTCCCTCAAAAAGAAAAGAGGCGTTCTCAAAAACGCCTCTTCGTGCTATAATGGAAAGAAAACGGGATGTGATAACATGCAAAGTATTGAAGAACGCGCAGCAGCCGCGTATGAGCTGAAAGCCACCGGCAAGTGCAACTGCTCGCAGTCGGTTGTCAAAGTATTTCAGGACAAGCTGCCTGTCGGTGAGGATACCCTCATGAAGCTGACAGCGGGGTATGCTGCCGGTATGGGCTGCATGGAGAGCACCTGCGGCGCTCTTATCGGCGCTGTGATGGTAGCGGGTATACTGACTGATGGCAAAGCAACGCCTCGGATTTCCAAAGAACTCCTGCAGAAGTTTGAGGTCAAATGCGGTGCTACTATCTGTAAGGACCTGAAGGGTATCGAAACTGGCAAACCGCTCTGCCCCTGTCCTGAGTGTGTACGCAATGCGGTGCTTGCACTCGGCGAGGTTTTTCCGGACTAAAACAGACAGCAATTTTGAGAGTATTGGAGGGTATGAGGCATGACCATCGCAGAAATTTTAGAGAAGATGATTTGCTTCTCGAACGGCAGTATCCACGACATCGACCACCTGATTCGTGTCTGGACATTCGCCAAGACCATCGGCGAACTCGAACATATCGATGCTGAGACACAGTACATACTGGAAGTCGCCGCCATCACGCATGATATTGCCTGCCCTCTCTGCCGGAAAAAATACGGCAATGCTGACGGCAAGCATCAGGAACTCGAAGGCGGGCCCTTGGTTCGGGAATTTCTGCATGATACTGGCTTGACCCCGGCGCAGGTGGACCGTGTTGCGTATCTGGTCAGCCATCACCATACTCTGACAGACATTGACGGCATCGACTACCAAATCCTCATCGAGGCAGATTACATCGTAAATGCCGCCGAGAGCGAGTACAGCAAAGAAAATATCAAGGGATTCATCAACAAAGTCATGCAGACAAACAGCGGCTCGATGCTGGCGCGGCAAATTTTCTGCGTTTAATGAGCAAAAATCTGAGCAAAAAGGAGCGTTAATACTATGGTAAAGAAGGTTCTTGTAGTTTCCACCAGCCTGCGCGGAAACAGCAACTCGGATATTTTGGCAAAGGAATGCGAGCACGGCGCGAAGGATGCGGGGCATGAGGTTGAGTTTGTGTCCCTGCGCGGCAAAGATATCCGGTTCTGCATCGGCTGCATGTCGTGCCAGAAAACCGGTCATTGCGTCTTGAAAGATGATGTAGCCGAAATCATGGCAAAGGTCAAGGAATCCGAGGTTGTTGTCTTCGCCACACCCATCTACTACTATGAAATGTGCGGACAGATGAAGACGCTGCTCGACCGCCTGAATCCTCTGTACGAGTCCGACTATAAGTTCCGCGACATTTATATGCTTGCCACCGCTGCAGATGACGATGCGCATGCCATCGACAAAGCTTACAACGGTTTGCAGGGTTGGGTCGATTGCTTCGAGAAGGCCGAGCTCAAAGGCTATGTGTTCGGCAACGGTATTGCCGAGCCGGGTGATGCAAAGAATCATACTGAGACTTTGCTGGACGCCTACAATCTTGGCAAATCCTTGTGAGGTACAGAGACGGCTATGACGATTCGATACGCTGTTCCTGCTGATGTCCCGGCACTTTCTGCCGTTGAGGCCGAGTGTTTCCCGTCCGCTGAGGCTGCTACTGCCGCCGAGTTTGCTGAGAGAGTAGCTCATTACGGCAATCATTTCTGGCTGATGTATGATGGTGACAAGCTCATCTCATTCGTGGATGGGTTCGTGACTGATGATGCGGACTTGACCGATGAGATGTACGAGAACGCAGCTATGCACGATGAAAGTGGTGCGTGGCAGATGATTTTCGGAGTCAATACACTTCCTGAATACCGCCAACACGGATATGCCGGTGAGCTGATACGACAAGCAATCTTCGATGTCAAACGGCAGGGTCGTAAGGGTCTTGTTCTGACCTGTAAGGATAAGCTCGTTCACTACTATGCTAAGTTCGGATTTAGGGATGAAGGCATCACCAACAAATCCACCCACGGAAATGTGGCTTGGCATCAAATGCGACTCACATTCTAATACTAGACTCGAAGAGTACGGTAAAGGTGTCCGAGGCTTTACTGTCCGGATGC
>ENA-OPDA01001306-OPDA01001306.1-human-gut-metagenome-genome-assembly--contig:-NODE-1306-length-16576-cov-6.401489_pt1 | contig 16576 bp, 10 predicted proteins | sample MGYA00241253_ERZ501486 | MGnify/ENA primary metagenome ERZ501486 (study PRJEB25962, sample SAMEA2042510) | human gut metagenome | biome: human gut; feature: human-associated habitat; material: faeces... | reverse complement strand
CGGCGGCTATGACCAGTTGAGCACGATGTCCACCACGTATAACTACCCTTATTACCCGACACACATGGAACGTTTGGGGTATACGAAAGAAGTGGACTGGGTGGAGCGCAAGATACGCGTACCCGACCGCGATCATCAGGCACACATGGACAAATATTTCCGCGTGGCGGAAATGAGCGCCAAACGCTACAACCTTCACGTACGCAAATTCAAAAGCGCCCGCGAAATACGCCGGGGAGGATGGGGACCCAAGATTTTCAACGTAGTCAACAAAGCATACGCCCCGTTGTACGGTTATTCCGAAATGAACGAGCGGCAGATCGCCCAATACGTCAACACTTACCTTCCGCTCGTAGACATGCGGCTGGTCACGGTCGTAGAAGATGCCGAAGGACGCATCATAGCCATGGGAGTGGGTATGCCTTCCCTCTCGCACGCTTTGCAGAAAGCCAAGAGCCGCCTGTTCCCCTTCGGCTGGTACCATTTGGTCAAAGCGCTGTTTTTCAAGCATTCGGACATCATAGATTTGTTGCTCGTGGCCGTCCTCCCGGAATATCAGAACAAAGGGGTCAATGCCATGCTCTTCGCCGACCTCATCCCCATTTGCCAGCAGATGGGCTTTAAGTTCGGCGAAACGCATCCGCAACTAGAGACCAACGAAAAAAGCCAGGGGCAATGGGCTTACTTAGACGCAGAGGTACATAAACACAGACGTTGCTATCAGAAGTCACTTAAATAGAAACACACTATGGCAGAAGAAGAGAAACCAAACGAAGCACCGATACTTACCGAATATACCGAAGACCACATCCGCCACTTGTCGGACATGGAACATATCCGTACCCGTCCGGGCATGTACATCGGAAAGCTGGGCGACGGTTCTCATGCCGAAGACGGTATCTACGTGCTTTTGAAGGAAGTGATAGACAACAGCATCGACGAGTTCAAAATGAACGCCGGCCGACGGATAGAAATCACCGTAGAGGACAACTTGCGGGTCAGCGTACGCGACTATGGCCGCGGTATTCCTTTGGGCAAACTCATCGAAGCGGTGAGCATGCTCAACACGGGCGGCAAATACGACTCCAAGGCATTCAAGAAGAGCGTGGGACTGAACGGAGTGGGTGTAAAAGCGGTCAACGCGCTCAGCTCGCACTTCGAAGTGCGAAGCCATCGCGACGGCGAAATGCGCCGGGCCACTTTCGAACGCGGAATCCTGACCGACGAATCGACGGAACCGACAGCCGACGAAAACGGAACTTTCATCTATTTCGAACCGGACAGTGCTTTGTTCAAGAACTATACGTTCCGTAGCGAATTCATCGAAACGATGCTGCGCAACTATACGTACCTGAACACGGGACTGACCATCATGTTCAACGGACGCCGCATCCATTCCCGCAACGGGCTGGTAGACCTGTTGAACGACAATATGACCAACGACGGGCTCTATCCTATCATCCACCTGAAAGGAGAAGACATAGAAATTGCCTTTACCCACACGGGACAATACGGCGAGGAATATTATTCGTTCGTCAACGGACAGCATACGACCCAAGGCGGCACGCACCAAAGTGCCTTCAAGAAACACATTGCCGAGACCATCAAAGATTTCTCGGGCAAGAACTTCGATTACGGCGACATCCGTAACGGACTGGTGGCGGCCATCGCCATCAACATCGAAGAACCGCTCTTCGAAAGCCAGACGAAAATCAAATTAGGGTCGCTGACCACCATACCCGACGGCGGAATCAGCATAGACAAGTTCGTGGGCGACTTCGTCAAAGAACAGGTGGACAACTATCTGCACAAGAATACGGACATCGCTGACATCATCATACAGAAAATCACCGAAAACGAAAAGGAACGTAAAGCCATCGCCGGCGTGACGAAACTGGCACGCGAACGGGCCAAAAAGGCCAATCTGCACAACCGCAAGCTACGCGACTGCCGCATCCACCTGAACGATGCCAAAGGCGACTTGAAGGAGGATAGCAGCATCTTCATCACCGAAGGCGACTCGGCCAGCGGCAGTATCACCAAGAGCCGCGACGTAAACACGCAGGCTGTGTTCTCTCTCAGGGGTAAGCCGCTCAACTCTTTCGGACTGACAAAGAAGGTGGTGTACGAGAACGAGGAGTTTAATCTGCTTCAGGCTGCGCTCGACATTGAGGACGGACTCGACACATTGCGCTACAACAAGGTAATAGTTGCAACCGATGCCGATGTCGACGGCATGCACATCCGACTGCTCATAATAACCTTCTTCCTGCAGTTCTTCCCCGAACTCATCAAGAAGGGACACGTATACGTGCTGCAGACGCCGCTCTTCCGCGTCAGAAACCGCCGCACGAAGGTGCGCAACAAGAAGGCGCTCGAGGACGTAAAAGGCAAGAAGGGCGACTTCATCACCCGCTATTGCTACAGCGACGAGGAGCGCGTAAAGGCCATAGAGGAGCTTGGTCCCGACCCTGAGATAACCCGATTCAAAGGTCTTGGAGAGATAAGTCCCGACGAGTTTGTCAACTTCATCGGCCCCGACATGCGCCTCGAGCAGGTTACTCTGCACAAGACCGACCAGGTGCAGAAGCTCCTGGAGTATTACATGGGCAAGAATACGCCCGAGCGACAGAACTTCATCATAGACAACCTGGTGATAGAGGAAGACCGTCCTGAAGAGGAAGAAAAGTTCTGACAAGGGGCAAAAGGAACGTAAAGGAGACGCAGAATAAGCCCAACGGCAATGCAGATGAAACATAATGAGCATGCGGAAAGGGCATTTATGATACATGGAAGGGGCATTAATGATATACGGTAGAAGAATGAAAGCCATACAAAGTAAGCACAAAAGCCATGCAGAATAAGCATGAAAACGATGCAGAGTAAACATGAAAACAATGCAAGAGTCATTCATCCGCGCATCATCAGTCCCATTCCTCCCTTCTCTCCCACGACTCCCGTTCCTCCCATAAGTCCCATCCCCCACAATCATCCCATAAAAGAAACATCACAACAATGATAAACACAACCATCAGAAAGATAAAAGCCGCACTGGCAAAGACTGCCACCAAGGCCCTCGTTGCCATGGCACCGGCTGTCATGTCGTGCCTTCCGGCCGGCGCGCAGATGAACATCGACTTCTCTTACGACAGTCCGCTGCGCAAGCTGCAGATAGCCGAAATGGCAATAAATAACCTCTACGTCGACTCGGTTGACGAGAAGAAGCTCGTTGAGGACGCTATAAGGGGCATGCTGGAGAAGCTCGACCCCCACTCATCTTACTCCGACCCGGAGGAAGTGAAGGCCATGAACGAACCGCTGCAGGGCAACTTCGACGGCATAGGCGTGCAGTTCAACATGGTTGACGACACGCTGCTCGTCATTCAGCCCGTGTCGAAAGGCCCGTCGGAGAAGGTGGGCATCATGGCTGGCGACCGCATAGTGAACGTGAACGACACTGCCATTGCGGGCGTGAAGATGAAGAAAGAGGAGATAATGAAGCGTCTGCGCGGCCCCCGCGGCACAACGGTGAAACTGGGAATTGTGCGCCGCGGCGTGCCCGACGTGATGTATTTCACGGTGAAGAGAGACAAGATTCCGGTGAAGAGCGTGGACGCCGTCTACATGATTCGCCCGCAGATAGGCTACATAAGGATAGGAAACTTCGGCGCGACGACATACAAGGAGTTTATGGAAGGCATGGAGAAGCTGAAAGCCGAGGGCATGAAAGACCTGATACTCGACCTTCAGGACAACGGCGGAGGATATCTGCAGGCTGCCGTGGAGATAGCCAACGAGTTCCTGCCGAAGGACGATCTGATTGTATATACCGACGGACGCCGCATCAGACGCATGGACTATAAGGCGCGCGGCAACGGCTCTTTCCTGACAGGACGCGTGTATGTGCTCGTCAACGAGTTTACGGCGTCGGCCGCAGAGATTGTCACCGGAGCGATACAAGACCACGACCGCGGCATAGTAATCGGCCGCCGCACGTTCGGAAAGGGCCTCGTTCAGCGCCCGATCGACCTGCCCGACGGCTCCATGATACGACTTACCATTGCCCACTACTACACTCCTTCGGGGCGCTGCATACAGAAGCCATACACCAAAGGAGACATAGAGGACTACGCGATGGACTTTGAGAAGCGCCTGAAACACGGCGAACTGACCAACCGCGACAGCATTCACTTCGCCGATTCGCTGAAGTTCTACACGCTGACAGAGCACCGCACGGTGTACGGCGGAGGCGGAATAATGCCCGACACGTTCGTGCCTCTGGACACACTTCAGTACACCAAGTTCCACCGCCAGCTCGTGCTGAAGGGCATAGTGATAAACACCGACCTGAGATATATCGACAAGAACCGCAAGCAACTCGTAGGCGACTACCCGACGTTCGAGGCGTTCAGAAGCCGTTTTGAGGTGCCGCAGGAACTTATCGACGAGATAATGAAGGAGGCGGAGAAGCAGAAGATAAAGCCGAAAGACGACGAAGAGCTGCAGCGCACGCTGCCTTATCTGAAATCGCAGCTGAAGGCTCTCGTGGCGCGCGACCTCTTCGACATGAGCGAATACTTCCAGATTATCAACGAGACAAGCGACATCGTTAAGAAGGGAGTGGAGCTCTCGGCAGGCAAATAAAGAGCTGACGGGATAAGAGAAATGGGACCAATAAGACTGATATGGCGCCTGTGCTGATATTGTTGCACGGCCATCGGTCTTATTGGTCCCATTACTTTTATCCCCCCGATCCCTCTCAGAGCTTAATCATGGCAAGCGCCTTGTTCTCGGCAGCCTCCATAATCTCGCGCTCTCCGGGGCCTTTGTCGTTGATGCCGCAGAGATGCAGTATGCCGTGGATAATCACACGGTGAAGCTCCTCGTTGTAGTCCTTGCCCAGCTGCTCGGCGTTTGAGCGCACGGTGTCGAGCGAGATGACTATGTCGCCGCTGATAACGTCGTCCTCGTCATAGTCGAACGTGATGATGTCAGTGTAGTAGTTGTGGCCCAGATACTCGTTGTTAACCTCAAGAATCTTGTCGTCGTTGACAAACATATATCCTATTTCGCCAACCTTGCGGCCATATTCGGCGGCCACGGCCTTTATCCATGCCGATGTGTCGCGCTTTCTTATTGCCGGCATTTTTACGCCGTCGGTGTTGTATGTTATCATATTTTGCTGTTTATTTTCGTTCTGAAGGCTTGCCGCACGGCGTGCGGTAAGTTATAGCCAAGATGCGGTTAAGTACGTCAGAAGGCGTTATATTGCCCTCTGCGGGCACGTCTTAAGGCTCCTTAATCTCTGTCTTGCGTCCCTGCTCAGGTGCGGGCAGGAACTCGGCGGCGTCCTTGCCGAAGTGGATAAGCTCGCGCACCATGCTCGACGACACGCTCTCATACTCAGGCTCGGCATACAGCAGAATGGTCTCTATGCCGCCTATCTTGCGGTTGATGTCTGCCTGCTCGCGCTCATACTCAAAGTCCTTGATGCTGCGCACGCCCTTGATGATGAAGCCGGCGCCCTCGCGGCGGGCAAAGTCGACGGTGAGGTCGCTGTACTCCTTTACCTCCACCTTAGGCTCGTCGGCATACAGGCGCGCAATGGCCTTCACCCTTGTCTGCGCGCTGTACATGTATTTCTTGCGCTCGTTGAAGCCCACGCCGATAACAATCCGGTCGAACAGCGGCAGCGCGCGTCTGACGATGGCATGATGACCGGTGGTGAAGGGGTCGAAGCTTCCTACGAAAATGCCTATTCTCTGCATTGAATTCTATCTGTTGTTTTGTTGATTTTTATATATACATTCAGTCTGACTGCACCGTCAGCATGGCCTATCCCATGCCGAAGAGGTCGGGCTCCATCACGTTGCCGGCATACGGATTGCGGCCGAAGTGGTTGTAGGCAAGCTCCGTGACCATGCGTCCGCGCGGCGTGCGCTTGATGAATCCCTCCATGATGAGGTAAGGCTCATACACCTCCTCAACCGTTCCGGCGTCCTCGCCTATTGCCGTGGCTATGGTGGTGATGCCCACGGGACCGCCCTTGAACTTGTCGATGATTGTCAGCAGAATCTTGTTGTCAATCTCGTCGAGGCCATACTGGTCGATGTTCAGCGCCGTCAGCGCCACCTTCGATATGGCTGTGTCTATGCGTCCCGTGCCCTTCACCTGCGCAAAGTCTCTCACCCTGCGCAGCAGGGCGTTGGCTATACGTGGCGTTCCGCGGCTGCGGCGGGCTATCTCTACGGCAGCGTCGTCGTCGATGGGCACCTTGAGTATCGATGCCGAGCGCTTCAGAATCTTGGTGAGCGTCTCGGGCTCGTAGTATTCCAGATGCAGGTTGATGCCGAATCGGGCGCGCAGCGGCGCGGTGAGCAGTCCGCTGCGGGTTGTTGCCCCCACGAGAGTGAAGGGGTTGAGGTCAATCTGTATCGAGCGCGCCGACGGTCCCTTGTCTATCATGATGTCGATGCGGTAGTCCTCCATAGCCGAGTAGAGATACTCCTCAACGACGGGCGACAGGCGGTGAATCTCGTCGATGAACAGCACGTCGTTAGGCTCGAGCGACGTCAGTATGCCTGCCAGGTCGCCCGGCTTGTCGAGCACGGGACCGCTCGTCAGCTTGAAGCCCACGCCCAGCTCGTTGGCAATGATGTTGCTCAGCGTGGTCTTTCCCAGTCCGGGAGGGCCGTGCAGCAGGGTGTGGTCGAGCGGCTCGCCGCGGTATTTGGCGGCCTCTACGAACACCTCGAGGTTCTCCACCACCTTCTGCTGTCCGCTGAAGTCGCCGAAGCGCAGCGGTCTCAGGGCGTTCTCAAACTCCTTCTCGGCCGACGACAGCGACTCTTTTCTTATATCGAAATTATCGTCCATTATTCTTTTATCTTTCAGTCGAATGCAAAGTTAAGCATTTTATTTGTTATAATCACGCAAAACCATAAGAATATCTCAGCCGCGGCAGACGGCGGCGTCACTGTTTCCGCCCTGCCGCCGCTCAGTCTTGCCTGCGGGGCATGTCGTGCCGGCGCCCGTGCCGTGCTGAAATGTGCCCGTGCAGCGGCCGTTTTCCGATATGTGCCCTTTTGCATTCCGAAAGGGCACCTTTTACACGCCAAAAGGCCGTCTTTTGCAGGCTAAAATATGGCCTTTTGCAACGCATTGAGCATCAGGGCGTTACGCAGGGGCATACCGACGCATCGCCGCCATGCCATATACAGCACCCCCGCCGCCACACGCACGCCACCCCGTGCGCCATGCCTTAAAACCTGCCCGAAAACCGTCAGAATGTCATATTATGTTAACACTGAGACTATATAAATAGGTATTTAAACAGATTTTAATAAATTGAAATAAATTTGTAACAAGTTGTTAAATACACTATAACCGCAGCGTAACGGCTTTGTAACACAGAATGCAGACCTTTGCAGCGTTAAAATTATTTTAGTTTTTTATGAGAAAAAATTACAAAAAATTATCGCTATTTTGCTTATCTGCGATGCTTTCTGTAGCAGCAGTGGCTGTTACTGACTCTAACGAAGCTAACTTAGGAACCATGCGCGGACGAATCGTCGACAACTCCAATCAGGTGTTGCCCGGCGCAACCGTTATGATCGAGAATCTGCACACAGGTGTTGTTAGCGACGCTAACGGATTCTACACAATACCCAACCTGAAACCGGGAGTCTACACGGTGAAGGTTTCTTACGTAGGCTACCAGCCGACAACGGCTAAACTGACCATATCTGCCGAAAAGACAGAAGTGAAAGACTTCGTGCTGTCAGAGGGAATGGAGCTTAAGGGCGTTGAGGTAAAAGGAGCGTTCCACGGACAGAGCCGTGCGATAAACACTCAGAAGAATAACTTTAACATAACCAACGTCGTGTCGGCCGACCAGATCGGCAAGTTCCCCGACTCTAACATCGGCGACGCCTTGAAGCGTATCAACGGTATCAACGTGCAGTATGACCAGGGCGAGGCACGCTTCGGACAGGTGCGCGGAACATCACCCGACCTCACATCTGTAACCGTCAACGGCAACCGTCTGCCTTCAGCCGAGGGCGACATACGCAACGTGCAGCTCGACCTCATACCGGCCGACATGATTCAGACCATCGAAGTGAACAAGGTTGTTACGGCCGACATGGACGGCGACGCCATCGGCGGATCGATAAACCTCATAACCAAAAACACTCCGTACAAGGAAGTGTTCAACATAACGGCTGGAACGGGCTACAGCTGGATAAGCGAAAAGCCGCAGCTTAACCTCGGACTGACCTACGGCAACCGCTTCTTCAACGACAAGCTGGGCTTCATGGCAGCCATATCTTACCAGAACTCACCGGCTGGATCGGACAACACTGAGTTTGAATACGACATCGACGACGACGGCAAGGTGGTGCTCACCGACGCCGAGGTAAGACAATACTACGTTACACGTGAGCGTCAGAGCTACTCGCTCTCACTCGACTACGTGTTCAACCCCAACCATAAAGTGTTCTTCAACGGTATCTACAACCGCCGCAACGACTGGGAGAACCGCTACCGCGTGTCATACAAAGACCTGGCAGACGGCGAGGGAGAGATGAAGGCCACGATAGAAACCAAGGGAGGATCGGCCGACAACCGCGGCGCACGACTTGAGCGCCAGCAGACCATGGACTACACCCTTGGCGGCGAGCACCTGCTCTGGGACAAGCTCTCTGCCGACTGGTCGGCATCGTTCTCAAGAGCTTCTGAGGGACGCCCCGACGAGCGCTACATGAGCCTTGAGCAGAAAGACATAACCATCAACATGGCAGACGCCGGACTGCGCCAGCCCTACTCTACAACATACATCAACCTCGACGAGGGCGAATGGAAGCTCGACGAGTTTACAAACGCCAACGAGAACATCATAGAGAACGAGTGGAAGTTCAAGCTCGACTTCGAGTTGCCGCTCGCAAACGGACTCTACGGCAACAAGCTTAAGTTCGGAGGAAAATACACACGCAAGTCGAAGACAAAGGACGTTGTATGCTACGACTACACCGACGGCTACGAAGCAATGTTCGGCGACGACTATTCTAACTACTACATCAACCGCATACGCGACGGATTCATGCCCGGAAGCCAGTATAAGTCGACAATGTTCATCGACAAGAACTACCTCGGAGGCATCAGCCACGTTGACCTGGCAGCCATGGGCGGCGAGCAGGTGCTCGAGGAGTCGGCAGGCAACTACGACGCAACAGAGCAGGTTTCGGCAGGCTATCTGCGCTTTGAGCAGAAGCTCGGAAAGAAACTTGAGCTTATGCTCGGACTCAGAATGGAGGCCACAAACCTGAAGACAAGCGGCTTTAACTGGATTGTCGACGAGGACGAGAACGAATATCTCGAGCCGACCGGCACCTACAAGAACAACTATATCAACTGGCTGCCGAGCGTATTGCTGAAATATAACGCCACAGACGACCTGAAGGTGCGCGCATCTTACACCAAGACGCTGGCACGTCCTAAATACTCTCACATGATGCCGGGCAGCAGCATCAACCGCACCGAATCGCCTGTTGAGGTGTTCGTGGGCAACCCTGACCTGAAGCCGGTTATCTCTAACAACTACGACCTGTCGGCAGAATACTACTTCAAGAGCGTTGGTCTGGTGTCTGCATCACTCTTCTACAAGCGCATCAACGACTATATGGTTGAGCATGTGTCTAAAGGCAGCTACGGCAACTACGACGACTGCAAGATAACACGACCCGTAAACGCATTCGACGCAGACCTCTTGGGCGTTGAGTTCGGACTGCAGCGCGACTTCGGATTCATACATCCGTCACTCAAGTGCTTCGGCTTCTACGGCAACTATACCTACACTCACAGCAACGTGGTCAAGTCAGTATTCGGCAACAAAGACGAGCAGGCTCTGCCCGGTTCGCCGGAGCACATGGCCAACGCGTCGCTCTACTTCGACAAGGGCGGACTGAACGTGCGTCTCTCTTACAACTTCACTTCTGCCTTCCAGGACGACGAGGAGTATCAGGAAGAGGCACAGCTGCGCCGCTACTACGACAAAGTTAACTATCTCGACCTGAACGCAAGCTACACATGGGGCAAGGACATCAAGTACACCTTCTATGCCGCTGCCAACAACCTGCTGAACCAGCCGCTGCGCTACTACCAGGGAGAGAAGGACCGCACAATGCAGGTGGAGTACTACGGAGTGAAACTCCAGGCCGGATTCAAGCTCAGCTTCTAAGCCGGAAACGACTGAACGGTCATGAGAGTAATGTTTAAGAAGAATAGATTTATAATGAATTCCTGAAACGGATTAACACAGATGAAACCGGGAAAACAGGCGTGAGAGAGTACAAAATGACTTACAGCAAGTTATCAGTATGTGCTCAGCCTGCTGTCCCGGCTTTGCTTTCAAAACGAATATAAACAACAAAAACATCACAACAATGAAGAAACTTTCAACAACTCTGATTTTGCTTTTAGTGGCCGTGATGAGCATCATGGCGCAGACTCCCGAGCAGTGGGCCAAGCTGGAGAAGGACGTCAACTTCTACGTGGCCAACGACCTGGGACGCAACGGATACTACGACCAGAAGCCTATAGCTGAACTGATGGGACGCATGGCCGAGACCGTGGGCATAGAATGTGTGGCAGCGCCGGGCGACGTGCACCACTTTGAGGGTGTGCGCAGCACGCAGGACCCTCTTTGGATGACCAACTATGAACTTATATACAGCCATCCCGAACTGATGCTCGACTGGTATCCGACGCTCGGAAACCACGAGTACCGCGGCAACACGCAGGCCGTGCTCGACTACACAAACGTGAGCGCACGCTGGGCCATGCCGGCAAGATACTACACAAAGGTGATTGAGGACGGCGGTGTGACCGTAAGACTGGTGTTCATAGACACTGCACCGATGATTGACAAATACCGCAACGACACCGAGAAATATCCCGACGCAGGCAAGCAGGACTACAACAAGCAGCTCGAATGGCTCGACTCTGTGCTCTCTTCGGCCAAGGAAGACTGGGTTATCGTGCTGGGCCACCACCCCGTTTATGCCGACACGGGCAAGGACACATCTGAGCGCGGCGACATGCAGGCACGCCTGAACCCGATACTGACCAAGCACAAGAACGTGAGCATGTATATATGCGGACACATACACAACTTCCAGCACATACGCAAGCCGGGCTGCAACATCGACTACGTGGTGAACACGAGCGGCTCGCTGAGCCGTCCGAAGGTGAAGGCAGTAGACGGAACACAGTTCTGCAGCGGCGTGACGGGCTTCTCGCTGGTATGTGCCGACAAGACCACCCTGTCGCTCCATCTCATCGACAAGGACGGAAAGGTGGTATACACGGTTAACCACAAGAAATAACAAATTCTTCTTTTTTCTTTAAAATTAAGCACTATTAAAGGCGGCAAGGACAACATCCCTGTCGCCTTTTGCTTTTCTTGCGGCATGCTTACACGCCCGGAAAGCGTGCCTCTTCATGTGTATTCGATGTGCAAAAACGGCTGACGCCAACGGACTTCGTAACTTTCTGACAATCAACCACATAAACACAGCCATGCAAAACGTGCCCTTTCAGCCTGCAAAAGGTGGCCTTTCGGGCGGCGAAACATGGTCTTTTGCAGCGCAAGACACGGCATTTCGGAAAACGGCATCGCAGGGCATGCCTAACAGAAGGCATCAATGCTGAAAATATTTTACATCACGCCGTTACGCCACACCACCCTGCCCCGGCAGTACAATCATGCCAGGCAGGCAAAATTTATGGCCGTCACGCTTGTGCGTGAGCCTCAAACGTTGTATATTTGTGCCTGACGAAGGGCTGCACGGCCGCATGGCACGCCGCACGGCAGACCGGCCACGGTAACGGCACGGTGAGCCCGCACAAACTTATATGAAGACAATGAACACTGAAGAATTTATAATGCTCCACCGCAACGACGACGTCAGGGCGCTCGCCCTTAAAGCTGCCGGAGCGAAGGACATAGACCTGGGCTACGCGCTCGACCAGATAGCAGGATGGCAGACGGCACGCAGGAAGCTGCCGCAATGGGCCGCGACAGAGGGCATAAAGTATCCGCCCCACCTGTCGATGGAGCAGTGCTCGTCGGAACAGACGGCCACCTACAAGGCAGACGTGGCGCAGAGGCTCATCAGCGGGCTGCCTAAAGAGGCAGAGAGCGTGCTCGTTGACCTGACAGGCGGACTGGGCGTCGACTTCTCCTACATGGCGCGCCGCTTCAGCCGTGGCGTCTACGTTGAGCGACAGAGCCATTTGTGTGAGCTCTCGCGGCATAACATGGGCGTGCTGGGCATCAGTCAGGCCGAGGTGGTATGCGCCGATTCTGAGCAATTTATGGGCCAGATGGGGCATGTCACGATGATATTTGCCGACCCGGCACGGCGCGACAGCCATGGCGGAAGGACTTTTGCCGTGGCTGACTGCACGCCCGACGTGCTGGCCATGCGCGACGAGATGCTGGCCAAGGCCGACTTCGTGATGCTGAAACTGTCGCCCATGCTCGACTGGCACAAGACGGTGGCCGACTTCGGCAGCTGTGTGGACGAGGTGCACATCGTGTCGGCAGGCAACGAATGTAAGGAGCTGCTGCTCGTCATGTCGGCACGCTTTGACGGACTGACCTGCGTTACGTGCGTCAACGACGGCAGCATATTCAGCTATAATCCGCAGACAGACATACAGAGAAATATAACGGATGAAGACAGCACGGGCGATGACGCCGGCGGCAACGGCAGCCGCGCGCCGTTGAGCCTGCAGCCGGGCATGAGTCTGTATGAGCCCAATCCGTCGGTGATGAAGGCAGGATGCTTCGGCCGCATAGAGGCAGCCTTCGGCGCAAGACAGATAAGCCGCGACAGCCATCTGTTCGTGTCGGAGCATAGAGCCGTCGGATTTCCGGGTCGCGCCTTCGTCATAAAAGCCGTCAGCAGCATGAACCGCAAGGAGCTGAAGAAGGCGCTCGGCGGCATAGGCAAGGCAAACATAACCACGCGCAACTTTCCGATGAAGGCCGAGGAACTGAGAAAGCGGCTGAAGCTGGGCGACGGGGGCGACTGCTACATCATGGCCACCACCACGGCCGACGGCTCGCACGTGCTGATAATATGCGCCAAGGAGTGAGCCGCAACAGATATGACGACATAACAAAAAACATAAACAGCAATGAAAAAATCTATATTATCGCTGGCACTGGCGCTGCTTGCGGCAGTGGCAACGGCACAAGGACCGCAGGTAAGGACAGCCTGCGGAGTGGTTGAAGGCACCTGCGAGTCGGGCATAAAGGTGTTCAAGGGCATACCCTTTGCAGCACCGCCCACAGGCCCACTGCGCTGGAAGGCACCGCAGCCGGCAGCCCGATGGCAGGGCGTGCGCAAGGCAACGGAGTTTGGCCCCAACCCTATGCAGCAGCCTATATACGGCGACATGAACTTCGGCACAAAGAAGATGAGCGAAGACTGCCTGTATCTTAACATCTGGACGCCGGCAAAAAGCATGGACGAGAAGCTGCCCGTGCTGATCTACTTCAACGGCGGCGGACTGATGGCAGGCAGCGGCAGCGAGCCGCGGTATGCCGGAATGAGCATGGCGCGCAAGGGCATCGTGGCCGTTACGGCAAACTACCGCGAGAGCATATTCGGATTCTTCGCGCATCCTGACCTGTCAAAGGAGACAGCATACAAGGGCTCGGGCAACTACGGCTTTATGGATCAGGCGGCAGCCATACAGTGGCTCAGGGACAACATAGCGGCATTCGGCGGCGACCCCGACAGGATAACCATTGCAGGCGAGTCGGCAGGCTCGATGTCGGTGAGCGCGCTCATGGCATCGCCCGTGTCGCGAAACCTCTTCTGCAGGGCAATAGGCTCGAGCGGTTCGGTGATAGCCTTCGGCAAGATTGCCACACTGAAGGAGGCCGAAAAGGCAGGAAAGGAGAAGATGAAGCAGATGGGGTGCAAGTCGCTCGAGGAGCTCAGGGCTCTCAGCGCCGACGAACTGATGGAGCGCGCGGCCGTAAGAAGCAGGCCGGCATACAACATAGACGGCTACTTCTTCACCGAGCAGCCCGAACAGACCTTTGCCGGGGGCAGGCAGGCCAGGGTGCCGCTGCTGGTTGGCGGCAACTCTGAGGAGGCTCAGCCGTCATTCATTCTGCAGGGCAAGCCGGCCACGGTGGCCAACGCCACAGAGGCAGCCAGAGCCGTGTTCGGCAGCAACGCCGAGAAGGTTGTGCAGCTTTACGGCATCAGCACCGACGCCGACGTGAGCGGAGAGCCGGGCATGATGCTTGCCTCCGACATGTTCATAGGCTTCGGCACGTGGAAATGGGCACACATGCACACCATGAGCAGCGGTCAGCCCGTATACAGATACGTCTACTGCCACCCGCGCCCGGCAATGAGAATAAGCGGAAAGGTGGCAGGACTGGCTGGCGGACTGAAGGACAAGGGCGACGGCGACGACAAGGCGCCCGAGGCAAAGGGAGCCGTACACTCGGCCGACATAGAGTATGCCATGGGCACGCTGCCCACCAACCGCGTGTTCGACTGGCAGCCGGAAGACTTCCTCATGTCGGACATCTTCTCGGGATATTACGCCAACTTCATAAAGACGGGCAACCCCAACGGACTGGGTCTGCCTGACTGGACGCCGGCAAACGGACAAGAGGCAGTGCCCGTGCTGCGGCTCGACGTAAACACGACGATGACCACCGACAGGCAGACCGAGGAGCGGTATAAGCTAATTGACACAATGATGTGGTGCACAAAGAAATAACACTGCACGTAAACTGGCGGCAGGATTTGAAGTAAGCATGCCCTGACAAGAAGCATGCTGATGCCGAAACACCATAAAACGAGAAAGGGAGACACGCCGACACAGGCATGTCTCCCTTTGATGTTTATATCGTTTTATAATGGATTTATCGCCACAAAACCTGAGCGCCGCAGGACATACAGCATGAAGAATGGCCGCAGAAGCCATTTTAAGGCCGTCTGAGGCGTCGAATGAAGCAGAGCCAATAAAGTATGCCTGCGCACAGCAAACACACGGGAAACGCGCTCCAAACGCCTACAAGCCCCCAGCCGCTGTGTATGCCGAGGAACCAGCCGAGCGGCAACGACACCACGAAATAGGAGAAAAAGGCTATCCAGATGAGCGGACGCACGCACGAAATGCCGCGAAGGGCGTTGGCAAAGGTGTACTGAAGGCCGTCGCCAAACTGATAGACGATGAGCGGTATGACGGTCTGCGACACGAGTACACACACCTCGGCGCTGTCTGTAAACCAGTAGCTGAACGTGTTGCGCAGCAGGAACACGGGCACCGAGAGCACGAAGGCTATGAGCATGATGACATGAAAGCCGGCATAGGCAGCGTCGCGCACGGCGGCGGTGTCGCCCTGTCCGTGGAAATAGCTCACCCTGACGGCTATTGCGGCAGCCATGCCGCTGTTGACCATATAAAGCAGCTGCGAGGCCGTGAGCGTAACCTGATGTGCGGCAAGGGCCGTTATGCCTATCCAGCCCACGAAGATGGCAGAGAGCGAAAAGGCCGCACACTCCATGCCGAGCTGCATGGCAACGGGCCAGCCAAGGGTGTTGATGCGGCGGAAGTCGGCACGGTTGAACCTTCCGGCGGCATATCCGCGGCGGTAAGGGGCATAGCTGCGGTGAAACACAAACACGGCAACGAAGGCAACGAACATCACGATGCGCGACACCATGGTGCTGATGCCGGCGCCGAGAAGGCCCAGCTCGGGCATGCCGAAGGCTCCGTAGATGAGCACATAGTTGCCGAAGATGTTGAGCACGTTGCCGCCCAGGATGACGAACATCGGCACGCGCGTGTCGGTTATTCCGTCGTAAAACTGCTTGAAGGCGTTGAACATGCACAGGAATGGCAGCGACACGATGTTCACCAGAAGATATGAGCGCATGTAGGGCAACAGCTCTACGGGCTGCCCCATGCGGTGCAGGTTAAGATAGAACACCACGGAGACGGCAAGCAGAATGACGGCCATCAGTCCGTTGGCGGCAAGGCTGTTGCGCAGTATGCCGCCAATCTCTTCCTTCTCGCCGCGGCCGAACATGGCGCCCACGATGGGCGTAAGACCATAAGAGAAGCCCATGGCGAAGATAACGATCAGGGTGAACATGGTGGTGACAAAGCTGGCGGCTGCCAGCTCCATCATGCTGTGGTGGCCTATCATGAGCGTATCGGCAAAGCCGAGTACCACGTTTCCGATCTGTCCCACCACAATGGGCACGCCGAGCGAAACGAGCGCGCGGTAGTGTGTTGTGTATCTTTTCAGTGTGAAGTGCATAACGGGTGCAAAGATAGTGCTTTTTTCATAAAAGCCCACCCTTTTGCCCTTCCTTGCACGGCGATGATAAAATATTTATCAGAAAACAGCCCGCATACACACCGGCAGTAAACGGACAGGCATGAAAATAAATCTTGTCAGCGCAGAAAATAAGAGGATGTGTCGTAATGCACGATGCACCTTCTTTTTTTCGTTAGCCATAAAAATCGGTTC
>ENA-OPDA01001291-OPDA01001291.1-human-gut-metagenome-genome-assembly--contig:-NODE-1291-length-16686-cov-2.710300_pt1 | contig 16686 bp, 14 predicted proteins | sample MGYA00241253_ERZ501486 | MGnify/ENA primary metagenome ERZ501486 (study PRJEB25962, sample SAMEA2042510) | human gut metagenome | biome: human gut; feature: human-associated habitat; material: faeces... | reverse complement strand
CGAACCCACGTATCCAGCTTGGAAGGCTGGTGTTCTACCATTGAACTACACCCGCGTCTTAAAGACAAATAATATGATATCACATTTCAGAAAAAATGCAAGCCTTTTTTTTATTTTTTGATCACTTTTTGTCCACTTTATTTTCTGACCGCTATTTTATCTATTTCGGTTCTTTTCCTTCCATTTCCACATATATTTTATCAATCACCTGTTTTCTATCCGATCGGAGTTCCTTTTATGTTTTCCAGATTAAAATCAAAAAATATTATACGGATCTGTTTTCTTTTCCTCGCGGCTTTCTTTGTGGGAACCGGCGCTGCATTTCTGCATGATCATTTCTTTTCAGCCGCTGTTCCCACCTCTTCTGAAGGCAACTGGGGGCTCAGCTTCCAAACTGATGGGGATCCCCCTGTTGGCAATGCCACATTTGACGAGTTGAAAAAATTTGATGCCTTTTACGCACAGGACACCGGCGAAAAGGTAATCTACCTTACTTTCGATGCCGGTTATGAAAATGGAAATACACCGGCTATTCTGGAAGCTCTTACGAAACATCAGGCTCCGGCAACGTTCTTCGTCGTCGGCACACTTCTGGAAAGCAATCCAGAACTTATCAAACAGATCCTCGCTGCCGGTAACACCATCGGCAACCACACCTGGCATCACAAAGACATGTCACAGATTTCTACAATGGAATCCTTTTCTGAAGAAATCCAGACAGTTGAAAAACTGTATCGGCAGATCACCGGACAGGAAATTTCCAGATTTTATCGTCCACCGCAAGGCAAATACAGCGAAGCCAACCTGAAAATGGCACAGGATCTTGGCTATCATACCTTCTTCTGGAGTCTCGCCTACGTCGACTGGTATCAGGATAGCCAGCCATCCCACGAAGAGGCTTTTGAAAAGCTGCTTGGGAGAATCCATCCCGGTGCCATCGTTTTACTCCACAGTACATCCTCTACAAACGCTGAAATCTTAGATGAACTTCTCACCAAATGGGAAGAAATGGGTTATCATTTTGCTTCTCTTGATGACCTTATAAAAGCTACTGCATCTTAGGAATTTTTCTCTGTCACTTTATCGGAGGATTCTCTAATCGATCAGTCCATATTTCTTCATCGCATAAGCAATTCCATCTTCTTCAACGGTCTTTGTAACAAATTCTGTATAAGGTTCCAGCACCTGGTCATGCGCGCCCATCGCAATCGCATGCCCGGCATGCCGGAACATTGCCAGATCATTGCTGCTGTCTCCAAATACATATGACTGATCTCTCGTCATTCCAAAATGCTCCAGCACCCAGTCAATCGCAGTTCCTTTTGTATAGCCCTTCAGGATACATTCAAACGTATTACTTCCACGGTCAATTACTTCCATATCATCTTTGATAAATTCAAAAAATGCTTTTACATCACTTTTTTCATCCGTATAAATAAAGATTTTATCATATGGACATCTTCTCTGCTCCATATAACGCTCGATTCCAAGTCCACGGTTATTCATGTATTTTTTTGTATTTTCCAATCTGTCAAATCTTGAAACTCTTGAAGTGAAATACACATCTTCTGCTCCCTCAAAAATCCCATCAATCTGACATTTTGTCATATAATCAGCGATCTCATCGCCCCTCTCCGGATCCAGATGCTTTTCAAAAATAATTTCTTCATCAAATGTAAAATAAATCCCACATCCACACAAATATCCATCAAATGGAAGTTTTTTCAGTTCCACTGGAACACTGCAGTATGTTCTTCCTGTATTGATAAATAAAAAATGTCCTGCGTCGTGTGCCCTTTTAAGTGCATCTACCGTACTTGCGGGAATCTCTTTTGTAATCTCACTGAGTACGGTCCCATCAATATCAAAAAATAATGCTGCTCTATTCATTCTACCTTTTCCTCCCGGTTATACTCCAATTACACGATACTCATTATACTCATATCTCACCATTATGCGCAACCCTTTTTCATTTTGTGCAAAATATCTGTGATAAATACCCTTTTGACTTCTCCATATAAAAGTAATATAATAGATGTTGTACAATTTGAAAAAGGGGTAATAATAATGAATAAAAGAATCGATAAGAAAAAACAGAAAAGAACACTTGAATCAGCAGTAACTGCTACAGCTACATCATCAGCACCGGCTACAGCAACTCCTGTTGTAGAGATAAAAGAAGTTGTAAAAGAAGTCAAAGTACCAGTAGAAGTTCCTGCCAAAAATCCTGCATTCTATGTTCAGTACCAGAGTGCAGAATATACTGTAGCCGCTATCACAGAACGTGTGATCGCTGACTGCAATGCAAAGGGACACGCTGTAGAAAATCCGGAAGCTCTCTCCATTTATCTGAAACCAGAAGATAAAAAAGCATATTACACCCTTGGAGGGTTCAATGGATATATTGAATTATAAAGGAGTATTTTATGGCGCTTAACTTTCAACAGCTTGGAATGCTTGCAAAACTGAAATCCGCATTTTCCACTTTTCAACAGGAGCATCCTAAATTTATGCCTTTTATTCATGCAGTAAAAGGAGATGCATGTCGCAAAGACAGCATCATCGAAATCTCCGTCAAATCTCCGGAAGGACGGAATTATACTACTAATTTCCGTGTTACCGAAAAGGATTTGGAACTTATCCAGATGCTGAAAGATATGCAGGAAAACCAATAAAGTAAAAAAAGCAGGTAAGAAAGGATAAAATTTCTTACCTGCTCTTTTTCTGTCTTACTTTAGCATTTCTTTGCTAATACAAAGGAATGGCCTTCCATTTTTATTGCCTGAAGGCTGACTTTTTTACCGGTATATAAATCCATATACTCTCCCTCTTCTTCGATCCAGGCTGTCCGGTCCTCTTCTGCGAAATTAAAAAGTGCTGTCATCTGCTCGCCCTCCAGTTCCCGCACAACTCCAAGGATTCCATTTTCCCAGGTATCAAGCGTCCAGACATTTGCCGATGCGTCAAATACTTTTTCCTTACTTCGGATGGATCTAAGCTTTCCAATTCCATCAAACAGTTCTTTTTGTACCGTTCCTTTTCTCTTTCGTCCGTCTGCCAGCTTCCAGTCAAATTTTCCTCTGTGGATATACCTGGAATCAACCCGTTTTTCCGGATCATTTTTATAAGTATAATCATTTACCTGACCAATCTCATCTCCACTGTAAAGCATTGGAATTCCGGATTGCACCATCATATATGCATGCAGCATCAGATCAAATCTGACTGCTCTTTTTTTCTTTTCTTCATTTTGTTCAAATCCGGCACTTTCAATTCCACACATGGAAGCTGTCGTTGCACAGAATCTGGCATCTCCTGTTATCGGATCTTCATTATAAAGTTCCCCGCGGCTCACACTTTCTGCGATTTTTCCTGTGAAAAAGTCATTCAGATATCTTTTGTGTGGGACTTCCTGCATTCCCCAACCGGCAAGTGTCTGAAAATCCAGTCCCCATCCAATATCATCATGACATCTGAGGTAATTTAAGAAAGTATACTCTTTCGGAAGGTTGTTCATAATATCAAGCTGCATCCGTAAAAGTCTGGTATCTCTCGTCGCAACCGTATTCCATGTAGTAGCCATCATGGTTACATTATAAAGCATATGACATTCCGGCTTTTCTATGGTACCAAAATAAGGAACTACTTTTTCCGGTTCCATCACGACTTCCCCTAATAATACAACCGACGGACACACAATCTCCCCGATCATACGCATCATCCTGACTATCGTGTGTACCTGTGGAAGATTTCTGCAGCTTGTCCCCATTTCCTTCCAGATATAAGGAACTGCATCGATCCGCAGAATGTCAATCCCCTGATTGACCAGGAAAAGGAAATTATACATCATTTCGTTAAACACCCTCGGATTCTTATAATTCAGATCCCACTGGTAAGGATAAAAGGTAGTCAACACGTAGTGTCCGATTTCAGGAAGCCAGGTGAAATTCCCCGGTGCAGTTTCCGGAAATACCTGTGGCACTGTTTTCTCATATTCTCTGACATAGTTTTCATTGTCACAGAAAAAATACCGGCTCATATATTCGCCTTCACCCATTCTTGCCTTCTGTGCCCATTCATGATCTTCGGAAGTATGGTTCATTACAAAATCCATACACAGATTCATGTCTTTTTCATGGCAGGCTTCAGCCAGATCTGCAAGGTCTTCTATGGTTCCAAGTTCCGGCTTTACTTTTCTGAAATCCGCAACCGCATAGCCTCCATCGGATCTTCCCTTTGGCGAATCGAGAAACGGCATCAGATGAACACAGTTTACACCACATTCTTCCAGATACTTAAGCTTTCCTTTGACTCCTCTTAAATTTCCGGCGAAATTATCAATATACAGCATCATTCCCAGCATGTTTTTTTTACGATACCACGCCTGATCCTTTTCCTTCTCCAGATCTCTCTTTCGAAGTTTCGCATTTCTTGCATGATAGTAATTCTGCATCTGTTCACAGAGCTCTGCAAACATTGCTTCATTATCATATAATTCCATATAGAGCCAGCGAAGCTCATCCATATGCTTCGCCAGTCTCTTTTCAAAAATATCATTTGTTTTTCTCATTTTTACTCGACCATTTCCAGATAAATCTGATATGCTTTGTACTCACCAAATTCAAGCGGCATCGGAATTCCAACTTCCATCAGCGCCTCTGCCGGATAAATTTTTCCGGTATTTGAATCTTTATAGAATTGTCCAGCACACAGACCTTTCATTTTTACATAATTTACTGTCATGTTTCCATGGATTTCAAGCATAACTACATTTACAAGTACTTCTTTCCCATCTTCTGATACAAATTCCCATGCGCCGATTTCTTCTGCGAATGGATTACTCAGTCGATAGTAAAGTCCATTTTGTACAAGCTGTGCATATTTTTTGTATTCTACTATCTGTTCCCTGATCTCTCTGCGCTCTTCATCTGTCATTTTCGCCGGATCCAGTTCATAGCCGAAGGTTCCTGCCATGGCACAGACACCTCTTGTATGGAGTGATGTCTTTCTTCCTGTCTGATGATTCGGAACTGCAGATACGTGAGATCCAACTGCAGATACCGGATACCCAAAGGATGTTCCGTATTGGATCCTTACACGATCCACTGCATCGGTATTGTCACTGCACCAGATCTGTGGTGTATAATACAGCATTCCCGCGTCAAAACGGCCTCCACCACCACTGCAGCCTTCGATCAGAAGGTCTGGATAACGGCTTATAATACGCTCCAGGAAATCATAAAGTCCAAGCATGTAGTCATACTGCACACTGCCCTGTTCTTCTGCTGTCATAGAATATACTTCTGCCATACTTCGGTTCATATCCCATTTTACATATTCGATATTTCCCTGATCGAGCACCTGACACATCTGCTCATAAACAGCATCCACAACTTCTTTTCTCGAAAAATCAAGGAGCAGCTGGTTTCTTCCTTTTACCGGTTTTCTTCCCGGAATCTGAATTGCCCAGTCCGGATGTTCACGGTAAAGATCACTGTCTTCATTTACCATCTCCGGCTCAAACCAGAGCCCGAATTTAACACCTAACGCATTGATCCTGCTGATCAGGTCACCAAGACTTCCCTGCAGCTTTTCTTCATTAACCTTCCAGTCGCCAAGTCCACTGTTGTCATCATTTCGGCTTCCAAACCATCCATCATCCAGTACAACCATATCGATTCCCAGATCCTTTGCCTGCTCGGCAAGATGATAGATATCTTCTCCCGTAAAATCAAAATAGCATGCTTCCCAACTGTTGATCAGTACCGGTCTTACTTTTTCTTTATATTTTCCGCGACACAGATTTTTACGGATACATCTCTGCAGATTCTGGGAAAGCTTTTCAAGTCCCTGATTGCTGCAAGTTAAAATAACTTCAGGGATCACAAATTCCTCTCCTTTTTTCAGTGGATAAGAAAACTGTTCTTCCTGCAGTCCCATCTGTATTCTTGTCTGCCCGAACTGATCCTTTTCTACTTCTGCTTTAAATCCTCCGCTGTATACAAAGGACATTCCATAACAAGTACCTGCGTCTTCCGTCGTTTCTTTTTCTGCCAGTATCATCATCGGATTGTACTGATGGCTGGATGTTCCTCTGCGGCTTCCAATTACAAAAGCTCCATGTCCTACCGATGTTCTTTGCATATTTCTTTCCATCGCATGGCGGCCGTAAAATGAAATTACGTCAAATTCACCATGAACGAAATCGATACACGCTGCTTGGGCTTTTGTCAGTCTGATTTTATCTTCTTCTGTATTGATCACTTTTGCACTTCTTGTGATCACATCATACTCCGGAAGAACTCCATAAAGTAATTCTACCTGTAATCCTGTCACCTGATCTTTCATATAAATGATCAGAGTCTGGGCTTCCTCTTCGGCAGCATAAACTGCCGGAAGTCCCTTCAAATTGTATTTTCCATCACAAATCTCATATCCCTGATATCTAAGATCGCATCCAAAAGAACCATCTGCATTTACAAGATCAAGCACCGGACTCCTGAAATCTCCTGTCAGTCGACACGGAAATTCCTGTGGCAGCACATCAAGGGAATATGTTCTGTCATTTCCTGTATCATGCGGATTTCCTGAGAAGCCACGGTCTGCATAGGTCAGAAGATAGTCCATAACTCCATCTGTCTTTCTTCCATAATATAAATGCAGTAAAAATCCATATGCATCAATTTGCATCTGATACGTTGTATTTTGGGTATGTAATGTAAATGTTTTTGCTTTCTCGTTGTATATGATTCCCATATTCTTCTCCTTAAGCTTCTGTCAAATTTATTTTACTGCGCCATTTACAACACCGTTCAGAATCTGTTTCTGACAGATCAGATAGAAAATCAAAATCGGAAGCAGTGCCAGTAAATAGGATGCAAATGCAAGATTATAATTGGTTCCAAATTGTGTCTGGAATGTCATCTGTGCAAGTGGCAGTGTGTTCACATCACTACCTGCCAGAATTACAAGTGGTGTCATAACATCATTCCATGTACCAAGTGCTGTAAGTACCGCTACTGTTGCATGCATCGGTTTCATGATTGGGAAAATAACGCTCCAGTAAGTTTTCCAGGTTGTTGCCCCGTCTACATGTGCAGCCTCTTCCAGTGCCAGCGGAATATTTTTCAGATAACCGGAGTATAAGAGCACATTCATCGGCATATAAAATACAAGATAACACAAAATAACACCGAAAATATTGTCAATTCTCATCTGTGCTGTCTGCTTCACAAGTGGCATCATCAAAATTGCAAATGGAACAAACATACCGCTTACAATATAAAGATAGGCTACTTTGTAAAATTTACTGGTACTTTTACTTCTTCCGATCACATAACCGATCATAGAATGAATCAGAATGGAAAGAACTACCGTTACAATCGTTATCAGCACACTGTTGCCCAGTGAATGCCAGAAATCTGTTACACGCATTGCTTCTGCAAAGTTAGAAAAGCTCCAGCTTTTTGGCAGTGATAAGATTCCGGAAATACTGTTTGTCATTTCCGACGGTTTCTTAAATGCAATCACAACTGTAAGATAAAGAGGAAAAATAACGGTTACAAGACCCAGAATCAATAAAATTGTGATTGGCCAGTTTACTCTTTCTTTCACCTTTACTTTCATTATAACTGTTCCTCCTTATTTCCCAAAAAGTTCATCTGTAATACAGAGATCACAACGATCACTACAAAGAACACAACTGCATTGGCACTCTGGAACCCAAACTGTCCTCCGGCCATACCATTGTTATAAATCAAAAATGAAATTGATTCTGTACTCTGCGCCGGACCTCCTTTGGTAAGAGCCATGATCTGATCAAATACCATCAGAAAATTCTTCATACAAAGTACCATATTGATGGTAAAGAATGGAAGGATCAGTGGAAATGTCAGATTCTTGAATTTTTTCCATCCGGTCGCTCCATCAAGAGAACCTGCTTCGTATACATCCTCCGGTACCGTCTGAAGTCCGGAAATATAAATAATCGTATTCATTGCAACAGACTGCCATGCACATACAATTACGATCGCAACCCATGCCCATTTTGAGCTTGCCAGGATACTGTCACCTTTTCCGCCCATCATTTTTACAACTGCCGGAAGAATATAAGTGAAAAAGTAATTGAAAATATAGCCCACTACAAGTGCTCCTAAAATATTTGGAACGAAATACATTCCTCTGAGTGCACTTTTAAATTTAATTTTACTGTTTAATCCAAGAGCTAAAACAAGACTTAACACATTTACAACTATTGTTGCAACAATTGCAAGCTTGAATGTAAACAGGTAGGATTTCCCGACTCTTGCATCAGTAAATAAGTCTGTATAATTCCGAATACCTACCCAGTCAAACTCGCCATATCCTCGAAAATTTGTAAAACTATAAATAACACCTTTAATAAGTGGCAGCGTATTAAAGCAGAAAAACAACGCAAGTATCGGTATCGTAATCAGTAAAAATGTCCGCTCTCTGCCATTCATCCTTTTCAATTTATTCATGATCTGTATCCCTCCTACTTGCCTGCTTCATAATCTTCCATCATACGAATGATATCCCTGTTATATCTGATCCAGTCTTTGTCAAACTTTTTCAGGAATGCGTCAACATCCTGGTTTATGAGAAATGTCTGGATTTGTGCATCGACTGCCATTTCTGACGGATAATAGTGGTCCTGGTAATCCGCCATACGGTTATCCTGAATATATGGTTTCATATCTTCCAGCTCCGGAGCCAGTGCAAAATCTTCATCTTTACAAGGCACTGCATTCTGCGCATCTAAGTATGCCTGGATATTTTCATGATCCATCAGAAAATCAAGGACTTCATATGCCGCTTCTTTATTTTCACATGCATCCATCACGCAGAACTGAAGGTCTACTCCTGAATTTAATACATTGTCCTCTTCAGAATCATTAGCCGGCATAACAAAAGATCCGATATTCATATCCGGATTTACAGATTTGATCTGCGGAATTGCATAGCTTCCGATTGTATACATCGCTGATTCACCATTTGCAAATGCAGTACATGCATCGTTGTATCCGTATCCAAACGGTCCATCTTCACCATAATTTAACAATTCAAGCATTTTTTCTGCCACTTGCGGATATTCTTTGGAGAAGGTTGTTTCTCCCTTATTCACCTGCTGACAAACATCGGATGGTGCAAGTCCGACTGCAAGTGCATTCCAAGGTGCAAGGCAGGTCCAGGTATCTTTATATCCAAAATAAAGTGGCTGGATTCCTTCATTCTGAATCTCCTCGCAAAGAGAAATAAATTCATCCCAGGTCTGCGGAATCTCCCATCCATGTTCCGCAAACATATCTTTGTTATAGAGCACTCCTGCCGCATTTGCCACATACGGAAGCCCATATGTTCCTTCTGTCGGAACAAACTCCAATCCTTCAATAATATCCAGATAAGCAGGTTTTACCTCACTAAGTCCTTCATAATCTGAAAGGTCAGCCAGTATTCCTGAATCAACAAAATACGAATAATTGATATCTCCTCCGATTCCGATAATATCCGGATAATCTTCTCTGATAAAACGTGTTTTCAAAATTGTTGTCGCATCATTTGGGGAAGATATTTTTAAATGGATATCATCATGTGTCTCATTAAATTCTTTTTCGAGCTGTTCAAATATATCTACCGCCTCTGGTTTATACTGAACAAGTTCGATTTCCACTTTTCCGCTTTTTGGATTTTGCTGACATCCCTGTAATACAGCTGATGCCATCAGAATACAGGACATTCCCAAAACAATTGCTGCTCTTTTCCTTCTCATTTTTTCTCCTTCCTCACAGGTATATTTTCACTTTGCTACTCCTCGATATATCAAGTACTTTGTTTATATTTGCATTATAACATACCATTATGCGTTCAAGAATAGCATTGTATTTGATGTTTTATTCCAAAATGCTATTTTTTTCTATTTTTTTGTAAACGAACTAGCATTTTGGTATATTTCGGTTGCAATCCATTTTCAGATTAAGTAAAATATAGATATATTCACTGAATTACCAGCTATTGAACACAACTTTAACAAAACACAACTAAATGAAAGGAATCTGTATGAAAGAGCTCATGTTTTCTGTATTTCCAAGCGAAAACTTTGTTGACCTTGGATTATATCAATTCGGTTACGAACAATGTAAACCTGCACATAGTTTTGGTCCTGCCGTCCGTAATCATTTTCTTTTTCACTACATTATCTCCGGCACCGGAATTTTAATGGCAAATGATTCTCACGGTGTAACACAGACCTATCACGTAAAAAGTGGCCAGGGCTTTATGATTTTCCCCGGTCAGATCAATACTTATATCTCTGATGAAAAACTCCCATGGGAATATACATGGATTGAATTTGACGGACTACGTGCAAAGGAAACCATTGAACTTTCCGGACTTAGTTTGGATAATCCGATTTATAAAGCTACTTCTAAGGATCTGCGTGAAATACTGAAAGAAGAACTTCTCTATATTGCAAGTCACGGAGACGCTACACCATTTCACCTGATCGGGCATCTCTATCTTGCAATTGATGCTCTTATTCGTTCTACTTCCATCATGCAGACATCGAAAATCAGCCGTCTTCAGGATTTTTATATCCATGAAGCCCTATCTTATATAGAGCAGAATTTCCAAAACGATATTTCTGTCGAAAACATCGCTGCTGTATGCGGATTAAACCGCAGTTATTTCGGAAAAATTTTCAAAGACGGAATTGGAAAATCTCCTCAGGAATTTTTGTTGAATTATAGAATGATTAAAGCTGCTGAATTATTAAAACTGACAAAGCTTTCCATTAAAGATGTAGGTAATGCAGTCGGTTATCCCAACCAATTACATTTTTCCAGAGCATTTAAAAATATTTATGGAATATCGCCAAGAGACTGGCGTAATCAGAACAGACTTAAACAATAATAGAAAAAGAATGCTGCAGGTCAGACTGTGCATTCTCATCCTGATGAGTGCACATCTGACCTTGCTTTATAATCTACTGATCCGCCGGAAGATAACCGAAATGGCGAAGTGCAAAGCTCACGCCTTCTTCTTCGATCGGCCTGGTCACGTAATCTGCCACTTCTTTGAGCTTATCTACAGCATTTCCCATGGCGATACCGTTTCCTGCCTTCTCTATCATTTCGTAATCGTTCATGCTGTCTCCAAATGCCACGATGTCAGACCAGTCTTTCTGGTAATAGTCCAGAAGTGCCTGGATGCCGTTTGCCTTGGAAACTTCTTTTGTGATGACATCTGCCCCTCTGCGGTCGGCAAAAAGCGGCGTCTTGATTTCCGGAAATGCTTCCCGGAGCAGATCGGTACCTTTTGGATCGCCAAAGTATGCCAGTCCGTAAAACGGGTGTGTCAGAAGGTTGGACTCGTCTATGTACTCGCGGTCTCCGTCTCCGAAAATCCGCTTTTCATGCTCAATCAGCACTTCTTTGTTGACATAGCAGCCGTATTTGCCGATGTTCATGCCGATACAGAGATGATGCTCACGGCAGAACTCCATCATGCGGGCGATCAGCTTCGGATCCATGAAGACTTCCCGGATCTTTTTTTCGCCTACGGTTACTTTCTGGCCGTTGCTGTGGACGATTGCATCCGGCTGAAGCTGTTTTTTGTATGCTTTGCTGAATTCACTGTCCATATCGCGACCGGTTGCGACAGCTACCACATGACCTTCTTTTTTCAGTGCTTCCAGATCCTTAAGCACTTTTTCGGAAATGTGAAAAGTCTTGTGATCCAGAAGTGTCATATCTAAATCAAAACAAAATATTTTAGAGCACATTTTTTAAGATTTCTTCCTGTCTTTCTTTGACTGAAGTCTCGCGGATTTTCTTACGCAGCGGCAGAACACATGCCGGTGATACAGACAGTTCGTCGATGCCCATTGCCAGGAATGCTTCTGTCATCTCCATATCTGCCCCGAGTTCTCCGCAGATACCAATCCAGATGCCGTTCTTATGTGCATTGTCTGCTGCCATTTTGATCAGACGCAGCAGACCTTTGTGATGCGGATAGTAGAATCCCTCCAGGTTTGCATTCTGTCTGTCTACAGCGGTTGTATACTGTGTCAGGTCGTTTGTTCCGACGCTGAAGAAATCGACTTCTTTTGCCAGATCATCGCTGATCATGGCTGCTGCCGGTGTCTCGATCATGATACCAAGCTGGATCTCTTTGTTGTACGGGATGCCACTTGCATCTAATTCTGCCATAACACTCTTTACGATCTCTTTGATCTGCAGTACTTCTTCCAGTGCCACGATCATCGGGAACATGATGGCAATGTTTCCAAATGCAGATGCACGCAGCAGAGCACGCAGCTGTGTACGGAAAATATCCTGCTGTTTCAGGCAGATACGGATCGCACGGTAACCCATTGCCGGATTTTCTTCGTGAGGCAGGTTGAAGTAATCAATCTGCTTGTCTGCTCCGATATCCAGTGTACGGATGATGACCTGTTTCTGTCCCATCGTCTCAGCCACATATTTATATACTTTAAACTGTTCTTCTTCGGTCGGATAATCTTCTTTTTCCAGATAAATAAATTCACTTCTGAAGAGTCCGATTCCACCTGCATCATTCTGTACGACAGTTGCTAAATCTTTTATATTTCCAATATTAGCATACAGCATGATTTTCTTTCCATCAAGAGTAATATTTTCTTTTCCTTTTAACTGTAAGAGCAGTTCTTTCTTTTCTAATTCTTTTTTCTGACGTTCTTTCAACTCAGCAAACGTTTCTTCATCCGGCTCTACATAGATTTTTCCATTTACTCCGTCCACTACCGCAAATTTTCCATCGACACGTTCATCCAGAGGCATCTCCGTTCCAATTAAAGCCGGAATCGCCATGGTTCTTGCAAGAATCGCAGTATGAGAATTAACCGAACCATGCACGGTTACAAAAGAAAGCACTTTATCTTTCTCTAACTGTACCGTTTCTGACGGTGCAAGGTCATCTGCTACAATAATTACCGGTTCATCCGTCATTACTTTGCCTTTTTCTCCGCCTGCAAGCAGGGAAAGGATTCTCTCAGAAATATCTTTTACGTCTGCAGCACGTTCTTTCATGTAGTCGTCATCCATAGACGAAAACATGGTAGAAAAATTATCGCTTGTCGATGCAACCGCATATTCAGCATTGACTTTCTGAGTACGGATAATATTTTCAATGGACTCATTATAGTCATCATCCTCAAGCATCATCTGGTGTACTTCAAAGATAGCAGCATTTGCTTCACCGACTTCTTTTAATGCTTTTTCATATAAACCACGAAGCTGGTCTAATGCCTTCTCTTTTGCTTCGTTATAACGTGTCCACTCTTTTTCACTGTCTTCTGTACGTACACGTTTTACCTGCTGCTCGCTCTTCTGATATACACAGATTTTTCCAATTGCAATTCCACTAAATACACTTTTTCCACTATAAATCTGCATCGATAACTTCCCCTTTCTTCCTTTAAAAAAACAGGGGTCAAAACTAATTTGACCCCGGCTTTATTTCATGTTCTGCTTTTTTCTTACAGGTTTTCTTTCACGAATGCGCTGATTGCTTCATAAGCTGCATCTTCATCTTCCCCTTCAAAAGTAAAGGTAACTTCATTTCCCTGTTTTACAGCGAGTCCCATAATTCCGAAGATTCGTTTGCAGTCTCCTGCTTTTCCGTCTTTGTTTAATTTAATTGTGCTTGCAAACTCTTTTGCAGCTTTTACAAGTTCTCCTGCCGGACGAGCGTGAATTCCCTCTGGGTCTGTGATTGTGTACTTAAATTCTTTCATGGTAAATTCTCCCTTTCTTGTTTTAATTTTATTTTCTTGTTTTTTATTTTCTTAATTTTAATTTTTTCTTATTCTTCTACTTTTTTCTTTAAAATTCCAAGCAGTACAGTGGAAACGACTGTTCCAACTACCAGCGCCGCCAGGTACATCCATGGATTTCCAACTACAGGGAATACGAAGATTCCACCGTGTGGTGCCATTAAGGTACAGTTGAATAACATACTTAAAGAACCTGCGATTCCGGAACCGATAACACATGCCGGAAGTACATGAAGCGGGTCAGATGCTGCAAATGGAATTGCACCTTCTGTGATAAATGCAAGTCCCATGATAAAGTTTGTAGGTCCTGCTTCTCTCTGTTCTTTTGTAAATTTGTTTTTAAATAATAAAGTTGCAAGTGCGATTGCACATGGAGGAGTCATACCTCCAATCATAACTGCTGCCATGACATCGTAGTTACCGGAAGCAATTGCGGCAGTACCAAATACATAAGAAGCTTTATTAAATGGACCACCCATATCAATTGCCATCATACCGCCTAAGATAAATCCTAAAATAATCTTACTAGAACCGCCCATGCTTGTCAAACCATTATTTAATGCAGTATTAATTGCCCCCATAATCGGTTCGACTGCGAAATTCATTAATAATCCCATAACCAGAATTCCGACTACCGGATAAATCAGAACCGGTGCAATTTTCTCAATTGCCTGTGGAAGTTTGTCACATAATTTTCTAAGTAATACAATGATGTATCCTGCTGCAAAACCTGCTACTAAAGCACCAAGGAAACCGGATTTTCCCTGAGAAGCAATCATACCACCGACAAAACCAACTGCAAGTGCCGGTCTGTCACCGATTGCCATTGCGATAAATCCTGCAAGTACCGGCAGCATGAATGCGAATGCTGTATCACCGATTCCTTTAAGCATCGCTGCAACCGGAGTAATTGTACCAAAGTTTGTTCTCTGGTCAACCGGAAGGGAATTCATATCTACACTTAAACCATCAATCAAGAATGCAAGTGCGATTAAGATACCACCACCGACTACGAATGGAAGCATGTGGGAAACACCATTCATCAGCTGTGTATAAATCTGATGTCCAACTCCTCCGCTTCCCTTTGACTGACTGGATTTTTGTACTGCACCCTTTGCCTGATAAATCGGTGCATCTCCTGCCATTGCACGTTCAACGAGCTGGTCTGCCTTGCTGATTCCGTCAGATACCTGACATTCAATTAATTTCTTTCCATCGAAACGATCCATCGGAACTTGTGCATCGGCCGCAACGATAATGCAGTCTGCTTCTTCAATTTCTGCTGCTGTCAGCACGTTTTTTGCTCCACCGGAACCTCTGGTTTCTACTTTAATAAAGCATCCTTTGGCTCTTGCTGCTTTTTCAAGTCCCTCTGCTGCCATGTAAGTATGAGCAATACCGGTCGGACAAGAGGTAACTGCAAGAATTTTTACTTTGGAATCTTCTTTTGCTCCTGTATCTTCAAGACGTTCATCAATGTCTGGTTTTTCATCATCGGCTTTGTCAATGATTTCCAAAAATTCTTCTACACTTTTTGCATTTCTCAGTCCATTTGAGAAATCTTCATCCATCATAAGTACAGATAACTTACTTAATACATCCAGATGTACATTATCTTTTGTATTTGGTGCTGCAATCAGAAACAGCAGGGTAACCGGCTCTCCGTCTAATGCATCGAAATCAACACCATCTTTGATTACCATTGCCGCGAGACCAGGTTTTGTTACGGCATCACATTTTCCATGAGGAATTGCAATTCCTTCTCCTATTCCTGTTGTACTTTCTTCTTCTCTTGCATAAACCTGACGTCTGTAAGCTTCTTCGTCATTAATTTTTCCGCTCTTTACCATGAGGGCAACTGCTGTATCCAATGCCTCTTGCTTCGTTTTTGGCGAACAGTCAAGCGAAATACTTCTTGCATCGAGTAAATCTGTAATTCTCATACCTTTACTTCTCCCTCTCTTTCCTTATTGTTCTTTATATTCTTTTGATGTTACCTGCTCATACACAGCCTGAACCTCTTCCCTGCTTGCCAGATATTCGGAAAATGCACTTGCACTTCCGGCTGCGATTCCTGTATGGAATGCATGTCTGTAATCGTGTTTTTCAAGCCAGCCTGCAAGGAACCCTGCCACCATCGAATCTCCTGCACCGACACCGTTTACCAGTGTTCCCTTTGGTGCTTCGGCAAGATAAATACTTCCGTCTTCTGCAACGAGGGCTGCACCCTCTCCTGCCATAGAAATCAACACATTTCTTGCTCCTTTTTCCTGAAGTTTCTTCGCATAAGGAATGACGGATTCTCTCGTCTTTAATTCCACTCCAAAGATTTCTCCAAGCTCATGATTGTTTGGTTTAATCAAAAATGGATGATGTTCTAATACATTTAAAAGTAAATCTTTTGTAGCGTCCACTGCAATCAGAATGTTTTTCTTCTCCAGACGCTTCATGATGTTTTTGTAAATATCATCCGGTAAACTGGATGGGATGCTTCCTGCTAAAACCAGCACATCGCCTTCTTTTAATTTGTCTAATATCTGAAGCAGTTCTTCGCGTTTTTCTTTGCTGATTTTCGGTCCTTGACCATTAATTTCTGTTCCCTCAATATTTTTCAGTTTCAGGTTGATTCTTGAAATTCCATCTTCGATTGAAATGAAATCTGCCTTTACGCCAATCTCTTCGACTCTGCGCTGAATCTCTTCTCCGGTAAATCCTGCCATAAATCCAAGTGCTGTATTATCAATTCCCAGATTTTTCAAAACAATCGAAACGTTGATTCCTTTTCCTCCAGGTAATAAGAGTTCCGAATCGGTACGGTTCGTTTTTCCAAGTTCAAACCCATTCACAGAAACAAT
>ENA-OPDA01001286-OPDA01001286.1-human-gut-metagenome-genome-assembly--contig:-NODE-1286-length-16727-cov-1.959693_pt1 | contig 16727 bp, 20 predicted proteins | sample MGYA00241253_ERZ501486 | MGnify/ENA primary metagenome ERZ501486 (study PRJEB25962, sample SAMEA2042510) | human gut metagenome | biome: human gut; feature: human-associated habitat; material: faeces... | reverse complement strand
CCGGTGTAGAACTTATTGGTGCGCTAAAAAATAGACTTCCGCTAAATCTGTATCTGTGCGTAAAAAATGTGGAGGGCGAGGCTCTTACTATTCTACTGGATACGAATGGGTATCAGGTGTCTACTGGTTCTGCTTGCAATAGCGGGTCGTTAGCACCATCTCCTACTCTACAGGCGATTCAGATGAATGGAGAGGATCTGCATAGCTGCATCAGGATTACTCTATCCGGAAAAGAAACGAAAGAAGAACTTGATCGTTTTTGCAGAGCATTACGGAGCGAAATTAGCATTCTGAGAAATCTAACGAGTGTGTAAAGGAGAGGTGCTGGATAACGGGAACTATGTGTTCTTTTTGTCGTTCAAAGATGAAATTGATCAGGAACGCTATAAAGACGAATTCGTATCTAAATTAAGATATGCGCTCTCTAAAACTATGGAGGCAAAAATATGAGTAGTGATATTCCAATGGGCAAATTTGATATAACAAATATTTCAGCTACCGAACAAAACCGATTTTCCGCTTCTGGGTATCAGGGTTTCGTTTTGGGACAGCCTTTAATAGAAAATTCAGCTGTTGTACATGCTGTATCAGTTTCGTCATATTGCCGTCTGTGTCCGATCCGAGAAAATAGACCAAATTGTATCCAATGTAACCGATTTCTTTGACGAATATAGTATTTGTCTGACCGAATTGAACCAACGACAGCACAACATCTTCTTCATTGGATACGGTATTTTGGAAGTCGATTATTGTTTGATATAAATTTTCGGCAACTATTGATGCTACACTATTTAGTTGTATTTTGGATGCATCAACTTCTATTTGGCGATTTTTTGAGTTGTTTAAAGCCTGCTTCTGTACGTCTGGCGATATAACGGAGTTTATATTGAAATTCATGCATATTCTCCTTTTTGCTTTTTTGGTTTCATTTTAACTCTTATTGACAACTTTGTACAGATAAGATTCGATCTTTTAAACGGAAGGGAATGATAATATACCGCAGAACCCAGGAAAAATTTTCGAACAGTCTATAAAAGAATCTGTGCCAGACACATGTTGGCTATATAGGCTTAGAGACAACGCTGCTTCTTTTGGCGGCGGAAACAATACACGATTTGCCAGCAAAAATATTTGTGACTACTTATGTCTTGACGACAAGACAAAAACCTTGTATTTGTGGGAATTAAAATCCACGCAAGGGACGAGCCTTCCTCTTTCAATGATTAGAGAAAATCAGATAAAAATGTTGAAAGATGCGAGCGCACATAATTTGATTGCTGGCTTTATTTGTAATTTTAGAAATAAAAACAATGAAACGTTTTTCATCGAAATCGGCGATTTTTGCGATATGATGGAGAATATAAATAAGAAGTCTTTTAACACGAAAGATTTACAGGAAAATGGTGCGATCTGCATCGACAGCACAAAAAAGCGAACCAGATATACTTATGATATTGATGGTTTAATTAAAAAGTTTCATTTGTAGGAGAAAAAGGAATATGGATAAGATTTCAATTAAAAAATTTTGCGAAGAATATGAAAACATGGCAACCGACTCAATGAGAAAAATGTATTTAAAAGATCATCTTGAAGTCATTCATTATCTTCCGCTACTAACAAAAACTACTATGATTGATAATTTGACAAACATTACAATGATCGATAAAAATTCAGGAAATGTAAAAGTCAATTCAATTGCAGAGTATGTATTGCTTACACGAATTTTGGTAGAAAACTACACTAATCTAACCGTAGAATCAAAAGGATTTTATGAAGAATACGACGCATTAAAGAAAAGCGGTTTGTTTGATATTTTGCTTGTTGGAAACGATGCTACTCCTCCGCTTATTCCGTATACGGAAATTGTTGAATTCAAACATCTATTATCGCTAAAGAAACAGGATATCATGACAAACAAATATGAGTTGCATAGCTATATCGATGAGCAAATTGATCGTTTTTCAACGCTTTTCGATGCAACTATGAATCCTATTTTAGAAGCGATTGGCAAAAAATTCGAGAATATTCCAGAAGAAGAAATTAATAATATCGTTGATTTTGCTAAGAAAGGTGCATTCAAAGAAGTATAGAAAATTCATTTTTTGGAGGTTCTATTATATGATCATTAAGCAAAAAAAGAAACGATATAATTCAGATACAAAACGCAGAGAAGAATATCTTGATGACAAAGATTTTCATTCTTTGCAAGAGATTAAAGATTATTGTATGGACGAAACTAATCATACATCAATTATCGATTGTGTAAGATTTGTGTTCACTATTATGGATACAAATGAAGACGTAGAAATAATTGGCTCGTGGAAACGAAGTGATGATGATTCTTATTATGCAGTTTTATATTATGGATTTTAATAAACAAGCTCTATACGTGTCATAGCGTATGGGGCTTTTCTTATGGAGAGTGGTGATGCTCCTCTCCTATTTCAGTGAATAAATAGTGAAATTATAGTGAAAAAATTGGAGGTGATGATGAATGGGTAAATTTCCATTGAGTTCCGAAAATAGAAAAAAATTAAGAGAAATCGCACAGAAGCAAGCTGAGAAAATAGCAAAAGAATTTGAAGAAACAATGAGTAAAAAATACGAAAGTCTTCTTGACTGGTATTACGCTGAACCATATCAGACTAATCCTCCTCACTATGAGCGAACGTATAATTTGAAAAAGTCGTATCTTCCTTATTTTAATTCTTCTTCATCGTTAGTTGTTGGTGGAATAGAAATCACCGGTGAGAATATGGACGACTATGGAAGAAAATCAAAAATATCTGGTGAAGATTATTTAAGTAAATTTTATTTCAACCAAACAGCTACATGGCATGGTGGCGATTGGCATGGTGGATATGGTGTTCCAGCGGGTTTCAGTGTCTATAACGAAATGATTAATTTTTATAAGGCTACAGTAAAAGATTTTAGAAAGAAATATGATACGTAGGAAGGAGTTGAATAAATGGTTGAAGAATTAAAAATTGCCATTAAAGTAGACGATGATTCTATCGAGCAATCGTTATTAAAGCAATTTGCAAACGCTCAGAAAATGGCGGATAAAGTAGTTCTTGATTTCAAAAATGTAAATTTTGCCGACAAAGAAATCGAGGCTAAATTCAAAACATTACAGAAAAAGGCAGATCAGAATCCTATTGACTTATCAATTAGCAAAGATAGCATTCAGATGTTGTCACAAATTAGTGATAAACTCGGAGACATTTTTAAAATTGCACAAGGTAAATCTGTTATCGACTCCTCTTCTACTAATGCCGATATCGGCAAAATAGAGAATAAATTAAATGAGCTTACAAAGAAATATGAGGATCTGCAAAAGAAGGCTTTTGGCGGGATTTCTGGCAAAGAAGTTAATCTTGTTGACAATGATGAATTTCAGAAATTATCCCAAGAAGTTCAAAATATTAAATCAGAATTAAATGATTTAAAAGATGTGATTTCTAATTTGATTTCAGATAATGAAGGGCTTGGTAATTTTGCAGATCAATTAGATGATCGATTAAGAGGTTTAGATGATACAGTTTTAGATCTTACTAAACGATTACAGACTTTGTATTCTGTAATTGAGCAAAACCCTAAAACGAATAATTCAAATAACAGTTCTGAAGTAGAAGGCATGAAGCAGGTGGGAAAATCAACCGAAGAAGCTGTTCAAGCGAAGAAAGATTTCGCAACGGCTAATGAGGGAGTCCAATCTTCTATTGATGAGTCTAAATCTCCTCTCCAACTTGAAGCCGAATTAATGAATCAGATTGCTAGATCTGCTCGTGAAGCTGCTGATGCAAAAAAAGAGTTTGTAGAAGCAAATGAGCAGGTTAAGGCGTCTGCTGATGATTCCAATTCTGAAAATAAGAAAAACAGATACAAAAACAAGAAAAAAGTTTCCGAGGAAGAGTTTCTAAAAGATGCTGCTAAATATTCTTCTGCTGCCAACGGAAAACTTTCTTCAGCTGGCTATTCGATTCTTGGTGGAAGCGTTGACTCTTCGTTGATAACCGATGGATTGGCCAAGGGACTTGTGAAGGTTAGCGCAAAGGTAAAAGATGCTGATGGAGTATGGCGTTCATTTTCTGCAAAGGTAGACGCAGACGGAAATGTAATTGATGAACGATTTAGGACAATTACAAAAAATGTCGCAAATCTGAATTATCAACTTTCTAACTATGGAAAAGATCACGTTCGAATCCAGGAAACAGAGGATCAGATTAGAGAGGGTGAAAAACTTTCTGAAGTGATGTCACGATACGAAACTATTCGTAAACGTATTGCTACTGGGAAAGCATATAAGACAGATGAGGAAGAGGCTCAGAGTCTACTTGCAACCATAGAAAAAATAATGGGAATAGCTGATGGAAGTGTCACGATCCTATCGGAACATCAGCTTGCAGAAGCTCAGTCCAGATTGGAAAAGATTAATACGATAGTTTCCGATCTTTATCAGAAAAATATTTCAAACCGAATCAACCAGCTCACTCCTTATGACAAAAAGCTTTCTGGATATAATGCTACTCTTGATAGATTTAAGGCTCAAGGGTGGGCAAGTCCAGACTATACAAAAAACGTACAAGCAGTTTCCGATGCGTTGTCGAATTATAGCAACGAGTTGCAAAGATTGCACTCCAGTCCAGAATTGATAGATCGAGAAGCTCTAAGCGGTTTGGATGATTTTAAGAAAAAGCTTGATTCCGCTATTATGTCCGTCAATAATATGACATCCGCTGAAAAGGGCTTCACCGCTTTGACTCAACAGAAGGCGCTAAGAAATATTAACCAAATATTGGAAAGTAATTCTAAAATGTCTTCTCAAGCAAAAGCAAAAATTAGAGCTTATTACAACGAGATAAAAAATGGGAATCCAAGTGCAAGCCTCGATGTACTTTTATCGAAAATACAAGAAATTGCGAACGCTGAGATTGCTGCTGGTCGTGGCGGGAAAAGTTTATTTGCCGCAGTCAAAGAAAAGGCATTCTATGGATTAGCTAATACAATTGGCACATTTTTTGGTCTAAACGATTTAATTCAATATGGCAAGCAAGCCGCCAACATTGTGACAGATCTAAACACTCAAATTACCGAATTGGCAAAAGTTTCTGAGCAAACCTCTTCTCAGATTTATAAAGATTTTAAAAGCTATTCTGATATTGCCGAAAATATGGGTGCTACAATTTCGGATACTATTTCGGCAACTGCTGATTGGTCACGAAACGGATATAACATCCCAGACGCAAAAGAACTTGCAGAAGTCGCTCTGCTGTATAAAAACGTAGGTGACGGTATCGATATTACCGAAGCAAACGAATCTCTGATTTCAACGCTCAAAGGTTTTAAACTTGAAGCCGATCAAGCTGAACATATAATCGATGTGTTCAACGAGGTTTCAAATAATGAGGCAATAGCTTCCAGCGGAATTGGTGCCGCTTTGCAGAGAAGTGCTGCTTCTTTTAATGCTGCGAATACATCTCTTGAAAAATCAGTAGCACTTGTTACTGCAACCAATAGTGTTATCCAGGACCCTGAAAAAGTCGGAAACATGTGGAAGACAAATTTACTGTCTTTGTGTACAGAAATGTGCGCATAGAAAATATTTAATTGCAGGTAATGCGTAAAGCCTTACACCACAATAACAGAGAAATCATGTTATGAAGGTACGAAAGTAGAAAAAACGTAAGGATGACATATGGTCAAAAGCCTAAGTGTCAATTTTACTAATTTTATATAAATTAGGAATTGCTGCTCATGCAACGAAGCACCCTAACGTATCCCGTAGACCATACGGTACTTGAGCCGAGGGTGAACGCTCAACGACTAGAGCCATGTCGGGAATTAGAAAGTATTCTTTGTAAATGGAGAATAATAAAATAAGAGTGGAAATCTCGAATATCTAATTCAATACTCGTAGGACGCAATCGCAAATGGCGTTGGTTAAATACCTTTAAACGAAAAAGTATTATTGCTATCTATGACAATATAGATGTGATTAAGAAATAGTCTGTTCTTACATGAAAGTGTAAGGTTATGCTAATTATACGAAAGGAAAGAATGAATCAATATAACGAAAACGATTATAAAAATAAATGCGATTCTTATAAAATGAGATATATTGGAAATCATAAAGAAAAACATAAGGGAACAGTTGTTGATTTTATATGCCCAATCCATGAAACCAAGGGAGTCCAATCTAAAGATTGGAGTCATTTTAAATCGTCAAAACAGCCATGTTCGTATTGTAACGGAAGGAAGCGTTCTACGGAGGACGCCCAAAAAATGATAAAGAATAAAAACATTGTCTTCGTATCTGAATATAAAGGAGCTGAAAAGCCTGTTACATGTAAATGTACTAAGTGTGGAAACGTATGGATTTCTAATAGACCTATGGATCTGTTTAGAAGAGAAAACGGTTGCTCTAAATGTTCTATCGAGACGAAACGTTTGAAAAGAATTAAGCCACAAGAAAAGTACGAAGAAGAATTAAAAAAAAATCAATCCAAATATCAAAGTTGTTGGGAAATATAATGGTACTCACAGATACATAAAATGCAAATGTCTTGTTGACGGGTACGAATTCGAATCTATTGCTTGTAATCTTTTGAATAAAAGTGCCGGATGTCCAAAATGTAATATGTCCGTCGGAGAAAATAGGATTGTTGATTTTATGGAGAAAAATTCAATTCGGTATACGCGGCAAAAAACATTTGATGGATGTAGAGAGAAGCTTCCGCTAAAATTTGATGTATTTGATGAAGATCATGGCATAGCCATCGAATTTCAAGGAGAGCAGCACTACTTTCCCGTTGATTTTGAAACAAATAGCAAAGAAAAGGCTGTCTTACAATTTAAAGAACTTCAAAAGAGAGATTCTATTAAGAAAAAGTATTGCAACGATAATGGAATCCCTCTGATATGCATCCCGTATTACGAAAGAAATAACGTAGAAAATTATCTAAGAGATAAAATTTATAATCAATTATTAGCATAACTAATGTGGAATTGCGACCACATTAAAACAAACACGAGTAAGTGCTCGTATCCGCGGGGCAAAGTCAGAGCTATCTGCCATTGGGGAAGACACTGATGGCATGGTGGAATCCACCTCAAAACTAAGAGATCTTATTAAAGGTATAACCGGTTTCGACATCATGAAAGATGAAAATACTTTCAAGGATATCTACGATATTGTAGTTGGAATCGGTGAGAAATATAATGATCTCAGTGATATTGACCAGGCAAGTCTTCTTGAGGCATTAGCGAGTAAGAATCAAAGTAACAGCTTTGCTGCTGCCCTTTCAAATATTGATATCTTAAAAAAGAGTTACAAAGAAGCTACTGAGGCGGAAGGATCGGCTCGTAAGGAGCAGGATGAATACGCAAAAAGCGTACAGTATTCCATAGATCAGGCTAAAGCGAAATTAGAAGAGCTGGCAAACGATTTTCTTTCTTCTGATTTTCTAAAAGGATTAATTGATTCCGGCGGGAAATTGATTGACATCCTCGATGCGATAGTCAGTGACGGAAAAGAGCTTCAAGTAGTCTTTGCAGCCGTAGGCGCAGCTCTTTCCATTAAAAATGTCGGTAGGGATAAAACGTATTCCCTCTTCTGTCATTTTGAATATGCCGACAACACACATAATTTACTTCGGATACGAAGGTTTAGAGTGTGTTATTCGTGAAATACACGATGATAAATAAATAATCGGGACAATAATCGGGAAATTAGGTACAACGATCTGGTAATGCAGATGCATCACTACTCTCCTATTGCGGCGACGCAACATGGATCGTAACAACGTGACGCTCCTAAAATCCGATGGGACAGATCTCTTAGAGATAAGCCCTCACTGTAGCGACAACTCCCACAACGTATTAGATGCAACGCTGTACGTTGAAGATGCGCTCGATACTACATTTAATAATAATGTCTGATCTGTAAAAGGATCAATTCAAACTTATCTTTGGAATGTTTTGACCTGGCTGTTTCACCGGGTAGATAAGATGAAACAAAAATGAAACTGCTTTATCTAATTTTTATGAATAAGGTTTGAACACTCGCCGCATTGTCAGTGCGAGGGCCAAGATGTTGTATCATGGAAAAGAGGTGTCCACATGACAAAATTAAATATCGAAATTAGGATTGACGAACTTGCAGAACTGGATCAAGTTGTTGGCTATATAGGAACACTAGATCTTGATAAAGTATCCGAATTTAACCCGGAAATTACAGTCAAATTCGGACACGATGATTAGTGCTCTTTTGTTACCTTAATGATTGAAATGTTTCTTTTGGCAACAGTATATGCCTCTGTCGGCGAATAGAGATATAAATCGTATGAAGTTTTGTATCTATGAGAGAATAAGTCGTCTCCTTCTACTACTGTTTCTTTCGCGTTTGGAACTGGGATCGTATAGCAGGCTTTCTGAATATTTTTGTACTCAGTACAATTTCCATCTTTGTCTGTGATTTCGAAAGTGTATGACATATTTTCCTCCTTTGAAGCGTTTGCAACGTTTTTTGATTTTATTATATTTTAGCATATTTTTCTAAAATTGTATATAGACATATCTTTCTGTTTATGCTATTTTTAAATTAAATAATATCACGAACAGGAGGATTTTATTATGGCAAGAGGACGTCGCAAACAAACAGCTACTTTAGAGGAGAAAATTGTAGAAATTACTTCTGAAATTGAAAATATGGAATCTACGTTAAAAGCGTTAAAAGCAGAAAGAAAAGATCTGGAAAATCAGCTTCGCGTGAAAGAACTTGACGATCTGGATAAGTTAATGAAGGAAAAAGGAATTTCGTTTGAAAAGCTGAAAGAGATGATCGGCTAATTGAAAACAAACGTCCTGATCGGACGAAATTGAAGATGGGCAGAAAGGCTTCGTATTTTTATACGGAGCTTTTTGTTGTTAAAAATGAGATACTGAGATGAGGATACTACAATTCAACCGGATTTAGATGGTGTTTCCTCATATTAAGAAAGGAGCTGTATCCTATGGGTGAAGAATATACGTATACGCGTACTTTTGAACCTGAAGAAATGTATGAAAAATTGATGGAATTTACAAGGAAAAACGGCTTGAAACCAAACCAAGCCGTAATCCTTTTTAGATATGCACTTGTTCAGTTAAAAAGATGGGTCAACATTCCTTGTCTTTATAAATGAATTATTCGCAAGTCTTTATAAAGTTCTCTCCGTCTTTTGTAATTCCATATATATCGCTTAATGCGGCCTTAATTACGCTTCCCTGGCGACAAAGATTTGCGCTTATAAAATCCATGTCGCAGCACTTTATAAAATTATATGCGACTTCTTCAATTGAATATTTTCCAGTTTTGCTTAAATCATTCAGCAGTTCTGTTATTCCGGGAGTCCTAATTTCGATGTCTCTAATGCCAAAATCATTTACTGTTATAGTGCTGTTTCCGTCCAAATAAATGAGTATGTCCTTCATGCATTGTTCATTTATTACCATATTTAGAGTCCTCCTATGTATTTTATATGCATATTGTATCACTTATTGCCATAAAGACATAGTCAGAACTTGTGTTCTATCGTTTTATGTGTTGGCGTTCCATCTCTGTTATTTTCGAAAGTATTATATCGGAAAAGGAAATAAAAAAGATACTTTAAATCGCAAGTCCGGAAATAAAAACGCGCAAGACGTCCGCATGATAAAAAAATGCACCGAAAGGCTTCGCATTTTCATACGGAGCTTTTTTGTTGCCAAAAAAAAGATTGATATTGGAATATTCGGAGGTGTTTCCGTGGATATAAAGGTTGTTAAAAGCGAAAGGAAAATCTGCCCATGCTGTATGGAAGAACATGTAGTGAAAACCGTTCTTGTTATGGATCATGCTACCTTTAAAAATAGTCTAGTCGATTATGAGGCGTCATATTTCTTCTGTGATCTAGCAAAAGAATTCTATATGGATGAACAGCAGATGCGAGACAACAACATCAAATTAAAAGACGCGTATAGAAAAAGAATAAATCTTAATACGGCAGCATTAAAATGAATCGAGGTGAAATATGGAAAATAAAACTACCGCCCTATATCAGGGCGAATTAAAAAAATTTAATAATGATAAGCAAGATGAAATGCAAAAAGACATTTTACAGTACATCAAAGAAAAAGGCTTGACCGTAAGCCAAGCCAATGAATTATTAACAACCATTATCAAAATGTTACCGGATTATGCGACACTAATCTCTATTGCAGATTATGAGAAACTTACAGGTAGAGATGTATTTGTTAATCCTGATTCATAAAATCAATGCCTCTAAATGTAATTCCATAAATGTCACTTGTTGTTGACTGAATTAAATTTGAACTTTGATAATTGATTTTAGCATCAATCAACCCATTGTTGTAACATTGAAGGAAATTGTACGCAATGTCTTCAATTGTGTACTTTCCTTTATCCTATTTACCGTTTATTGAAAGATATTGGTATCCGGAACGTTGTGTTTCATTGGTTTTATTAAACATACGTTCTGATAGTATTCTGTCGATTATTGGTATATAATGGTAATATTAAATACTAATGATTGGGGAATACTATGAAGATAATGAATAAATACGAAGCGCTATATAGATGGTCCTGCCACAAAATGAAGATACAAGAAAATTTTGAACGGAATAATCAAATACACATTAAATATCCTCGTGGTGCAGTCTATACTTGCTATATGGGTGTAAATATAGGACATGAAAAAAGTCGTCTTGAAGCAAGACCTTGCTTAATTGTTTCTACAGATGAAATTAATAAAAAGAGTTCTAATGTTATTATTGTCCCATTGTCTAAGGAAATTAAATATAAAAAAGATTCTGCTACGGAATTGGCTTATCCGTGGCATTATGTTCTACAAAAGGCAAAATATAGCAAATTAACATATGATTCAGTAGTTCAGTGTGAAGACTTAAGATGTGTATCAAAATCAAGAATGGGCAAGTTTATTATGAAAATTGATCCAGAAGATTTAGGTGAGATAAAGAAAAGATTAAAAAGAACTTTACAACTTTAATCACAGATGGTATAATATGTTCATAAAATATAAAACCACTATATATATCGCATTCCTTTGACTTAATGATTGTACCTATAGGCAATCTGCTTTACAGTTATTCTCAAAGAGTCATTGTTCGTTTGCTTATGACAAGTTTGAATTGGGATGGCATAATCCCGCCTATGAGTTTTATATTGATAAAAGAGACATCATTACGATGTCTCTTTTGTTTTGTAAAAAATGAAGAGCAAACGTATTCACACTTGCTCTTCTATTCTAATTCATTCTGGCGTAGTCGGAACATATGTTTTATTACTCTTCTACTCTGATTTAATCTAATATAGCCGAAACGTTAGCTTACCAAGTATATCCACAATTGTTACACTTGAAGCTTTTGTTGATTTTCCCGCTCAAAAGACCCCAAAATCCAACCGACGCAATACGTTCTGCTCCGCTAATTTTCTTTACATTTAGACTGCCACAAGTCGGACAAGTCGGCAAATTCTCACCATCGTTTTTCAGAATCATTTTCATATCAGCGCCTTTACTGAACGCACTTGCCATTTTCATTTGACGACTGATTTCTGCATTGCGCCGAGCGAGATCTCCATCTCTTGAATCAAAAAGTTTCTGATCAAATTCTGGTGACGGTTTAACAAGTTCTTCGTAAATCCTCTGTTTTAATGGAGTATCCTTTCCTACTATATCCAAATCACTCTCGTACATGTCTGTAGGAAGCTTATACATTTTAGATCTACAATAATCACATGTATGTTCTTCCTCTTTTGTTGAATGAGTCATAATGGTTCTTCCGCATTTTTTACAATAAAAAATCATAATTATACCTCCCCTCAATTTTAATCATTTTATCATATATTATAATACAGTACAAGGTTTAACCCCCCCCCAAAAAAAACAGTATGATATTCAAAACGTTTGACAGCGACATTGATAAAATGAGTTCTAAATGGGGTGTATTTGGCAAGTCATTTGCTGATATTGGAAGCGCTATTTTCGGAAGAATTAATGATATCAACAAAAATTTTCAATTGACAGATAATTTATTAGATGCATTCAATAATTCTGACAGTATATTCGAGAGATTGTACTCATCTTCAAAAATTAAACCGTTAAACATTGAAGAGTTGTTTCCGACTGAAAAATTGGATTCTAATTTCGATTTTTCTTACTGGATAAAAAGTCTCAGTGATATGGATAAAAATGCAAAATTAGGTACCAAAACATGGCAGGAATATTCAGACGAATTGGAGAATAGTCAAAAATGGATTGCAGAGTTCGGACAGGCCACCGAGGGAACTATTCGTACTGAAGCAGGTTTGACAAAAGCTTATCAAGAAGCGAGGCAAAGTGCTATCTCATTTAACGCCGGATTGCAGAAAACTACGTTGGGGGCAAAAGCCGCCGAACTAGGAATGAAAGCGTTGGCAGTAGCCGGAAATATGTTTGTATCTTTCATGATCAGCGAAGGCATTTCTCTGATTTATGATTTTGCGAACGCAGAAAATGCATTGGCAGAAAAATCCTCTAAACTTGGTTCCGAGTTTAAAAGCACAAAATCTGAAATCGAAGGCTATCAGAAACGTATTGAAGAATGCAGGAAAACCATTGAAACCCAGACTTCTTCTTATTCGGATGTCGTAGATGCTAGGAAAGAGGTTCTTTCCATTCAAAATGAAATGATTGAGAAATACGGTTCTGAATCAGATTCCATTGATCTTGTAACGGAAGCAATAAACGGAAATATCAATGCATTCGAAAAACTAACTGCTCAATCATGGGATGAAACTAAAATCGAATTCGATAAACACGACGGTTATAAAGGGTTAATCGTAGATAATTTCTTGAACAGAAATTACAACGGCAGCAATTTCGAAAGAATGATTGATGAGGTTGAAAACGCTTCTACTACTTTCAGTCTCATGGCGGAAAATACTGATAAGTATAAGGAATTTATCGACAAGCTGAAAGAACTTTATAACGCTGAATATACCATGACGGATCATGGTGTTTCCAATATTACCATCGATGGAAATCTTGACGAAGTGTATGATAAGCTCTTAGCTATTAAATCACTAGCGAAAAGTTATGACATTGACTGGACTGCCGATTTAACGGATGCAATCAATAAGACGAAAAGCAAGCTTGATGATTACAAAGACATTTATAATCAACACGTTCTGAATGATATTATCTTCGGCGCGGGAAATGATAAATATGCGAGTGCTTTTAAAGAAGCGAACGATGCATATGAAAAATATAATCAGGCCGTAATAAACGGAAATGAGAAGGCTGCCGAATCCGCAAAGGAGGAATACGCTCAACTCGTATCTGGATTCTCTTCTGCTTTTGCCAATGATGAAAACGGGCAGGCAGTTATCGATTACTTCTCTTCTATGTATCCTGAATTGGAAGCTATCGTTCAGTCTTGGAATTTCAAAGCAAAAATCACTCCCGTATTTTCTGATGGGTCTGATAATCCGAATTATGACGCTAAGACGGATGCAGACTTAAAGGGCATAGTAGACAAGTTTCAAATATCGGAAGATCTTCTTAATTTTAACCGAGATGCTTCTACAGATCAGGAAATGAACGATGCTTACGACAAGGCTAAACAAATCGCTACGGATTACTTTGACGGAAGCTTAGAGCAGCTTGCGAAATTCCTTATAGAAATGTATGGAATCGTCTGGATCAGTTTGAGTTATGTCCTTGCTTTTATGGGAATGACTGATATCGCGGAAAGTCTGTCTTCTACTGTTGTTACCGGCGTTATCTTCGTAATGCTTCCATATTTTGCTAAGTCACTGTTCGAAACAAAATGGGAAAAGGATCTTGAATTCAAAAAAGAACAGTTTAATTCAAACATGAACAAAGGAGATGCGACAGATAATCCAGACGATTCTTCTGCGGTTGGATAAGGAGGTGTGTTTATGACTAAAAATGAAGCAATCCAAAAGGTTTTGACCATTGCAGAAAATGAGGTCGGATACCTCGAAAAGAAAAACGGAAGCAACTTAGATCACAAGACTGCAAATGCCGGATCTGCGAATTACACAAAATACGGATATGAGATGCATAATCTTTATCCGAAAGTGATGGATTATCCGGCTGCGTGGTGCTGTGCTTTCGTTTCGTGGATTTTGTACAAGGCGTTCGGAATGGACAAGGCGAAACAGCTCATGTGTGGCGACATCGACGACTACACCGTTGCTGCCGCTGCCAGGTACAAAAACAAGAAGCGTTATTTCAAAACGCCTGAAATTGGCGATCAAATTTTCTTCAAAAATGCTCTTCGAATTTGTCATACGGGTATTGTTTATAAAGTCGATTCCATAAAAGTGTATACTATTGAGGGGAATACGAGTTCCGGCGCTGCAGTTATTGAAAATGGCGGAGGTGTATTCAAAAAGAGTTATCTTCTCTCCAACGCTAGAATTGATGGGTATGGACGTCCCGATTGGAGCTGTGTCTCATCGGAAGCGAATACTGGGAATCCTTCGTCTGCATCCGGATCTTCCATGAAGGTTCTTGAAACTATTTTAGATGTTTCTAAATACAATACGGTTGATTTCGCAAAGGCTGCCGGAGGTTATCCCGGCGTGATGATTAGAGTTGGATATCGTTCTTATGCAAAGGGCGAATTGACTCTTGATCCGAAATTTGTAGATCATGCGAAAAATGCGCTTGCTGCCGGAATGAAAATCGGAGTCTATTTTTACGATCAATCGCTAAACGAATCTGAGGCTATTCAACAGGCCGACTTCGTTATTGGTTTAATCAAGGCGTTGCCGATCTCCTATCCGGTTTTTATCGATTCGGAATACTCCAATGCGAATCATAATGGACGCGCAGATAGTCTATCGAAAGATGTTCGCACGAAGAATATAATCGCTTTTTGCGAGCGTATTAAGTCTTGCGGTTATCAGGCAGGAGTTTACGCTTCGGACAGTTGGTTTAAATCTATGGTGGATTTTGGCAAATTAAATGAGTATGAGATTTGGTGCGCAAGATACAGTGATTCTGCACCGACGATTCCCAAATACGACATTTGGCAATGTGGTTCACAAATTGTTCCTGGTTCATCTTCTGCCGTGGATATAAATAAGGTTTATAAGAAATATTCTGATAACACAAAAACACCATCGTCACCCGAAGACAATTCTTATTGTTATTGCCGCGTCAATGTAAAAACGAGTTTAAATGTCAGGAATAAACCCTCGCTGAGCGGAAAAGTCGTTGGACACTTAACCGGTGATCTCGCGATTAACGTCACAACACTTGATAATGGATGGTGTAAAATTTCTTCGGATGAGCAATGGTGCTCTTATAAATACATTGTACCAACAAAGGGGACAGTTGTAAACTGTAATTTGTTAAATTTTAGATCGGAATCCAATACATCTTCTAAAATTTTAAAGACGCTGAAATGCGGTGAAAAACTGAATATTCTTTCTAAAACGGGAAACTGGTATTACGCGGAAAAAGATGGTGTCGCAGGGTACGTTTCTTGTTCTTATATTACTACAACGTAAAAAAGGGGGCTGAAATGAGTGAGATAGCTGAATTATTTACAGTCAATTGGACGACGTGGTTTATTACGGGATTCGCAATTCTTTTCGCACTCGAAAAGGGTATTGATTTGGTTGGTGGATTAGCTGCCAAACTAGGATTTGAATTCAAATTTATGAGAAAAAAACGCGAAGAGCATGACTTGCTGCTAAAAACATCTAAATCTCTTACGGATTTTCAGGACAAACATACTCAAGACATTAATAAGCTGATGCAGAACGATATTGAGATTAGAAAAGATTTCCAAGATTTGACCAACGAGATGCGAAAAACTAATGAGCAAACCCAATTAAGCATTCAAGAGTTCGCAAGTAACCGAGTTAGTGATCGTGAAAAATCAAGAGAGATTCAGACAAACTTGAGCAATTCTATTGCTACGTTAAGCCAGAAATTGACGGATGAGGATTCGCAGGTTCAAGCCTTAGTTTTATCTCAGAAGGAACAGCTTGCAGATCGCATCAGTCAAAAATACAAACACTACATCTCCATTGGCGGCGTTCCGGAAGATGAAGTAGATGAGTTTACCAATCTTCATTTTGCATACAAGGGTCTTGGCGGTAATCATATGGGCGATGCCAAATATAATTATTGTATGGAACATCTCCCAGTTGTTCCAGTAGAAACAAAACTGATTTTGTGACGGAGGGTCGTTATGAAACCTATCTTACATATTATTCGAGATTTTCTGCTTGGATGTAGCTGTGGGTTGATTTATTTTGTGGTAGAAATTTGTTATCGCGGATATTCGCACTGGAGCATGTTTGTGCTGGCGATGTTTTGCGGCGTATTTTGTATTGACCACATCAACAATTACATGTCTTTTGACCTCGACTTTCGTGTACAAGTAATGATATCCACAGGGTTATGCACATTATCAGAAGGATTGTGTGGATTGTATGTGAATATCTACAAAGGGTGGAATGTTTGGGATTATTCCAATCTTCCACTCACGTTCTTTTTTGGGCAATGCAACGTGTTTTTCGTTTTTGCATGGATTGCATTGTGTATCATTGGCATTTTTTATTGCGATGCCATGAATTATTACGCTTTCAAAATTGATCCTTGTCCCTATTACAAGGTTGGCGGCAAGGTGTTTTTAAAGTTTCC
>ENA-OPDA01001277-OPDA01001277.1-human-gut-metagenome-genome-assembly--contig:-NODE-1277-length-16811-cov-2.024946_pt1 | contig 16811 bp, 9 predicted proteins | sample MGYA00241253_ERZ501486 | MGnify/ENA primary metagenome ERZ501486 (study PRJEB25962, sample SAMEA2042510) | human gut metagenome | biome: human gut; feature: human-associated habitat; material: faeces... | reverse complement strand
AATTAAAGACCTATTCAAATAAGAAAAGCTATACGGAGGTTGTGTCAACGTTTTGACACAACCTCCGCATTTTAATCATCCTGCGGCAATTTACCAATTCCCCATTGCTTATTAGGCTTATCACCCAAATGCAATTCAAGAACACCACCGTTAGCAAAATCTTCATGATAGAACCAACACCTATCCCAGGGTTTTCCATCAAACGTAGCCCGTTGGATATACATATTTTTGTCGGAATTGCCCGTAGTTACAATTTGGAAAGTCTTTCCCGGATAGTACCTATTGTCAAGATGTATGGTCACTTTATCAAATATAGGAGAGGTTATCTCATAATAAGGCTTTACAGCGCAGCCTCCGTCCACTTCAAACAGTCCCATCGCCATTAAAACGCCCAAAGCTCCCATCTGCCCTTGGTCTTCATCATCACGATACCCACCATACGGGGTAACATCAGCATAAGCCGCTTTGACCTTACGCACCCATTTTTGTGTCAGCCATGGTGCCCGAGCATGATTGAAAAGATGAGCCATGCCCGTGCCTGGTTGGTTACCGTAATCAGTCCAATTACCAGATTTGGTATCTTTTGAACGGAAAAAACCATAAGGCTCACTCTTGACAAAGTTCTCATTCAAACGCTCGGCATATTTCTTATGACCACCATAAAGTGCTATTAAACCTTGCATATCGTGGGGAACATAATGAGAATATATAGCCGAATTGCTTTCACAAAAACCACCTTTCTCCGTCAACTCAAGTGGATCGAAATCAGGTAACCATTCTCCATCCGTCCCTTTAGGTTGCATGAATCCTGATGCTTTATTCCAAAGGTTCTTATAATTTTTTGAGCGTTCAAAGAACAATTCATAATCAGCTTGCTTGCCCATTGCCTTGGCCATTTGGGCAAGACACCAGTCTTGATATGCGTACTCCAAGGTCATAGATGCACCTGTAGTATGCATACCTACCACATTCGCACGTCCATCAGGCACATATCCCATTTTAATATAATATTCCATTCCACCTGAATGAGCATCCTTACTATGTTCGTAACCGGCATGGTCACGAATACCTCCAGGAAATGCATTCTTGCGTAGCCCTTCATAGGCCAAATCAGCATCATAATTACGAATACCTTTGTTATAAGCAGTTGCAAAGAAAGACACAGCAGGATCGCCTATCATTACATAGGTATAATTCCCCCCCGAAGGTCCGCGAGGAATAAGTCCCCCATTACGATACATATCCAACATTGTATTGCAAAAATCATCCATCAGATGCGGATAAGCCATAGACCAAAGAATATCAAGCGACCAATGGCTCCCCCACCACGCATCAAAATTATGATGATTGTAGAGAGGTTTACCACTTGCAGACAAAGGAATACGGCAAATACGGGGAAAGTCGGACGTTTGGTCAAGATAACACCCATCAACATCACTCACTACCCTACGTCCCAATAATGCGTGCCAAAGATCTGTATAGAACTTTATCTGTTGCTCACGGCTACCGCCCTCCACTTCTATCTTACCAAGCCAAGTATTCCACTCATCAAACGAAGCATGTTTTACCTCTTCAAAATTCCATGATTCCAGTTCCGCATAAAGATTCTTACGAGCCTGCTCTACACTAACGTATGAAATGGCAACCTTCAGTAGTACTTTTTCATTGGCCTTGGTACGAAACTTCACAGCCAATCCCACATTCTTTCCTGAAATTCGCTCAGGTTTGGTATTAGGCACTATTTTCCCTTCACGCCAAGTCACTATCTGCTCCACCGGCTTGCTCAACTGTGCATAAAAATAGACAGGTGTATCCTTAGGACGACGCCCTGTACGCTCCATTATTTCCCAACCAGCTATTTCCGTATCACTAATCTTCCAGACTTCCGAATAAGCGGTAGGACCGTGAGCCAAAAAAGCGCCAGTATCAAAAAGGACATAGCTCGAATCGCTTTGGGGGAACGTATAATGGAAGCCTACCCGTATTGTCGACGTTAATTCAGCAGTCACATCATAATTTGTAAGTTTCACCTTATGAAACCCAGGTTTGGCAATCTCACCCTCATGAGTAAATTCAGACTGATAGGAGTCCATGCCCAAATGCCCTTTAAATGGACCAACCGTAGGCATTACAGCAACACCGGACATCTGCCAATTATGAATATGGCTAAAACATCGTATATACTTAGAGCCATACATATAACCCGATCCCCATGAATGTTCCGTATCTGTATCAGGACTCAGACTGACCATACCAAATGGGCGACAAGCAGAACTAAAAAAGAACCAACGAGAACGATGGCTGTCCACGAATGGATTTACCAGTTCTACATACTTCCAATTTGTTTCGGGCTCATTAGAATAAACCTTTAACGACATTAACAATGATGACAGAAATACTAAAGCCAATAAACACTTCTTCTTATCACATTTCATCATACTGGATTTTAAAAATTAAATCTTTATAATTTCTGCTTCCTATAGTTGCGAACATTTCGGTTATCACCTGTATCAAGCACCAACCGAATAGCGGCACCACCGGAAGCACGAAGAGAGAAACGAAGCACCGACTGGGCATTCACAAGATACCGCTGACATCGCACACGAGTACGGGTTTTTACTGATTTATCTCCATCTGTATAAATCTCAGCTATATAAGACTTTCCTTGCGGCAAAAAATCGAGACTAATCTCCTGTTCGCGAGCATCATTATTGGTTATGGCACCAACAAACCACTCTTCACCTTTGCGGCGAGCTATGGTAACGAATTCGCCTATCTTACCTTGAAGCACCTGCGTATCATCCCAAGTAGTATAAACATCATCAAAGAATTTCAATTCAGGTTCATCTTGTGAATCAGAGGGTTTATCATACCAATACATATACTGAAGAGGGCTGTAATAGATTACAGAAAGAGCCAACTGATGAGCAGGAGTTGTTTGAATAGTACGAGAACGAGGTACCCCATAACTATCTTTATCCGTATGCAAACGCCCGAAGTCCTGACGATAATAACAGATAGTATAGTCTGCGGCACCTGCAACAAAACGCGTAAAGGGAAGAATGGTATTATGAGTCGCATCAGGGAATTCTTCATTTCCTCGAATACCTTCTTGGGTCATCAGATTGGGATAAGTACGACTAAAACCCGTTGGACGATATTCATCATGAATGTCCACCATAAGGCCATATTGCGCACATTTCTTCACCGCTTCGTGCATCCACCTTGTCCATATTTGAGAGCCGACCTGTACAAAACCGAACTTAATACCCGCTATACCCCATGATTTGTAAAGAGGAAGTATCTCGTCCAGTTGTTGTTGAAGAGCACGTTGATTTACATAAAGGATAACACCTATTCCTTTCGACTTGGCATAACTAATCACTTCTTGCAGATTAAGCGCATCAATCTGCTCATTGCGCCGTGGGTCGAGCGTTACGGTAGTAGCATCAGAAGACTTGTCATATTCAAAACCATACCAACCTGCATCAAAATGAATATACTGCAAGCGGCGCTTCACTGCAAAATCCACTAAAGCCTTACCACCTTCAGTGGTAAGTGTAACTTCCCGCATTACCTTCCCCGGTTTAATCCAGGATGTATCAGCGATTTTACAATCAGGATTCAGATTAAGCAACAAGTCATTGTTAGCGAGAATATCTCCTGGCCGGGAAGCGCACATCACAATTCTCCAAGGCGTATGATATGGAGCTATATCCTCCACTATTCCATACATTGAAGTAAGCAAAGTATAAGGTTTCTCATCCGAAAGTTTAAATTTGGTACGCACATAATCCACGACCTGAGCCTCGGCAAGACAAGCATATTGGCCTTCTGGCAATTGAAGCATCAACGGACGATCCGACTCATTTTCCCACCCTTCGAGTGGCAAAAGATTATAAGGGGTCTGTGCCCGTTCGGTATGCCAAGCAAGAGTGCCTTTAGGAAGTGTAAATTGGGTAAACTCATTTTCAATCTTCAAATATTCACCTCCTACAAAACGATAACGGAATGCAACGCCTTCGTTATAAGCTCGCACATCCAGCACCATTCTCTTCCGCGAACCAGTTTTAGCCAACTCTATCTCGCAAGCATTATATAATTCCTTCACAACGGCACGTTCACCGTAGACAGGTTTCCAATTCTTATCTATCCGGCTGTTACGCGAAGTGACTATTCGGATTCCATCATACCAATTTTCGTTCCATTCGATTCCTAACCGAGAAGGTTCTATCACCTCTTTCTGTTGATAGAAAAGCGAATAGCTCAATTGTCCGTCATCGCTCACCGTAAACTCATATTCGCCGTCGGGCGATGTAACCTTCACCGCTTCTGCCATAACAGAAAACGCAACCAACATACCCCAAAACGTCAGTGTTAATCTCTTCTTCATATCAATTCTAATTACAATATTGTTATTTTGTTTAGCTCCACACCTATCCGTCACACACATTTATAAATGACTCTCGGAAACGATACTTTCAACACCGACAGCCTTTATGTCTCCAAAATCGAGCAACAACGAAATATGCCTGTCACGTGTACCAAATAATGTTCCATTATTGGAACGTGCGTCTTTCACAGCAAACCAATAAGTATTACCATCCACTTTCACCGCATCCTTCTCATAAAAAGTCCAAAATTCAGGAGCACTCTGTACGCTATAGCTCAACCGAAGCCATCCATCTTTAACCTCTTCGGGTTTATGGCTGAATGTCACTTTTATATAAGGGAATTCTGAAGGATTATAGTGTATCCGGTTTTTCTGCATTGAGATACCTTTGTTCACCAATAAGAATTCATTGCCGACAGGCTCTAAATCAGGTGCTGCAATTTGCCACCCTTTCCAGCCATATTTAAGTTGTTCTGAAATTTGCCCTTCAAGAGGAACCGGTTCGTTTTTTCCTAAGTAAAAGAGTAATGTTCCAAAACCCGGATTATCACACGTCCATCCTATGCCTTCAGGGCGAATACGCTTTAGCACCTTTTCCGTATAAGGCATTGCAATTCCCCTTCGTTCCACATAATGATTATATGCAATTTCAAAAACAGCCCTGAATTTGCCCAATTCTGCTTCTCCCATATTTTGCCAGTTACAATATTTACCTGTAGCATCTTTCCAAACTTCAAAAGGAACATCCGTATAGCCCAAGTTAACTTTAGAAAGATATTCATATCCTTTCATAATACGATTATCTAAAGCCGCATAAAGATTATCCCCTTGTTTCCAAGCGCATTCTGCCAATTCAGCCAAAACACCTACTCCAAGCATACAGTGAGCTTGATCACGTCCCGATTCTTGCAATTGGCCAGTTTCTGCAATGTAATTAGGCAAACTTCCATTATCCCGACTATTATAAAAGAAGTCTACAGCCTGATTGTAAAGAGGTTCATCATTACAGAAAATACCAATTGCCATCACCATTTTGTTAACCGATCCTCCCCAATTACCATTTGCATAAGGTTTGGCTTGAACAAAAGTGGTAAGTACTGGAAGAAATACATTACGGAACATACCTTCTATACTCTTTGTATCAGCTTCGCTCCAACCTTTCACATATTGATTATCTTGATAAGTGTAACGCATTATTTCAGCTGCATTTATAAGCATGAATCCCTGAAGACCTGCACAAAGAGGATCATCAGGTCCATATATTTTCTGTAATGTGGATGCATATCCTCGAAGAATTTCCATAGCTTTATCGGCATGACGTACATCACCGGTAATGTTCCACATCAGAGCATTATAATAAGCCGCATTACAATCGCTTTCACAAGGAGCTTTGGTGTATCCATATTTTCCGGCACGACTGATATTCTCAAACGGCCCCTTCATTTCATACTCAAAGGATGCACCCGGCACTTTTCTCAATAAATCATACGAACCCATAGCCGGATAGGAATTCTCTTTCACAAGTCGAGTAATACGTTTTAAATCGTCTTGAGAATGAAGCAAACCGGGATGAATAAAGTTTCGGGCAGCAGCAGAAAATATCGAACATAGCATCACTAAAACGCTTGCACATTTAAGTAGTTTTTCATATATATCCATAACAAATACTCTTTTAAGATTAAAAGAACAAAGAGCTTGCACAATTTATTGCAAATAACAAACTGGCAAGCCCTATTAATTTATAGTTTCAATTTACTATTATTCCCATCCAGGGTTGTTTCCCAATTCTTGTCCGTTAGATAGGGTATTCAGCCAATTCACCGGAATAGGACGAAGACTATATTTGGCATTGGTGGCTGCACTTAATTGAGTTTGGATTAAACCACCTGTAATATGGGTTACGTCCCAGTTATACTCTAAAACTCTTTCGGCCAACTTACCAGTTCGAGTCAAATCATTCCAACGAGGTGCTTCACCAAATAATTCAAGTGCTCTTTCATCCAATACGTCATCAATAGTGACTGTACCTTCATATTTAGCCAAACCTTGTTCCTTCGCATTATGCATTGCACGCTCACGAACCGCATTGATACAAAGCAAAGCATTCACATTGTCTTTTTTCATTACAGCTGCTTCGGCTGCAATCAAGTAAGTTTCAGCCAATCGAAACAACACGATGTCACGACTTCCATACTGGCTACCACCACTTTCGCCATAAAGAGTACCTGCATCCTTGAACTTATATACCGGCAACCAAGCACGAGTGGTTGAACTATTGCCTTGCAAACCGGTAATAAAGTAATCATCTTCAGAGCAATCTTTGTAAGAACCGGAAGGATAATTATAAATAAACTTCATCGGAGAAGCAGCATTTGCCGCATCTTGCTCAGCTTTTGAATACACTCTAAAGCCTTCTTCTGTAGGTACAGGAAAATGAATCACCGTATCGGCAACACCTGTACTTGAAGACCCTAGCTGAGTAGTATTCATAAAGGCATTACGTCCATAAGTACGTCCATCCACCGAAGTAGCAGGATCTCCATTAAGCGGACTCATAAAAGTAACTTCCGCACGACGGTCTTTTTTCCAATCGAAAGAGGTATAAAGATACTTTGAGGGCATCACATCTCCGTAGTCATTGGCGTAGAAATTTGATTTGGCCAAACCTTCCCAACCTTCACGGTAAGAGAATAGATAATAAGTACTCTGTTGATTATTATTATTATTTGTACTATTGTTATAGTTTACAGCAAAAATAACCTCATCATTAGCCTCATTAGACTGACGGTGAACCATAGCATAGTCTTCAAGTAAACTATGCCCCGTCTTTTCAATTACATACATCGCATCATCATATGCATTTTTAAAGTCATTCACATCTGCATAGTCCTGATATCCACGAGTCAAATAAACCAAAGCACGCAAATGGCGAGCTGCTGCTTTTGAAGCACGTCCAAAATCGGAAGCTCCTTGTTTTTCGGGCAATGAAGAAGATAACACATCTTGCAAGTCTTTCAGAATCTGAGTATAAAATTCCGCGCCACTGTTCAGTTTAGAAGTTGTTGCTGTTGATTGAGCTTCTTCCAGTACCAAAGGAGCTTGCCCCCAATTCTTCACAATTTCAAACAAATAAAGCGCACGAAGAAATTTGACTTCTGCCACCCTCAAGTCACGTTGATTCGGATCAATTCCTTCAATAGGGTCTTCTGTTTTAAGAGTCACATTTGTAGCACGGCCGATAGCAGCATTTACATCTTTTAATGCTACATAAAGTTTAGACCACTGCTCATATACAGTTCCGTTTGATTTATCATAAGTCACTACATACTGATTCAAGTCGCTAGTAACAGTACCGTTAGGCTGTGTGCCAATATCAGTACCCAATTGAGTAAGTTTATGGTAACTATAATTATTATATACAGACTTCAAAGAGGCATACGCACCATTAACTAATGATTCATAACCTTTGGCTGTTTTGTAATAGTCTTCAGCTGACTGACTAGTCCAATTTTCTTCTTCAAGAAAAGACGAACAACTTGCGAAAGTAGCTACGGAAATAAGCAATAAGCCCTTTTTAATTATATTCTTAGTTTTCATTTTATTCTTTCTTTAATTTCGATTTGTTAAAAAGAAACATTCACTCCAAACATCACATTGCGTGTCATAAGGTCTGTGCTAGATACATTTGTAGGTAACTGTTCGGGAACAATAACATTATCAGCACAAATAATCATCGGATTTTGAACCGTACAATACAATCTCAAATTGGTCAAGAATGATTTAGAAATCAATTTCTTATCAAATGTATATCCCAAACTAACATGAGTTATTTTAAAGAAATCTGATGATGACATTGTATGTGAAACGTCCGACTTCTGATTTCCCCACGAACCTGCTTTGCTACGATAAGTTCCCATATTACCGGGTTGAGCCGATTCATTAGTAGGATTCTCTGGGGTCCAATAATCTTTCACCATATTATTTAAGTTCATATTATTGTTCTCAAGTGCATAAGACACATAGAATTGATTACGCATACGACCGCCCAATTGGAAAGAAGTACCTACCGATAAATCAAAATTCTTATAATTAAAAGTATTAACCATACCACCGGTCCAATCCGGGGTGCGCTTACCATCAATTACGCGGTCAGCATCATCTATTTTACCATTTTTATCTAGATCCAGTACTTTATATTGGCCAGGTTTACATCCATATTTAGCAGCCTCTTCTGCTTCGTCCAACTGCCATACGCCAATAGTCATCAAATTATAGTTGATGTCAATAGGTTGTCCTACCACCCAAAGATTGCTATAATCACCCTTCATTCCTTCGAATGACTTACCTCTTGAAGTCAGATCTTCTATATATTGCAGCTTTTCAATCTTATTATTATTATAAGCTATATTGAATGAAGTTCTCCATGAAAAGTCTTCTGTACGGATATTTTCCGTATTCAATACAAATTCAAAACCTTTATTACGAACAGAACCAACATTAGCCTTTACTGAAGAATAACCAAGAGTAATGGGAAGAGTTTTGTTCATAATCAAATCTTCTGTCAAACGGTTATAGTACTCAAAAGAACCTGATATACGGTTGTTCAAGAAACCAAAATCAACACCGATATTATATTCTGTTGTTCTCTCCCAACCTAATTCCATATTACGCAAATTGTTAGGCACGTAGCCAATTACATCATTCGTTCCAAAAGAATAGTACTGAGCGCCACTGATAGAACCTTGTGTCTGATAAGCACCTACATTATCATTACCAGACTGACCGAAACTTACACGCAATTTCAAGTTATTCAGCCAATCAATATCTTTCATAAATTCTTCTTCAGTGATTCTCCAAGCCAATGCACCAGCGAAGAAACCTCCCCATTTATGTCCTTCAGCCAATTTGGAAGAACCGTCATAACGCATACTTGCAGTCACATAATACTTGCCTTTATAATTGTAGTTCAAACGTGCCAAATACGACATCAATGATGTTTTAGTGTACTTAGATTGAGTCTTATTCGTTTTTGCACCATTTTGCAAAGCATACCATAAAGAATTATAAGAAAGACCGGCACCGTCACCACGCATAAATTCATTCTGATATTCGGTCATTGAATAAACACCTGTCAAATCAAAATGATGGTCCTTCATCAAATCAAAATTATAAGTAACCATATTATCCCAAACCCAATTCAAAATGGTAGTTTTCTCATACCATGCAGTAGCTTGTGAACCTTGATTACGCTTAGTATAAGCACCTGCATACATACCATAGTCAATAAATTGAAGATCGGGAGAAAATGTAGAGCGTAACGCCAAATTCTTAATAGGATTAAACTCTACAAATAAATTACTCAGAACATCATATTTCTTATATCTCCATGATTGGTTTTTCTGAGTTACAAAAGGATTGAACTGTCCACTACCATATTTGAATTCCTGCTCACCTGTCACAAGATTAGTAGGATGATAAGTAGGACGTAAACGATAAATAGTCTGCAAACCATCTTCATTACCAGTTTCTTGGTCAGAAAAAGTTCCATAAAGGCTTACCCCGAACTTAAAGTAATCATTAGGCGTTACGTCAACGGCAGCACGCAGATTATATCGCTTATAAAACTGAGGTTGAAGACAACCATCTTCATTATGATAACCCGCAGACGCCACATAGGATGATTTCTCTGTTCCTCCAGAAACTGAAAGTGTATGACTGTTCATCCACGCAGTAGAAGTAAGAGCATCAAACCAATCCATATAATTATTATTTTCAATAGCAACCAATTCTGATGCTGAAAATATTTTATCATCCGAAACATATTCTCCGTTACCTTTAGTAGCTCGAGAGTATTCCCGTGCAAGTTGGACATATTGCTGTCCATCCATCATATCGGGAGCATTCATATAATTTTTAAATCCAACGGAACCATCATAACTGACTTTAGGAGCTCCGGCTTTTCCTCTTTTGGTAGTCACGATTACAACTCCATTCGTAGCTCTGGAACCATAAATAGCTGTAGAAGAGGCATCCTTCAATATATCAATCTTTTCAATGTCATCAGGATTGATGTTTTCCAATTAAGCACCAGGAACACCATCAATTACAATCAATGGTTTGGTACTACCACTAACTGTATTCAAACCACGAATCAAGATATTATACCCACTACCAGGCTTATTAGATGAGCGTTGAATATTGACACCAGGCACTACGCCTTGCATAGCACCAGCTGCACTGGAGATACCAGCAGCCGTCAATTCTTTTGTAGAAACAGAAGCTACGGCACCCGTCAAATCAGATTTCTTAACTGCGCCATAACCCACTACAACAACTTCATCAAGCATTTCTGTATCTTCTTTCAACACTATCTCATTTAATTTTTTATCTGAAGCTGATAATTCCACAGATTTATAACCTAAATAAGAAACAACTAAAATAGCTTTAGATGAAGAAACGCTCAATGAAAAGTTTCCATCAATATCAGTAATTGTTCCATTGGTAGTACCTTTTTCTATAATACTTGCACCAATAATCGGTTCACCAGTAGAGTCAAGAATTCTACCTTTAACTACACTCGTCTGCATAACAGCCTGAACATCGTTCGCTTCGGCAAATGCCATCTGCGGACTCCCCGCCAACAAAGCTGATACCATTGCCGCTGAGAATAAAATTCTTCTCGATGAGAACTTTAGAAATTCATTCTTCATAAATTTATAAATTTAAAATTAACACTATATTATTATCAATACCTAATTAGATACATTGCTTCAAGTATTCGCGTACCTCTTTACGGCTGATGAAAAGATGGTTCTCCACCGTGCGGCGCGAAATATTCAATTCTTCCGAAATATCTGTGACAGACTTGTCTTCAAAACGGTTCATGACATAAATCTTACGACGCTGCGACGGAAGAAGTTCTATCCGGCGCTTCTCGCAAGCCAATAAATCATCGGCTACCACACAAGACTCCACCTCATTATGACTAACCTCCGCCCTATCATACATATAAGAGGTAATCTCTTGTTTCTTATAATAGCGACGCAAATAGTCGTTCACCAAATTACGCGAAATGGTATAAATGAAAAACTTGACAGTATCGGGACGGAGCATTCGTTTATAGTCCATCAGACGGACAAATACATCTTGGGAAAGATCTTCCGCCTCTTCCTTATTATTCACTTTATTATATATATACAGGTAAACCGAAAAATGATAACGCTCATAAGAATCAGCTATCAATTGGGGGGATGTCATCATGCAGTTTTCCATAATAAATTAGATTACGATTCATGTTTTCCGTTCGATTGAACAATGCAAAAATAACTTATATTTCAATAAAAACAACACTTCTGAAGGGCATACAAATCTCAACTAATACGGTTAGACTAAAAACAAAGAAAGTCGCTAATATATAGCGACTTAAGAATATGAGACTCACAGTATCAATTAATAATTTGAGACTATTCGTTGTTCCCTCCTATGCTTCGGATATATTCATTCGGAGTAATTCCCGTAGCTTTCTTGAAATAACGGAAGAAAGAAGCGCGGGAACTGAAGCCACAAAGTTCGGCAAGAGCACTCAGCGTATATTTGGAATACTCTTCCGTATTGACTAAACGTTTAAACTCGGCAATGCGGTAATCGTTGATATAATCATAATAATTGCGTTCCAAGTATTGATTGAAAAGATAAGAAAGTGTATGGGCAGACGTATCAATGGCAGCAGCCAAATCGGCTATCTTCAAATCAGAATGCTTATAAAGCTTGTCTTTATGCATGATTTTTTCCAGCTTGTCCGTCAGTCGCCTGCACTCTTCCGAGCTGACCTTTACGCTTTTATACTTTTCTTCGGATACCGATTTTGTCTCCACCGCAACAGATTGTTCTTCTTTCACGACCTGTACCTGCTCAGGGGCTTGTCTTTTTCCACGCCCGAAGAAATAATAGCCTCCACCGGCCAACAGTACTGCTACAACAATCCCCCAAGCAAGCCAACCACTGAAAACAGAAGCGATTTCCACCTTCAGCAGAGTTTCCGAATCCGGTTCCCCCATACGGCGCACCTTAAACACATAAGAACCGGAAGGCAAATCATAATAGGTCACTTCCGAACGCCCTGTAATTGCTATCCAACCGTCATCCCTACCCTCCAACTGGTATTCATAGGACATAAAAGCAGGAGAAGTATAGGAAAAGTCGGAAAAACAGAAAGTGACATTTTTCTCCGAAGGCTCCAACCCGATTCTCGAAATACCACTTCCAACGGTGACCATCGGATAAGTAGACGGCTTGCCATTGATATGCACATCAGTTACCTTGACCGGATAAAAATCATGCTTCTTCTGATTCATGTGAGCAACATCCAAAGAGATCAATCCTTTAGAATTTCCAAACCAGAGATTCCCTTCCGCGTCACAAACCGGCGGGCATAGGGTAAAAATGGAACTCGGAATACCGTCTACAAAGTTATAAGGGATAAAATTGTCATTCTTGTCATAATGGAATAAGCCGTCACTCGTCCCCATCCACAGCCATTTTTTACGATCTTCTATAATGAACATCCCGTCTCGCCCCTCCAAAGGAGTACCGGGATGCAAACGCCGGAAGCTGTTCATAGACAAATCGGATATGAACAGAGAGCCTTTGTCCGGAAAAAAATAAAGATTATGCCCGGAGTCCTCATAAACGACCCTGATTTTCTCCTTATGGATAAATCCCTCAGGAAATATATCCGTACGAAGCTTTTCAGAAGAAGGGTCCCAGATACATACGCCATTTTCCGTACAAATCCATCCTTTACGGGTAGAGTCAAAATAGATTTCGTAGACATTGCCTTCAGGAAGCCTGGAATTGGAACTGGTATAGTGAGCCACCTGCCTGCCGTCTTTATAACAATAAACGCCTTGAGAAGTTCCTATCCATAAATTTCCTTCCGCATCCTGCTTGATACAGAAGATATGTCCTTTTACAAAAGGTTGCTGTTCACCGTCAGGTGCAAAGTCACGTATGGTCAACCTTTCCGGATTGAAGATGTACATTCCGCCGTAAGTTCCTACATAATATTCTCCTTCATAAAATAAAATACAGAATATCATGCCGGAGCGCATTTCGGGCGACTGGAAACTTTTGAAACGATTCCTTTTCTCATCAATATAGAATAAGCCGTCACGCGAACCTACCAGCTTTTCATGCCCATTGATGGCAAGGGCACGGATAGGCATGTCTCTGGAATTGAAATAAGGAGGGAAAGCATAAGTAGTAAACAAATCACTCTGATATAAAGTATAATCAAGTCCCAACTGGTAGAACCCTATCCAAATCATTCCGTTCCGGTCTACCAAAAGCGAATAAACGGAATTGGAACGCAAGCTTTCATTGTCACCCGTCTCATGCCGCATGGTACGGACCACCTTCCGCCGGTCTGTGGCTATGAAATGCACTCCATTGCCATCCGTTCCTACATACAACATATTTTTGCCGTCGCTGGAAAGGGAAGAGATGATGTTGCACCCCACCTCCACAAAATGCTCAAATTCTCCGGAACGGGTGTCAAAGGAAATAATCCCTTGGTCCATAGTACCCAGATAAATGGTAGAACCGATACGGGTGATATTGTTAAAAGCACACACATGCTTGCCGTCTTTTACATTATGATAGGCTTTCACTTTTCTGTCGGACAATCGTAACGAATACAGTCCCTTCTCGGTTGCCATCCATAGCATGCCCTGCTCATCCAATGAAAGTCCGGTTACAACATTCGAAGCAGAAAGGGCATTTTTATCCAGTAATATTTGCTCCAAATTTCCTTTCTTGTATAAAAAGAGCCCTTTCGCACTACCGATATAGAGTGTCCCTTTTCCATCATGAAGCAAAGAGTGGACTGCACAATTTATCATATCGGGGACAATAAGTTCCAAAGCATCCAATTCTTTGTTCAAACGCCACAATCCCATGCCATTCCCCATCCACAATTGGTTATCTTCCATTTCGGCAATAACATTGACACGTTTCAATTTCTCATTGGAACCGGTTATCGGATAGTGTTTGATATGGCTTCCGTCAAAACGCTCCAAAGAATTACCCGTACCTATCCAGACAAATCCCAAAGAGTCTTTATAAATGGCATTGACCAGCAAATCAGACAGTCCGTCGGATACCGACAAGCCACGCAAGGTATATGTACTTGGATAGGCCCATGCACAGAACATTAACAAGTGAAAAAGAAAAATGTATTTTATTATGTTTTTCATTACACTGTAGTCTTTACTCTATGGTGCAAATATAACGAAAAACATCAACTGTATAGCTACCTCAAGCTTAAAAATAGAGGGAATGATATAACTATCTTCCCAAATATTCCAATCCTTTTGTAGCCTTAGCTTTGTATGTCTGTCCCTTTATTGTAATCGTACAATCGGCAGAGGCTTCATAATACCACCCATCCAGTTGATGTTCCAACAAAACATTTGCAGGTTTTTCAGATTTTATAGTAACCCGAGGAGTTTGCAGCAAAGTACCGTTTCCCAAAAACAATGTAGTTTCTTTTCCCGCCTTGTTTCCGCATAAAGCATAAACAGCTTTTGCCTTCATATCCCCCATGCCGCAAAGGTGCGACGCGTTGTCTGAGGATAAAATACAATCCTTACGACCATTCCTCTGTTCAACGCAAACTGCGACATGGCTCCCTTTGTCCTTACATTCCACCTCCGGAAAAGTGACAGACTCAATCTGTCCCGGTTCGTTTACCGAAGACGGCTCATAGATTGCCACAAACGGACGGCTCCATGCCTCTCCTGACTGTCTGGCAACAAATGTCAGGGTAGGCTGTTCCTTGATATTATAGGGCATCCCCGGAGTACGGCTATAACCTTCAGTCATGGGAGACAAAGCGGTAAAGACTTTACGGTCTTTTTCCCCTTTCATCCACAAGTTCATGGAAATATCATCTCCGTCTTTCATGTCGATAGTGAAAGAGGCCTTTACATCCTTAGCCGTCTGCACTGCTTTCTTGTTGTAGATATAAGAATAGGCATACAAATGTGCGCCGGCAAAAGAGAGTTCTTCGGTAGGCTGTAACCCCAAATCGGTACCGTCTGTACCGGTCAGTGAAAGCGTCTGCCCAAGATTGTGATAAAAATAATCATGCATTTTGTCTCCACCCTGCACTTTACGGCTACGGAATATGTCAACATAGTAACCGGTTTCCGGTCCCGTGGTGACGATGCTCGTCAGACGGGTCTGGTCGGCACAACTCTCCGGTTCGCGGAAGTAGACTTCACTATATGTAATCGGATAAAATTCTCCTTTCTTTGATACCGGTGCCGGAAAGCAAGAGTTCACACGGAAAGCATGGTTGCTCTTCATTACCGGATAGCTCGATATACCGTCTACACAAACCGTATTATGACTGGGAAACTGGGAATAATATTCCAAGTAATCCAATCCGCTATACAGATACAAGCCGATACCGGCATCGGGACCCAAAACATAGCCTTTGCCATAAAGCTCCATAGAGATTCCGTTGGCGTGCATGTGATTGCCTTCACTGCCATTCAGCGATACCATAAGGCTGTGGCGTGGATGCATCCCGTTGCGCTGCACCAACCATGACACATTCGGAGCATAGAACAACGGTGATACATAATCTTCTATCTTGCCAGCCTTAATATCAGGATTCAGCACCAATGGTTTATCGTCAAAAAAAGAATTGATGGAGACACGGGCATTCCGTTTCCCGTTCGCCTCACCCATATCCGGCTTCAAGCACTTCAACAAAGCCGTGAAATAATCCTCCTGCTCTTTCTTGCCATTGACCTGGGCATTCTCTATCATACGGATTATTGGAGAAGTATTCAAATAACCGGGATGGGTATCACCAAATCCGCACATCATCCGGTTGGGGAACAGATATTGGGGAGTAGCGGCTACTGCTTTCGGAATAACCGGCAAATCCAGAGTCAAATCATATCCCAAATTACGGTCGAACAGATTGGTGAAGTTGGCATAGTCATTAAGTACAACACCACTGTAACCGGGACACTCCGCCCAAATACCGGTATTTGAGTCATAGCCATAATCCGCCAGTTTCTTCAGGCTCCATTGACGGATACTGGAACGGTTGAGCACATAATCAATGTAGTACTCACGCCCCTTACCGTCGGCATAACATCTATTATCTTCCAAAATCATGCCAATGTCCATGACATAACGCGCCTGCATCAGGTTCCAGTTGTTATGAGGCACTCCGTTTGCTATGATATTGTCTGCCCATTTCTTGAAAGCTCCGGCATAGATTTCCAGTTTATCGGCATAATTGCTATGTAAATAGCCGTAAAGAAAATCATAAAGAGGAACTATATCTGCTGAATTCAACTTGCAAATGCAACAGAATTCTGATTAATAATTTGTTTAAATT
>ENA-OPDA01001269-OPDA01001269.1-human-gut-metagenome-genome-assembly--contig:-NODE-1269-length-16869-cov-7.481325_pt1 | contig 16869 bp, 8 predicted proteins | sample MGYA00241253_ERZ501486 | MGnify/ENA primary metagenome ERZ501486 (study PRJEB25962, sample SAMEA2042510) | human gut metagenome | biome: human gut; feature: human-associated habitat; material: faeces... | reverse complement strand
ACAGTTTCTGAAGACGGAACTGTAAAGGGTGTTAAGGCTGGTAAGGCTACAATCAAAGCTACACTTAAGATTGGTAAAGATACAGCTACCGCTACTCAGGAAGTAGAAGTAAAGAAATACGTTCTTAAGTCTGTAGCACAGACTAAGGCAGATACTTTTGAGACATCTGTAACAGGTGCTACAAAAGAGATCAAGGCTTCTGAAATTACAGTTAAGAATACAGAGAACAATGTTATCGTTCCTGTTAAGTCTGTATCTGTAGACAGCAAGGATGCAACAAAGGTTACATTCACAACATTTGCTGGATTAACAGATGGAAAGACTTATGATGTAACACTTGACGGAACAACAAAGCAGGTTGTTGTATCTGATGGTAAAGTTGCATCTGTAAACGTTAATAAACTCACTGTTCCGGTTGCAACCGAGACAGAGATCAAATTAGTTTCTAAGGATGCTAATGGTGTTGTTCTTGATGAGTCTGCTTATGGATCACAGGATGCTTCCAAGTATGACTTCTCTCTTACAACAAACAATGGTTATGTAAACGGTTCTAAGTTATACTTAAATAAGATTGGTGACACTGCTACAGCAGAGGTTACTTATAAGTCTGGAAAGTATGGCACAGACGGTAAGCCAGAAGGAAACATTACATCTGGTAAGGTTACAATTACAGCTGTAGATCAGGCTACTGTTAACAATTTTGCAGTTAAAGTTGCTGACAGAAATGCACAGAACAAGAAGTTTGACAAGATTGATGCAAATACACAGGTGGCTGTAGGTGATAATGCCTATGCGTATTTCCAGATCAAAGATGCAGATGGAAACGAAATATCTAATTATTATGATTACTCTTTAGAATCAAGTGATAAAGCTGTCTTAATGCTTGGAGATACTTCACTTGCTGACGCAGCTAATTCAAATCATAGAGTATTGGTTACACCTGTAAAAGCTGGTACTGCGTACATCTTAATTAAGAAAGACAACAAGATTGTAAGCTCTGTAGCTATTACGGTTGTAGCTGATAGAGCTGTAGCAACTATGGATGTTGATAAGACAGCTGCTACTCTTTCAAATGCAATGAGTAAGAATGCCACTGTAACTGCTTCCTTTAAGGATCAGTATGCAAAAGATATTGCTCTTAGTTCTGTTGATGGTACTGTAAAGGTTACATGCCTTAGCACAACTGCAAAAGATAAGAAACCTTCTGATATTACAGCAGATAATGACTATTTTAGTGAAATCACTAAAACTGGTAACAAAGCCAAAGTAACATTTTATGCAGATGTTGACGCAGGAACTTATCAGTATAAAATCTCTTATGAGAAAGATACTAAAGAAGTTTGCGCTAGAGTGATTACGATCACCATTCAGGAGCCTAAAGATCCTTCTCAGGGAACTGAGTCTTTTGCTTTAGACGTAAATAAAACAGAAATTGATAACCTTGTAGATAATGATCATAATACTCCAGCTGATTATGTTATCACTGCCAGTGTAAATCAGATGATCAATGGTGTCGCAAATCAGACTCTTTCTAGAGGAACAGAACTTAAAGACAATACAACAGAGGTTAAGTCTATTACATATAAGTTAGAAGATAAGGATGGAAAAGATGTGTCTGCTAACACAGGATGTGATATCACTATGGGTCGTAATACAATGACAGTACAAACAGTTTCTTTTTCCGCATTTACTGCTGAAAAGAACTTTGGTGCTGGTACTTACAAGATCACAGCAACTGTTAAGACTGGTAAGAAGACAGAAAGCGATTCTACTAAGTGGGTTACAAAGACATTCACTACTACATTTACTGTTAAGGATACACAGCCAACAGGTGATATGAGTCTTGAAAAAGATTCAATTGATCGTGTTAGCGATTCAGAAGCTCTTGTAAAAGCTGCAGTTAAGCTTGTATATGGTGATCATACTTATGGAGTAGATGATGAGAATATGTCAATTGTATCTGTAGAGGGTATTACTAATACAGGTGCTAAACTTGACAAGGATAACACCGCGATTTCTAGCAGTGTTAAGTCTGTAACAATCAAGAAGATCACATTTACAGTTGATTCAGGTGCTTATAAGGTTGACATTACAAAGGATATTTCTTCTAATCCATATGTAATTTCATTCAAGTAATTGAGTCTATTAAAGAGGTTGCTTCGGCAACCTCTTTTTTTATCACAGAAATATAGCTCTCCACCCAATTGGCAGAGAGCTATATTTTACTATTTAATATTTCACAGATGTTATAATAACTTAGATCAAATAATTTCTATATTATTTTGCTGTAATAACACCAGGTACAGCAACTTCAACATTCATTGAGATGCCATCTGCTACTGTTACAGTAACTTCCAGTTTAGAAATATTGAAATCATGACCTTTAACCTTGGTATCCTTTGTCTTAAACTCGGTACCATCATTAAGTTTTCCTTCAACCTTAGAAATTACTAATGTTTTAGCACCTTCTGGAGCATCTTTTGCATTACTATAAACATCATCTCCATAAGTTACAACTAAAGCAGCTTTTAATGCAGCTTCAACAGTATCCTCTGTCGGCTCAACTGAATTATGCTTAACTTCAGCAGATGCCTTAGTCTGAGTATCTGTTACTGTAAAGCTGGAAGTAATAGTTACGTCATTATTCTTTGCATCTTTGCATGTAGCAGTTACAGTATAAGTACCAGCTCCAAGATTCTTTGTAGCTACTCCTTTAGATACATCTACAAGTTTGATATTTAAATTAGAACCTGTAGTTTTATTATCACCATAGTTAGCATCAACTCCGAACGCTGCTCCTGTAACAACCTTTCCATTGTCATTACCAAAAACAACTGTTCCATCAGATTTCTTTACAGTATAAGTTACACTCTGTACTGCGTTCAAATCAACACCGTTTGAACGTCCCATTAACTGAGCAGTAATGATTTTGCTATCTTTATTATCATTATCAACTTTAACATCTACAGAAGATTTGTCAAGATCAAGGCGATATGAATCAACTGCAGAACCAGGTTTCTGAACATTAACAGTAAGAGTCTTAGCTACAATTTCCTTATTATCTTTTGTATAAGCTACCTTGTATACATAAGCTCCTGTTTTAGAAGCATCAAATGCTGAACCTGTAACAACAACTGCTTTCTTGCTTGCATCAAATGCTACAGCGGTCTCATTCTTAACAGGACCACTTAAATAAGATACATGTACATTTGAGTAATTGCTTGCAGCTACCTCATCACCATACTGATCCTTTACCTTAACACTTACTGTCTTAGCAGCTACAGTTTTTGATGTAGAAGCATCTACGCTATACTTATCTAACTCAAGAGTAGCAGCTTCTCTACCAGCAGTAACATCAATTGCTACAGAGTTTACAATTTTACCATCCTTATCTTTAAATAAGATATATGCTGTACCCTGCTTAACAGGAGTAAGACCAACGCTCTTGCTTGAGATAGTATTGCTTGCAAGCATTAAAACTGTCTTGTCTGAAGATTCTACAGTATAATCATACTTAGAAACCTCTGTTCCTGTTGCATCCTTGATCATAAAGTATGCATATTTGCCAGTTTCTCCGGCAGCAATCTTATTAGTATCTTTTGCCTTATCAAACTTCTTGTTTGCGCCATCAATTCTTACTTTGAAATCATTGATAGCTGACTGATCTGCAGCAGTAATTGTCACCTTGTTAGGACCAATATTGCCTTCAGCCTTACCATTCTGGTCATACTTTCCAGTCTTGTACTCGATAGTTGCTTCAGCAGTATCGCCAATCTTGTTTAAGTATAACTTAGAACCAGTTGTATATCCGTTACCTTTTGTATCAATTGTAAAGTTATAACTGTTATCAGTATCACCATATTTAAGTTCTTTTATGATAACACCATTAGCATCTTTGGAAACCAACTTAATTTCTGTCTCAGTAGCATATGGGATTGTAGCTTTATCAAGTGCGATAGAAGCAACCTTTCCATCAGAAGCTACGAATGTCTTTGTGATTCCATCAAGAGTCACATCATATGTAGCTGCATCCTTTAACTCACTGAACAGAGTTAATGTAACCTTAGAAGCGTCCTTAGAATCAACTGTTACCTTAGATACTGGGTAAACAACGTTTGTTGCTTCACTCTTTACTGTGAAATCAGAAGCCTTAAGGTTCTTTGTATCACCAGCGACAGTAGCTGTAAGCTCTGTTAACTTGTTCTGTGCTACTGTAGAAAGAACATAGTTCTTTACTTCTACTTCCTGAGTAGCTGTAGCTGTATCTTTACCAATTGTAAGCTTAGCTGTGATTGTAGCCTTACCAGCCTTAACACCCTTTACAGTTCCGTCTTCAGAAACTGTTGCGATTGTCTCATCACTGGATGTGTAAGTGATCTTAGCTCTTGAAGAAGCCTTCTTAGTTGTTGTTAACTTAGTTGTGCTTCCAACTGCTACTGCTGAATCTCCAGATAAAGCAACGCTTGCCTTAGCAACTTTCATTGTGTAAGTAAGTTTCTTTGTCTTTGCCTTAGCATTCTTCTTTGTAGAAGTCTTGTAAGTTACCTTAACCGTAACTTTAGCGGTACCTGGCTTAACACCTGTAACCTTGATCTTCTTTGCTGCTGTCTTCTTAACTTTTGCAACAGACTTCTTGTTGCTTGTTGCAGTTACTTTAACAGACTTCCAAGACTTTGGAGTTTTAACTGTAACTGTCTTGTAGCCCTCAGAATAAACTGTGGCTTTTTTTGCGCTAAGCTTTGCTGTAGAAGCTGCCTGTGCGTTTGTAGCAGGAACTGCTGTTACAACCATAGCTGCAGCGAGAGCAAAAGCTAACACTTTTTTGCTTGATTTCATGTTTTTTCCTCTCTTTCTTTTTGACCAACTTCCATCTCATCTACTCGTTTAACCCTGCATGTTTAAGTTCCTTCATCTTCTCTTCCAAACCGCTGCGGACGATTCTTCCAGTCCAATGTTCTCGCTAATTGCCTCCACTGACCTTCCTCGGTCTTACTGTTAAGTCCATCGTCAGTTTCATCTACAGACACACAAATCATAAATGACCAGAAACTTTCGTGCATCAGACGTCGGCGTAGAGTGTGATATCAACGTTGATTGTCCAGCATCAAGATCAGCAAGCTGAGGTTCCGATGACTTATATTTCTAATATGTATCTGCAATTGTAAGGTCTGTCTGGAATAACTTCCAGTTTCCATAGCCTCGATAGTAGTTCATCGCTAGTCGTACTATTTATAGTACACTTTTAACTACTCTACGTGCATATCATACACCAAGTATTGTATCTTTGCAACACCAAAATTACATTTTATTGAAAAAATTCTTTAATATTTTCTTAAGCATTTAAGAGTTTTTTCACTTTTTTCTATTATTAAAACTATTTCACGCGTAGTTCGAGTGAAACTACGCGTGAAGATAAACAATTCTATTTAAAGTAAGCAACTCCGGATTCGAAGATCTTCATATCCTGCTCTCCGTAGATGTTCATGGCAACGGCCTCACCGCGGCGCTCGCTGTGTGCCATCTTTCCAAGTACACGTCCATCCGGACTGGTGATACCCTCGATCGCCATGTACGAACCATTGACATTCCACTCTTCATCCATGGTTGGCTCGCCGGCTTCATTGACATACTGGGTGGCAACCTGTCCGTTTGCAAAAAGCTTGTCCAGCCATTCCTTCGGAGCTACGAAACGTCCCTCTCCATGGGATGCCGGGTTGCAGTATGTTGCACCAAGCTTTGCCTGCTGCAGCCATGGGGATTTGTTTGTTACGACCTTGGTATATACCATCTTGCTGATGTGGCGGTTGATGGTGTTGTAGGTCAGTGTCGGAGAATCCGCACTCTGTGCCTGGATCTGTCCGTAAGGAACAAGTCCGAGTTTGATCAGCGCCTGGAATCCGTTGCAGATACCAAGTGCCAGTCCGTCACGTTCTGACAGCAGTTTGCCTACTGCCTCTGTCATCTTTGCATTCCGGAATGCTGTTGCAAAGAACTTTGCAGATCCTTCCGGTTCATCTCCTGCGGAGAATCCACCCGGGAACATGATGATCTGTGACTGGTTGATTGCCTTGACAAATTCATCGACAGAATCACGGATGTCTGCTGCACTCAGATTCTTGAATACTTTTACAATTGTATTGGCACCTGCACGCTCAAACGCTTTCGCACTGTCGTACTCACAGTTTGTTCCAGGAAATACCGGAATGAATACGGTCGGCTTTGCGACTTTGTTTCTGCATACATAAACATTCTTCGTATCGTATACGTCACTCTGTACTTTTTCCCTGCCCTCGGTCGCGCGGGTTGGGAATACACGCTCGAGTGTTCCCTGCCATGCATCGAGTGCTTCATCCATGGAAAGAGCCATGTCTTTGTATACGAATTTCTGTGCGTCGTTCACTTCTCCGATAACGATTGCGGATGCTTCTTTTATAATAGGAAGAAACTCTTCTTTTACTTCTGCAACAATATTACCGAATCCCGGTGCAAATAAGGTTTCTGCAGTCACATCATCGGCGATGGTTACACCTAATTTGTTACCGAATGCCATCTTGCTGACTGCTGCTGCCAGACCTTTTCCGTCAAGTGCATAGGCACTGCGGATTGCTCCCTTGCCGATCAGCTCATGAATCTTGTCATACAGTTTCATCACCTGCTCATATACCGGCAGATCGTATGCGTTCTTTTCGATCGTAAAGAGTACCAGCTTATCTCCTGCTTCTTTCAGTTCCGGTGTGATCACGTCTTTTTCTCTTGCCACATCGACTGCGAAAGAAACGAGTGTCGGAGGCACGTCAATATCGTTAAAGGTTCCGGACATGGAATCTTTTCCACCGATGGACGGCAGTCCAAAACCGATCTGTGCGTCAAATGCACCGAGCAGTGCTGCAAACGGCTGGCTCCATCTCTTTGGATCTTCGTTCATTCTGCGGAAATACTCCTGGAAGGTGAAGCGTACTTTCTTGTAGTCACCACCGGCGGTCACGATACGGGAAAGGGATTCCAGTACGGCATATACCGATCCGTGGTATGGACTCCAGGAGGATAAGTACGGATCAAATCCGTAGGACATCATGGTTACGGTATCGCATTTTCCTTTCAGAACCGGAAGTTTGGCAACCATGCTCTGTGTCTCGGTCAGCTGATAGCGGCCGCCGTATGGCATGTAGACACTTCCCGCACCGATGGAACCGTCAAACATCTCGACAAGTCCCTTCTGGGAACATACATTAAGATCCGCAAGCATGGCAAGCCATGCTGATTTGTTGTCGTTTTTCTGTAATGCATCTGCAACTTTCGGAAGTTCGATCTTTTTAAAGAAGTTGTCTTCCTCTTTTGGCATCTCGACTTCGACATCTGCTTCCTGATGCGCACCATTGGTATCGAGGAATGCACGGGAAATATTGACAATGTCTTTTCCTCTCCACTCTAAGATCAGTCTCGGCTCCTCGGTAACAACTGCCACCTCGATTGCTTCAAGGTTTTCTTCTTTTGCATAAGCAAGGAACTGCTCGACATCCTGCGGAGCGACAACCACTGCCATACGCTCCTGGGACTCGGAGATTGCAATCTCCGTTCCATCCAGACCAGCATATTTCTTCGGTACTTTATCCAGATTCACGCGCAGTCCGTCTGCAAGCTCACCGATGGCTACCGATACACCGCCGGCACCGAAATCGTTACATTTTTTGATAATATGGCTGACTTCTTCTCTGCGGAACAGGCGCTGCAGTTTACGCTCAGTCGGTGCATTACCTTTCTGTACCTCGGCACCACATACCGATGTGGACTCTGTATTATGTGCCTTGGAAGATCCGGTTGCTCCACCGATACCGTCACGTCCGGTACGTCCGCCAAGAAGGATAATTCTGTCTCCCGGATCAGAGGTCAGTCTCTGTACGGCACGTCTCGGTGCGGCACCCATGACAGCACCGATCTCCATACGTTTTGCTACATAATCCGGATGGTAAACTTCTTTGACATATCCGGTTGCCAGTCCGATCTGGTTTCCATAAGAGCTGTAACCTCTGGCTGCCTCACGCACGATCTTCTTCTGTGGCAGCTTGCCCGCAATCGTATCTTTTACGGATACGGTCGGATCTGCGGCTCCGGTCACACGCATTGCCTGATACACATAAGTTCTTCCGGAAAGCGGATCACGGATGGCTCCGCCTAAACAGGTAGCAGCACCACCGAACGGCTCAATCTCGGTCGGATGGTTATGTGTCTCATTCTTAAAGTTTACAAGCCACTCCTCTGTCTTTCCATCTACTTCCACCGGTACCACGATGGAACATGCATTGATCTCGTCAGATTCTTCCTGATCTGCAAGTTTTCCTTCTTTTTTCAGACGTTTCATGGCAAGCAGTGCCAGATCCATCAGGCAGACAAACTTGTCATCGCGTCCCGCATACAGTTTCTTGTGGGTATCCAGATATTCTTCGTAAGTCTTTTTGATTGGTGCCTGGTAAAATCCTTCATCAAACTTCACATTTTTAAGTTCTGTCGAGAAGGTGGTATGACGGCAATGGTCACTCCAGTAAGTATCAAGCACGCGGATCTCTGTCACGGACGGATTCCGCTTCTCGGTATTTTTGAAGTAATTCTGGATATGTAAGAAATCCTTAAAGGTCATGGCAAGATTTAAAGAGCTGTACAGTTCCTTTAAGTGTGCTTCTGCCATGTCGATAAATCCATCGAAAACTGCCACGTCTGCCGGCTCATCGAAATTCTGTACGAGGGTATCCGGCTTGTCCATACCGGTCTCACGGGAATCTACCGGATTGATACAATACTTTTTGATCGCCTCTAACTCATCCTCTGTGATGTCACCCTTGATCACATAGGTCGTCGCACTGCGGATGATCGGCTCCTCATCCTCATTTAAAAGCTTCACGCACTGCTCTGCGGAATCCGCTCTCTGGTCGAACTGTCCCGGCAGGAATTCTACGGAAAATACGTTTCCGCCTTCTGCGTCAAAGTTCTCCTCATAAATATCATCCACTGGCGGCTCGGAAAATACCGTCTGCAATGCCTTCTGGTAAGTGGCATCCGATACATTTTCCACATCATAACGGATCAGAACACGCACCTGATCTGCAGCGATTCCGAGATAATGCTTTACCTCATGTTTTAATTCTTTTGCCTTTACGGCAAAATCCGGTTTCTTTTCTACGTACACACGACGTACATTGCCCATTGGATTTACCTCCTTCTTTTGCGAAACGGAATGCCCCCTGCATTTGGGGGCATTCTATTGATCTTTATGTTATTGTATCATGGGTTGACAATTAAGTAAAATTAATATCGCTTACGATATCTATTACCTGTTCTTATGAAATTACTGTACGGTAATTGCACTGTCCGTTACAACGCCCGGAGTGTCCGGTTCCGGCTGATCCGGCTGATCGGTACCCGGGTTTGGATTTACAAAATTAATCTTTACTTTCAGCTTTCTGGATTTATTTCCTGCCGTATCTTTGGCATATACGGTCACGCTATAAGTTCCATAGGTTCCTCTTTCCATAGCGGTAACTGCCTTATGTGCTTCTCTGGCATCCACGAAAACATATTTTGACGCAAGTTTTTTGCCCAGATCTTTTGCCACTACATCTGCCTTAATTGCAGAAACCAGTTTTTCTTTGGAAACGGCTTCATTGTAGGTCAGTGTCTTTCGCTTCAGGCTGATGGATGGTGCTTTCGTATCTTTTACGGTAATTATGATGCTCTTTTGGGTCTTGTTTCCTTTGGCATCTTTTGCGGTGTATGTAATCTTATATTTTCCGGTCTTTGCCGCATTGACTTTTCCGGAAACGGTAAATTTAAGGGTCTTTCCTCTGTAATCAGAAGCTTTCACTCCCTTTTTGAGGTCTACTTTACGATTGGTTCTCTCGATGGTTTTATTCGCGATTCCCTTAATCGTCGGACGGAGTTTCAGCCATGGATTTCTCGGATTTGGATCGGTCGGATCCCATCCGCGGTACGGACTGTTTACATCGATACGGATCGGGGTAGGCTTGCCCAATGGTCCCGGATCTTTGCTGTCATAGATGGTTACTTTGGTTCCTACCGGGCAGTTGTCATAGATCCACTTGGCATCTTCCACATTCAGGCGGACACATCCGTGGGATGCCGTCTGTCCCAGACGGTTATAAGAATTGTATGCCAGCTTGCTCGGATCCTGTGAACTGTAAAACACAGAGTGGAACAGCACCCCACCGTGAATACGGCTGCAATACTGTCCGTACACACCGCCCATCAGTGTATGCCAGCGGTATTTTGCCGGAATCGAAAATGTTCCTGTCGGGGTGGCATTGTTGACACCGACCGAGCAGGCAAACGCTTTAACCGGTTTGGTATATTTTCCCTTGGAATCAAGTGCATATACGGTTACACAGTTCTGCTGACGATTGATTTTAATGTAATATGGCAGTTTTGCTGCCTGAGTTGTAACGGGTGTTCCTGCGAACACAAGCAGCATGAGTGCCGCCATCAATCCGCATAAAGTTTTCAAAATTCCCTTTTTCATGATAATCTCCTTTTCTCTCCTTTGTGAAAGGTATATAATATATCCTATACTATACTACTGAGGATATGATCGATGGATATCAATTATGAATTATACAAGGTTTTCTATTATGTTGCAAGCTCTCTCTCATTTTCGGATGCAAGTAAGAAGCTTTTTATCTCCCAGTCAGCGGTAAGCCAGTCTATCAAAACACTGGAACGCAAGCTGGGACAGCCGCTTTTTATCCGAAGCACCAAAAAGGTCCAGCTGACACCCGCCGGTGCTCTGCTGCTAAAACATGTGGAGCCTGCCATGAATCTGATTTCCCGTGGGGAAAGCCAGCTTTTAGAATCCGGCTCTCTTGGTTTAGGACAGCTGCATATCGGTGCCAGCGACACGATCTGCCGCTATTTTCTGCTGCCGTATCTGCAGAAATTCCATCGGAAATTCCCGGATGTTCCGATTAAAATCACCAATGCCAGCTCGATGGGCTGTGTAGACCTGTTAGAGCAGCGCCGGGTAGATCTGATTATCACAAATTTTCCAAACCCGCATCTGAATCCTTCCTATATTCAGAAAACGGTTGGCTCTTTCTCGGATGTGTTCGTCGCCAATCCGGCATATTTTGATCTGGCGGACCGCATCGTTCCTTTCTCGGAGCTTGGCACCTATCCGCTCATGATGTTAGACCGCAAGAGCACAACGAGTGAGTTTCTGCACCACATTTTCCTGCAGCATCAGCTGGAACTGCTGCCTCAGGTAGAGCTCAGCAGCAACGATCTGCTCATTGACATGGCCCGCATCGGTCTTGGAATTGCTTTTATCCCGGATTTTTGTCTGAAACACAAGCCGGAGGATCTCTTTCTCGTCCACACGCAGGAAACGATCCCGCAGCGACAGCTGGTGGCTTCGTTAAACCCTACCCTTCCGGTTTCTGCCTCCACCGAAGAGTTTTTAAAGCTCCTCCCGGACGTCTGACCAGAACCGGCTCACTTCTTCCCGCAGCTGCGGCAGACCACAGACGCTTCTCTTTTCCCATTCTCTCGGAAAAAGCGCTCCGTATTCGCGCTGCAGGAAACGTTCATCCAGCAGAAGGATCACGCCGCGGTCCTCGCCGGTCCGGATCACGCGCCCTGCTGCCTGCAGGACTTTGTTCATTCCCGGATAGCGGAACGCATAGTCAAATCCGGACAATCCCCGCTCATCATAATAATTCTTTAAAATTTCACGTTCATCGCTGACCTGCGGAAGTCCGGTTCCCACGATGATGGCACCGATCAGCCGGTCGTTTTTCAGATCAATGCCTTCCCCGAAAATTCCACCCATCACACAGAACGCAACGAGTGTCCCCTGGCGCTCTTTTTCAAATTCTTCCAAAAACGCTTCTCTTTCGTGTTCTTTCATATTACTATGCTGCATCAGAATCTCGCACGAATCGGCCGCCTTCCCGGCAAAGACCTCATATACATCCTGCATCAGCCGGTAAGACGGGAAAAACACCATGTAATTTCCCTGCTGTGCTTCTGTGACTGCACCGATATAGTCCGCGATTTTTTCGTATTCTTTTCTGTTCCTCCGCGTATATTTTGTGCTCACATCCCGGCCAAATGCGAGAAGTCTCTGTGTCTGGGCAAACGTACTCTGCGCATAAATGGCATAGTTATCCTCGTCCGTGGAAAGTAGCCGCTTGTAGTATCCGATCGGCAGGAGCGTTGCGGAGAAAAAGATCGTGGAATTGCTTTTATCAATGCATTTCTGCAGATTGACCGACGGATCTACGCAAAAGAGCCGGATCCGGAATTTTCCTTCCTCCGTCATCTGGCTGTAGATCACGTAATGGTCATCCACCAGATCATAGATATTCAGGAAATTGCGCAGCGCAAAGTAAAAATCCAGCACCGTTTTCTTCTCCGGAAATTCCCGCGGTTTTTCCAAAAATTCATCCATCTGGGAGGCCAGCCGCATAAGGTGGAAGGTCAACGTTCCCACACTGTCCAGAATCTGGTAGTGCTCACACTCACGTTTCATTTCCAGCATGGCTTTGTTGCATTTGTCCAGGATACGGCAGATCGTACGGCTGTGCGCTTTCATGATCCGCTTCACTGCAAGCACGTCTTCTTTGTACAGATCGGCACTGTACATCTCCCTGCTGCGATCCACGAGGTTATGTGCCTCATCCACCAGGAACAGATAGTCTCCCTTTATCCCCTCCTGAAAAAAGCGTTTCAGATATACATTCGGATCGAATACGTAATTGTAATCACAGACAATATTGTCCGCCCAGGTTGCCACATCCAGACTCATCTCAAACGGGCACACCTGATATTCTTTCGCCTGCGCTAAAACTTCCTCTCTGGTAAACAGGTTGGATTTCTGCAAGAGATCAAACACCGCATCGTTCACCCGGTCAAAATGTCCCTTTGCATATGGACAGTTTACCGGGTTGCAGTCCATCTCTTCACACAGGCAGAGTTTTTCTTTTGCTGTAATCTGGATCACTTTGGCACGATAGCCCTGTTCTTCCAGCAGTGCGAACGTTTCTTTTGCCACAGTTGCTGTGATGGTCTTTGCCGTGAGATAAAAGATCCGGTCTGCCAGCCCTTCTCCCACTGCTTTTACCGCCGGAAAGATTGTGGAAATTGTTTTGCCCACACCGGTCGGTGCCTCGATAAACAGATTCTTTCCCCGCAATATTGTACGATAAACATCTGCAACCAGCTTCTTTTGCCCTTCCCGGTACGGAAATGGAAACTCCAGTCCATGAATGCTCTCCTGCCGCTGTTTTTTCCATGCAATCTGCCAGTCCGCCCATTTCCGATAATCTTCGATCAGATGGCCAAACCACACGGTCAATGTCTCATAATCGAAAATTTCCCGGAAATACCGAATTTCTTCCGTATCCAGATTGCAGTAGGTCATCTGCACGCCGATCCGCTCCAGACGGTTCTGTTTCGCATAGATATACGCATAGCACATTGCCTGGGCTTTATGCACGTAGACCGGCTGTTCCATTGCCGCAACGTTTCTATATACACCCTTGATCTCATCGATGAAGCTGATTTCTTCTTCCGGAGGGATTTCCGCCGCAAACTCCATCTCCGGTTGCAGCACAGACTCCGTCGCAGCCGGCAGATCCGGCTGAAATTTTCCATAGACGATTCCGTCTGCACGTCCTTCCACGACCAGTACGTAATCGTTGGCTTTCCATTCAATTTTCAGCGGTACTTCCGCCTGGTAGGAGGTGTCCATGCTTTTTTGAATTTTCCGGTGGATACGGCTGCCTTCCATCATGGCTTCCGCGCTGGCCATTTTTCCTGCACGGTTATCGATATCTCCTCCACGGAAAATAAACTCTACCAGATTTCTCACAGATATATGTAATTCCTGCATGTACACCTCCTTTCTCCCGCGGGTATTTTCCTGTTGTATGAAGCGGGTTTTTATTTGTTCCATTATTTTACAATAAAAAGCCCCGCTCCGGAATACGGAGCGGGACTTAAAGTTCCATAGTCACGATATTATAATTGTATTATGCCACTGCAAATTTAGCAACTACGTTTTCGAAATTTTCATTCTTTCCACCGTAGCAAACCTGAAGATTCTTTTTTACGCCAAGTCCAATCATACCAAGCAATGACTTTGCATCAATGAATGTTCTGTCACATTTTACATCAATATCAAAATCACAACCACCTGCTGCACGTACGAAATCCTTAACTTCATCCATATCTGATAACCGAATTACTTTAACAGTTTCATACATAATCCAACACCTCTTTCTACCTTTAAACAACATACTTTTATTATCATCCCCAAGTTTAGAAAAGATTATGCCACTTTTTTTCTCATCTGTCAAAGTTATGCAAACTTCGCATTTCTCCGGTTTTTCCTGCATAATGACGGTAATCGCGCAACCGTTTCCATCAGATTCTTACCGTTTTTTTTCGTGTATTTATATTTATACCTGCTATCTTATGCAATTTCTCCAAAAAATTGCCTTTCCAATCACAAAAACAGGAATTTTTTGACGAAAACTAATTTTTTTAAAGTGGTTTCCCACTTTTTTTCAGAATATCCACATATAATTCTCCGATCGGACTGACCTTTATCCCCTTGTGCCGGATATAGCCGATCCGCATCTTTTCGCTCTCTGCCAGCGGCACTGCCGCATAATCATTACCGTTTAATTCTTCACAGATAATCCCGGAACAGAGTGTATAACCATTCAGACCAACCATCAGATTCAGCATGGTCGCCCGGTCATCCGCATGGATCATCTTCTTATATTCATAGGTACTTTTCATCTCTTCGGCAAAATAAAAGGAATTATTTTTCCCCTGTTCGAACACCAGACATGGATATTCCTGCAGTTCTTTCATGGAAATTACATCCCTTTGTGCCAGCGGATGTCCTTTCCACAGATATACATAGGTGTCACAGGTAAACAGTTCTTCAAAAATCACATCATTTTCCCTGAAAAGTTTCTGGAGTACTGCTTCATTAAATTTGCTCAGGAAGAGAATTCCCAGCTCACTTTTCATGTTACGCACATTTTCGATTACCTGATTCGTCTGTGTCTCATGCACGGCAAATTCATATTCTTCCATTCCGACAGCCTTGACCACTTCCACAAATGCCTTGACCGCAAAGGTATAATGCTGCATGGACACAGAAAATTTCTTTTTGGATGCAGACGAAATATAACGGGATTCCAGCAAATGATACTGCTCCACGACCTGCTTGGCATATCCGATAAATTCCTCTCCCTCCGGTGTAAGCACGATTCCGCGGTTTGACCGGATAAAAATGGTGATTCCTGTTTCTTCTTCCAGTTCGCGCACAACCGCAGACAGATTGGGCTGTGAGACAAACAATTTTCGGGATGCTTCGTTCATGGAACGGCTTTCTGCAATCGTAATTACCTGATGTAACTGCTGTAGGGTCATATGTCTTACCTCTTTTCCTTAAGCAAATGATCTGTTATATACCGGACAAGGATCTGAAGTATCCATGCAATCACAATGGAACTGCATACCAACACCAGTTCGTAACGCAGACGGCATGTATAAAATGCTGCTCCCTTCATAAATTTTCGTATGGTAACATGTACCAGATACAATTCCAGCGAATGAGCACCAAACCATTCCAGTATTCTTATAACCGGGCGCATAGATAACTTGGAAAAGATCCAGGCAATTCCCGCACAACATGAGATATTAAAAATTCCAGTCACATACCTTGCAAAAATAGGAGATCCACTTGGAAGCATGGTGAGCAAATAGCCGGATAACGCAAAAAGAATCAACCATTTCCAATAACTTTCCCTTTTTTCATAGCTGGATCTGCCATAAAAACAGCCCGCTATAAAAACAGGCAGACGAAGCAAAGCAATATTTACATTTCCAAACACCTCTTTCTCATATAATGCAATTACAAGTGCCAATACGGTAACAGCACTTACCATGGAAATCAGCCGGATCTCTCCATCTATTGCGTCCCGTGCGCTATCCACAATCTGAAAGATATAGGGATAAATCAGATAGCATAACAGCATAAGTCCAATATACCAGTAAAGCCTGTCTCCATCACTGAAAAATGTGATAAATGTGAAGTCTTTTATGGCTTCTCCCCATCCTGTTTTATCTACACAGACATCCAGTAAAATATAAGAGGGTACGGCTACGATGCAATAAGGAATCAGAATTCTTTTTAATCTTCTTATGTAAAAACTTCTAACATCTGATCTTTTTTTCATGGAATAATATAACCCCAGACCAGAAAAGAATAAAAATGCATCCACACTTGATGATGAAATATATCTCCAAAAGAAGGAAATCCAGCCACTAAAATGATAGGAATAATAATGACAGTCATCCGTAAAATGAAAAACTATAATCAATATGATGGATATTCCCATTAACGCCCCCCGGTATTGCGAAAGCACGCTGTTATTTGTTTTTTTCATATAATTCTCCTTTATAAAAATTTAATTTAAATTACTATAAATAAAAAAACACCTAAACAGGTGTTTTTAAAGAGCAGGGGATGAGAGAATCGAACTCCCACCAAAGGTTTTGGAGACCCCTATCATACCATTTGACCAATCCCCTATATGAGAAAACAACGTAGACAAAGTACGTTGCTAACTTTCTATTAAAATATTTGTACTTTCAAAACTTCATACAGATTTAACCGCCTTTTTAATCAAGCCCTCGACCTATTAGTAACAGTCAGCTCCATGTGTTGCCACACTTCCACCTCTGCCCTATCTACCTTGTAGTCTTCAAGGGGTCTTACTCCCGAAGGAGGGATATCTCATCTTGAGGGGGGCTTCACGCTTAGATGCCTTCAGCGTTTATCCC
>ENA-OPDA01001268-OPDA01001268.1-human-gut-metagenome-genome-assembly--contig:-NODE-1268-length-16881-cov-11.236360_pt1 | contig 16881 bp, 15 predicted proteins | sample MGYA00241253_ERZ501486 | MGnify/ENA primary metagenome ERZ501486 (study PRJEB25962, sample SAMEA2042510) | human gut metagenome | biome: human gut; feature: human-associated habitat; material: faeces... | reverse complement strand
GCGGCGAACTTATAAGATTATTGATAAATCATCCGCAGGCAGATATTGTGTTTGCCAACAGCAAGAGCAACGCCGGCAATCCTGTTACGGATGTTCACGAAGGACTTTACGGCGACACGGATATGTGCTTCACGTCGGATATGCCGTTCGATAAAGTAGACGTTGTGTTCTTCTGTTTCGGTCACGGCAAGAGCCGTCAGTTCCTTCAGGATCACAACATACCGGCCAACGTCAAGATAATAGACCTCGCGCAGGATTTCCGTCTGGCTGAGCCGGGCAACGACTATGTTTATGGTCTGCCCGAAATCAACCGCGACAAGATAGCCAAGGCCAATCATGTGGCTAATCCGGGATGCTTCGCAACCTGCATACAGCTCGGTCTGTTGCCTGCCGCCGCCATGAAACTTATCAACGACGACGTGGCCGTTAATGCCATTACGGGCAGTACGGGTGCAGGACAGAAGCCCGGCGCGACAACGCATTTCAGCTGGCGCAACAACAACCTGAGCATATACAAGCCGTTCAATCATCAGCACGTGCCCGAGATTAGGCAAAGTCTGACGCAGGTGCAAGGCTCGCTCGATGCCGACATCGACTTCATTCCTTATCGCGGCGACTTCGCCCGTGGCATCTTCGCCACTTGCGTAGTGAAGACCGACGCCCCGGCTGATGAGATAATAGAAGGCTACAAGTCGTTCTACAAGGACGCCCCCTTCACTCATTATGTCGACAAGGCCATCGACCTGAAGCAGGTTGTAAACACCAATAAGTGCCTTGTTCATTGCGATAAGTTCGGCAACAAACTTCTCATCACTTCATGCATAGACAATCTCCTTAAAGGTGCCGTAGGTCAGGCCGTTCAGAATATGAACATCATGTTCGGAATTGACGAGACAGAAGGACTAAGATTAAAGCCAACGGCTTTTTAAATGAAAAAATAAAAGAGAAAAGTGAAAAATCCAATTGTGCTGTAATGAAAGACAACAATCCGTTTAACAGGGCAGATTCACCTTTGCATAATAAGAGTTATGATTTTGCCATTAGAATTGTGAATATGGTGAAATATATAAAATGTTCTGACAAGGAATACGCACTTACAAACCAGGTGCTTCGGTCTGGTACGGCAATTGGAGCATTGGTGAGAGAAGCCGAATATGCTCAAAGCGCATCTGACTTTATCAACAAATTGTCAATAGCTTTGAAGGAATGTAATGAAACACTCTATTGGCTTAATCTTCTCCGTGATACTTCTTATATTGGCGAGAAGGAAGCTCAAAGCATCATTTCTGATTGCAGGGAGCTTCTCGCCATGTTGATAACTTCAGTTAAAACTGCTAAACAACGTAATAATAAACTACAGTGATTAGGTAAAGTGAATAGCCTTGTCTGCCTGTAAATAATATATTGCAACATGGCAAATGGATTTTTCACTTTTCAACGTAATAATAAACTACAGTGATATGGTAAAGTGAATGGCCTTGTCTGCCTGTAAATAATATATTGCAACATGGCAAATGGATTTTTCACTTTTCTCTTTTCACTTTTAACTTAAATAAAATGACTTTATTCGACGTTTATCCATTATTCGACATTAACATAGTAAAAGGTCGTGGCTGTTCTGTTTGGGACGACAAGGGACAGGAGTATCTCGACCTTTACGGCGGTCATGCCGTTATAAGCATTGGCCACTGCCATCCGCATTATGTAGAGAAACTCACAGAGCAGCTCAATGCCCTCGGCTTTTACAGCAACTCTGTAATCAACGACCTTCAGCGTCAGCTTGCCGAAAGGCTTGGCAAGGCGTGCGGCTACGACGACTATCAGCTGTTCCTGATCAACAGCGGAGCCGAGGCTAACGAGAACGCGCTGAAGCTGGCTTCGTTTAAGACGGGACGCACGCGTGTGCTGTCTGCCTCAAAGGCGTTCCACGGACGCACCTCGCTTGCCGTTGAGGCGACAGACAATCCTAAGATTATCGCGCCCATCAATGCCAACAATCACGTAACTTATCTGCCTCTTAACGACCTTGAGGCATGGGAGCGTGAACTGGCTAAGGGCGACGTCTGCGCCTGCATCATAGAGTGCATACAGGGTGTGGGCGGCATAAAGCTCGCCACAGAGGAGTTTGCCAAGGGACTTCAGGCTGCCTGCCGCAAGTATGGTGCCGTGCTGATATGCGACGAGATACAATGCGGCTACGGCCGTTCGGGCAAGTTCTTCGCGCATCAGTGGCTCGGCATACGTCCCGACATCATCACCGTAGCCAAAGGCATCGGCAACGGCTTCCCCATGGGTGCCGTGCTCATCTCGCCCGACTTCAAGCCCGAATACGGGCAGCTCGGAACAACGTTTGGCGGCAACCATCTGGCGTGTGTTGCAGCTCTTGCAGTGCTCGACGTTATTGAGAGCGAGCATCTTGTAGACAATGCGCATGAGACAGGCGAATATCTCATGGCTAAACTGAAGGAACTTCAGGCCGAGGAGCCTCACATCAAGGAGGTGCGTGGCCGTGGCCTCATGATAGGTATCGACCTCGACATACCTCACAAGGCGCTGCGTCAGAATCTGGTTTACACTCAGCACTGCTTCACGGGCTGTGCCTCAACAAACATTCTCCGTCTTCTTCCGCCCCTGTGCTTCACCAAATCCATGGCCGATGATTTCATCGGACGTCTCAAAAAGGCGTTCGCCGAGATTTAGGCTTAATGTGGATTTGTGGTTAATCATTATAGTAATAAATGCTTCATCCTAGGGCAGCCGACATTCTCGGCCGCCCTTTTTTGTTGAAATAAAACAGTGCTGCAATTTTTTGTAAGAGGGTAGTTAAAGGAGTTAGAGTAGTTATCGCCAACAAGTTGGCTAGGAGTTAAAGTCAAATGCCTTGTTGCAATAAAGTAGTTCAGCAATTGGATTTTTCACTTTTCACTTTTCTTTTTTCACTTTCTTTAGACGGGAGTTAAAGTCAAATGCCTTGTTGCAATAAAGTAGTTCAGCAATTGGATTTTTCACTTTTCGTTTTTCCCTTTCGTCAGAAAACACATTGGTTTACGACTAAAAAACGGCCCACTTTTGCATCAAAAGTGGCCCATTTACGACCCGTAAACGATAGGTTAATGATTTGAAACCAATACACATGATTTTGCTTACAGTTACTCTTTAATCTGTATTCTTTTTACGTTTATGTAATCATAATCCACGATTTTCCTTTCAGTTTTTGGGACTTGTCAAAATTTATTCTACTTTTTGATGTCGCCAAATTTGATTTGATCTTAGCTGACTCACCATGTCAATGTTCTTAAATCTTTACATTGTGCTGATTTACTGGCTTTGTAATGATTTGAAAATCAGTTTGTTGTAAACATCTAGCGTGATGTCTAGCGTGTTAAAATTTGCATTCCCTTTCAAGATGTGTTATCTTTGCAATAAGATAAGCTGCATCTCGGCATAACATTCAAGCAAGCTTGATGCTTCTGCTCCCGATTTGCATTATCTTTGCGTCAGATAAGCGCCCGGCTGTATAATATTATAATGTCAGCAAAAGTAGTTTTATGATTAAGCCGGACGGCGTAAGCAAAATAAATTAGGATAACAAACAAAAACATAAATATCATGAAAGATACACAGACACAGATTGAATTCAGGATCCGCGCCTATGGCCGCACAGAACTAGCCCAGCTTTATTGTCCCACACTGACTCCCGGTGCCGCCTACCGCAAGCTCCGTCAGTGGATAGCCCTAAGTCCCGGCCTCACTGCCCGTCTCGAGACGCTAGGCAGCGGCAAGTCGCGCACATGGACACCCGCCGAAGTAAAAGAGATTGTTGAGGCGTTGGGGGAGCCGTAAAAGAATAAAGTATCATATAAAATTACCGCATTGCAATTTTATTGATGTGTGGCTCGTCTGATATGTTTTCTTTGCCATTAGAAACAACTTTTTAAGGAAATGTTTTATAATCTGCAATAAAAAAAATAACTTTGCGATAAATTCAACCTTATATTATAATAAGGTAATATAAAATCTGATTCAATCAGTTTTTAATGAGAATCGTAAAATTCAATCTTATGGAAAAAGACAATATCATTATATATAATACAGAAGATGGTAAGGCAAAGGTGATTTTGTATGCTAAAGACGGAAACGTTTGGATGAGTCAGAATCAGTTGGCTGAACTTTTTGCCACCTCTGTTTCAAATATAAGTATGCATATATCTAATATATTGAAAGATAATGAGTTACAGGAAAATTCAGTTGTTAAGAATTACTTAACAACTGCCACTGATGGTAAAAAATACAATGTAACATTTTATTCTCTAGATATGATATTGGCCATTGGATTTAGAGTAAGAAGTAAACGTGGAACACAATTTCGTATTTGGGCAAACCGGAATTTGAAAGAGTATATGGTCAAAGGGTTTGTCATGGACGATGACCGATTGAAGAATCCTGATGGACGACCTGATTATTTTGATGAATTGCTTGAGCGTATACGTGAAATACGAACAAGCGAAAAGCGCTTTTATCAGAAAATACGTGATTTACTTGCATTAAGTAGTGATTATGATAAAACGGATAAGGCCACACAGATGTTTTTTGCTGAAACGCAAAATAAGTTGCTTTATGCTGTTACGAAACAGACTGCTGCTGAAATAATTGTAAGTCGTGCGGATGCTTCACTACCTAATATGGCTTTGACTTCATGGAAAGGTAGTGTAGTACGTAAACAAGACATTTATATAGCAAAGAATTATCTTCGAAAAGATGAAATTGATTCATTGAACCGATTAACCGTATTATTCTTAGATTCAGCTGAATTGAGGGTAAAGGACCACAAAGATTTAACATTAAGTTTTTGGAGAAATAATGTTGATGCATTACTTACTTTCCAGAATAAAGATGTTCTGAAAAATGCGGGATCAATATCAAATAAAGAAATGGAGCAAATTGTAAATGCCGTGTATGAAGATTTTAATCAACGTAGAAAATCTTATGCTGCTTTTATAGAAGATAAAAAAGAAAATGATGAATTGAAGGCTTTGGAGTCTGAAATAAAAAAACGTAAAAAGGATAAGTCTGAATTAAATTAATGGTTATAAAGCATTAATTCTCAGTGTGATAAATTTATAACAATTTGCGCTAATTGTTTAATTTACAAAGAACTATATTTCGTTGAGTCCACATTACTTAAATTGAAATTATTATGCAAGACCGTAGACTATTATATAGACAATTTCAAGAGATCTTTCCAATAGAGAGCTTGAAGGACATGACATTGGATGAATATACAAATCTTGATAAAGCAAGTTCGTTCTGTTATTGGTTAGAATCTAAGACATCAGTATTGGGCTCTATCTGGGGTGGCTCTGCATACAAATTTGGAATATTCAAGTTTAATAATACTCCAACAGATAATAACTCAATGTATTCTCATGATGAAAGTTATTCTTGGTATAGCCGTTTGGGTAACACTGCTGAAGAGGCTTTCGCGCTAGTTAAGAATACTATTGTTGAAATTGCTCAATCTGCTCAACGGGCAGATTGGACTAAAATAGAAGATCTTGAAACGGAAAAAGTGTTATGGCCTGTAGCTATATGGAAAATAGCATTTCTTTATTCCGATGAACGACTTCTACCTATATACGATAAGGATGGTTGGCTTGTTCCGTTGGCAGAACATTTTGGGCTGTCCACGGCAAATAAATCTTCCAGAGCAGAACTATATGAATACCTTTTGAGCCAAAAAGGCGATAAAGATTTGTATGCATTTTATGACGAATTGCTTAAAATAATGAGTATGAGGAAGAAAAAGGTTTGGCTTTATGCTCCTGGAGAAAATGCATGTATGTGGGATGAATGTAGGTTGTCAGAAACAATGCGGCTCGGTTGGGATATAGAAAATCTTTTAGACTTTGATACTCGTGATGAGTTGGCCAAAAGACTTCAAGAAGAATACGGCAATCAAACTTCATATAGAAACGATAGTCTTGCATTATGGCAATTTGCTCATGAAATAAATATTGGCGATATAGTTTATGTAAAGAAAGGTACAAATAAAATAATCGGGTGTGGCGTTGTTGAAAGTGAATACTATTTTGATGAAAACTTATCTACCTATCAACATTTAAGAAAGGTTAACTGGACACATACAGGGGAATGGGACTGTCCTCTTCGGAAGTTGCCATTAAAAACGTTGACTGATATTAGTAAAAACACAGATTTGATAAAAAGTTTAAATGATATGGTTGTTAATAATAACGTTGCCACATCATCAGAAGCAACATCCGGCCGTAATTATTGGTGGCTGGTTGCAAATCCAAAAATATGGAGTATCGCTAATATGCAAGTCGGAACAATTCAAGATTATACTTTGTATAATGATAATGGCAATCGCAGGCGTATCTTTCAGAACTTCCTTGACGCCAAAGAAGGTGATATGGTCATTGGATATGAGTCGACTCCGACAAAACAGATTGTGGCATTAGCTGAAATAGCCAAGCCAAATGATGGAAAATTAATATATATCCGCAAGACAGAGTCTTTGCCTGTTCCTATTGATTATTCAACAATCAAGAGTATTCCAGAATTGGCAGGTATGGAATACATGAAAAATCAGCAAGGATCTTTCTTTAAACTCAAAGAAGAGGAATACAACATCATAATGGATATAATCCGGGATGATAATCCTGTCAGGGCTGAGCAAAAGAATGATATTTATGATGAAGAAAGTTTCTTGAACGACGTATTTATAGATAAAAGTCAATATGCTCGTTTAAAATCATTGTTGCTTACTAAAAAGAATGTTATACTTCAAGGTGCCCCAGGCGTTGGCAAGACATTTGCTGCGAAAAGACTGGCTTATTCAATCCTTGGCGAAGTTGACAAATCTCATGTAGAGTTTGTCCAGTTTCATCAAAGTTATACTTACGAGGATTTTATCATGGGCTTTAGGCCAAATGAAGAAGGGGGCTTTTATCTGAAACGTGGGATATTTTATAATTTCTGCAAAAAGGCAAAAGCAGATCCTGACAGTAAGTATTTCTTTATTATAGACGAGATAAACCGTGGCAATTTAAGTAAGATATTTGGTGAACTCCTGATGTTGATAGAAAATGATTATCGTGGAGAGTCTATAAAACTTGCTTATAGTGATGAACTGTTTGACGTGCCACGTAATCTGTATATCATCGGTATGATGAATACGGCAGATAGAAGTCTTGCAATGATAGACTATGCTTTACGTCGCCGTTTCAGTTTCTTTGATATGATACCGGCCTTTCAGACAGAAGGCTTTAAAGCGTATCAGAAAAAGTTAGATAATAAACAGTTTGATAATATCATTGACGGCATAGTTAAATTAAATGAGGTTATAAGCAATGATGACTCTTTAGGACAAGGCTTTTGCATTGGTCATAGTTATTTTTGTAATCAGAAAAAGGTTAATATAGAATGGCTTCAGAATGTTATAAACTATGATATTCTGCCTATGCTTAAAGAATATTGGTTCGACGATATAAAGCAATATGAACAACAATCAGACATATTAAAAGCATTGCTGAAATGACAAACGATAAAGGTATTTTGATTCGTAATATATTCTATATGCTGACGTATGCTTTTCAAGAGTTGCGTAGGAATAATTACGAAAAGATTGCCGGGGAGGATTTCGACAACATATATGATTTGTTTGCTGAAATCCTTGCCTGTGGAATCTCTTATCAATTGAAACAGGGCCTTCATCGTGATTATGTTCAGTATAATGACACACTTTCCGCGCTTAAAGGGAAGCTGGATATAAATAGTACAATACGAAGTTTCATAAACCATAATAATAAACTTGGTTGTGAATTTGATGAACTTTCAGTTGATAATAAGTTTAATCAGATACTGAAAGCAACAGCCTATATATTGTTAAAGCATAAGGAAGTTAAACCTGCACGTAAGGCAGCACTGAAAGAACTGATGCCTTATTTTGCGGATGTCTCTGCGATTGAGATTATGAATATAAAATGGAATACGATGCGTTTCGACAGAAATTGCAAGACGTACAGAATGTTGATGTATATTTGTTATTTCGTAATTGATAACATGTTGCTTACAACAGAGAAAGGTGAATATATGATGAATACATTTTCTGACGAACATATGTGCCGATTGTATGAGAAGTTTATTTTAGAGTATTTTAAACGGCACCATCCAGAGACAAAAGCAAGGGCAGCGCAAATTGATTGGAACATTGACAAAGAAACCTCAACCGTTAGCATACTCCCAATTCTTCAAACAGACATCTTGCTCGAATTGAAAGGTAGAACCTTGATAATAGATGCTAAGTATTATGGCAAGACATGGCAGGAACACTATGGCAAGCGAACAGTGCATTCTCATAATCTTAACCAAGTGTTTACATACGTTATGAATTATGATTGTAAATTGACCGGAATGGTTGATGGTATGCTGTTATATGCTAAAACACAAGAAGAAGTGGTGCCTGATGGTAAGGTTAATTATAATACGGGTAATACCATTTATGTCAAGACTTTAGACTTAAATCAGAAATTTGAAGGTATTAAGGCCCAATTAGATAAACTTATAAGTTATTGTAGCACGGACTAGATTTGTGGCGTTCTTTGTGACATTTATACTACATATCATCCATTGACAGTGCCTTGTAGGATATGTCATACCCCTTGAACTCGCCAGTGGCACGCAGAAAAGCTGCTGCTTTTTGTTTCAGCACCTCTATGTCAATGTTTGCGGCTTTACGTTTTACCTCGAAAAATGTAGCTTCATTGTTAAGCTTGTTCTCGGCCATAATGTCAATTTCATTTTCACCTTTGCGGTCCCACCATCCGCCAATCCGTGTATAGGTTTGACATTCAATCAGCATGTGTCCGAAATAGCGTTTGAGCATTCTTTATTCCTTTTGTTTCAACTTCCGAAACAGCCGTTTCCGAAATGGTTGTTTCGCTACTGCAACTATAGCGTATTTTCCTGTAATGATGTTATTAGACTTTATACTTTTGTGAAAGTATAGCAAGTGGCGTGTCGTATTACGAGCAGGCGGACGGCTGAAATATTTATAATAGGTATTAGCTGAAAATCGAAAATTCTTAGTATGAACGTCAGTTTTTTATAAACATTTACATGCTTTCTTATCCTTTACAACCAACAATCCTCTTAAACCTTTTGTAACCTGCAGCAATCTGCAAACGCGAAATTGGTTGTTGTATCTTTGCAATGTCGAAAGGAACAAGGCGGCACGGACATTAAAGCCACAGCCGGCAGGCGGAAATGAACGTAGCGGCAGTTCTGGAAGGCATGAGAGATAATAAACAAATAATGTATAACAACCAAAAAGAAAGGTAAAAACATGATTAGGTACAAACTTTATCAGAACCACAATTCAAACAGTAACACAAACGGTAAATGGTATGCCCGTGCGGTGTGCGAGGAAACTTACGACACGGAGAAGCTGGCGGCTCACATGTCATCACACAGTTCGCCGTTCTCGGCCGGTGTTATTCACGGTGTGCTGAAAGACATGATAGCATGTATCAAGGAACTCGTGATGGACGGCAAGAACGTTAAGCTGGACGACTTGGCCATATTCTCGGCAGGCCTTAGAACATTGCCGGCCAACAGTCCCGAAGAGTTCACCGCCTCAGCCAACATCGACAGCGTACGCCTGAGAGCACGCTCAACAGGAGTGTTCCGCTCATCAGTGCTGACACGCGAGGCAAAGACCAAGCAGTTCTCACAATATACGGTAGGCGAGGGCAGCGAGGTAGAGATGCCATAATGCAGTAGAGTGAAGCTGCCATAAACATTAAGAAGCTTACTTTCATTGTATTAACCTAAATCTGGAGTTATGATTCTGCCTGTATTTTTGCCTTGTGTAGAGCTGATTTTCGTTTGATTTTTCGCAGGCACTTTTATAATTCATAATTAACAATTCATAATTAACAATTAGCTGGCGTTGAACTTCGTTTACGCTTAGCACCTTGCGCTAAAAGAAACAAAAAGACGGATGGAGGCAGAAATACATAAAATGGACAAAACTATATGCGGTCTGATGATGATTTGGGTTTTATAACGTTGACGGGCATTGGTCATGCAGATTTAAGCTGGCCGATGTCTGTCAACTTTGTTAATAAAACGGAAGCATGTCGTGAAGTATATCTTATGACAGTCAGACATTTAGCTCCTGCCTTGGCAGCCCAGGGCTGTTTGTGCACCTGAATTTTTTATCGGTGCATTGATGTCGTTTACATCTATTTTTTATAAATTTGCCAATTGAAACACAGACAATTTTTATGATAAAGTTTAAGGATATAACAGAAGACGACAAGGAACTGATACAGAGTTTTACGCTTTGGGGCGAAAGACAAAACTGCGACCTATCGTTCTCGAACCTGATAAGCTGGCGCTTTCTTTACAACACACAGTTTGCGATAGTGGACGACTATCTGGTGTTCCGTTTCTACATGGGACATCATCTGGCTTACATGATGCCTGTGCCGCGGCCGAAGCGGCAAGAAGACGGTACGTTTAAGGTGGAACCGTGTGACGAATGTTCGGTTAGCGTGATACGTGCCATACGCGACGACTCGATAGCCATGGGGCATCCGTTTCTGATGCTTGGCGTATGCAACTATATGCGCGACATCATTGAGGAGCATTTTCCCGACACGTTCGACATAAAGCCTGACCGCGACTTCAGCGACTATATCTACACTCGCGACAAGCTGATAAACCTTTCGGGAAAGAAACTGCAGAGCAAGCGCAACCACATAAACAAGTTTAAGAACCTTTATCCTGACTACAGATACCGCGAGCTTACGCCGGAACTTATTCCGCAATGCCTCGAACTGGAACGGCAGTGGCGCCGCACATCTAAAGACGACAACGGAGAAGTGCCCGATGAAGATTTGTCAGAGGAACTGCGCTCAATGACGCGTGCGTTTAACCGATGGGATAGGCTGGGACTTGTTGGCGGAACAATATTTGTAGGCGACAAGCTTGTGGCCTTCACCTTCGGCTGCCCGATAAACCAGTGTACGTTTGACGTGTGCGTTGAGAAGGCCGACGTAAACTATGAAGGAGCGTTCACGATAATAAATCAGGAGTTTGTGAAGCATCTGCCCGAGCAGTATTATTACATCAACCGTGAGGAAGATATGGGCGACGAAGGACTGCGGCGCGCCAAACTGTCGTATAAGCCCGACATACTGCTTGAGAAGAACGTGATAATGGAGAAACATCCGCTGGCGGCATTTGAAGACCAGGACCGCATAAAGGAAGAAACGCGCGAGATATGGAAACAGGTGTTCAACGATCCCGACAAGTTTATCGACCTTTACTTCTCGCGTGTCTACCGCAGCGAGTATAACGTGTGCTGCCAGATAGACGGAAAGGTGGTGGCTGCGCTGCAGACATTGCCTTACACCATGCTTTATGACGGACGCGAGGTGAAGACTGTATATGTAAGCGGAGTTAGCACACGGCCGGAATATCGCCGTCAGGACATAGGCAACAACCTTATGCGGCAGGCACATTTCCGCGTATATTACAGGGAAATAGTGTTTGCTTCTCTTATTCCTGCCGAGGAATGGCTATATGAATGGTATGAGAAATGCGGCTATGCCCGTGTGATGACATGCACGCCTCCACCGGCAGATGCCATGGCTACGTCGTTTGAAGAGTTCGACCGCATTCAGCGCGCAAAGCGTTGTGTGCTTCTGCATGATGAAGATGGCTATGAGGTTATACGCGAAGACATACGCCAGGCAGGTGATGAATATCGTCCGCAGGCCAAGAACATTCAGGCCATGTTGCGCGTGATAAACGCCAAGAAGGCTCTAGAACTGTATTCCGAACTGAATCCTGACAAAGATATGGTGCTGAGGGTTGAAGGTGATGCCGACATTCCGATGAATAATGCCTACTATGTAATAAAGAACGGAAAGGTGCGCCAGACGGATGAGCCTTACGCCGATGCCTTGAAGCTGACAATAAACGGCCTGGCAGAATTTCTGTTTGATGGCGTAGGGGCGGAAATGAACCTGATGCTGAATTAAGTTAAACCCAAATCAGTCATTAGACCGCATATAGCTTTATCTATTTCGTGCATTCATGCTTTCAGTCCGTATTTTTGTTTCTATTGGCGTATTTTTGTTCGCTTTTTCTTGACATAGCGGGCTATGTCAAGAAAAATCTAACGAAAATCCGCTCAATATAAAGCAAAAATCCCGGTCGAATACTAATGCCAGATTTGGGTTAAAAGTGAAAATATAAAAGTGAAAAATCCATTAGCTATCTTGCTTTAATACAATGGCTAATGGATTCTTCACTTTTCACTTTTATCTTTTCACTTCTTAGAGTTTCGTTTTCAGCTCGTAAAGTTTTGTAGAGTTGCTGCCTTTGATGAGTATGCAGAAGCCTTCTGGCTTGTTTTCGTCAATGGCTTGCTTAACCTCTTCAACGTTGTTGAACTTGCGGAACGGGCAGTCAGTAGATTTAAACTCATCTCCTACGAGCCACACCTGTTCGATATCTAAGGCTTTCAGCATGTCTGCAACCTTTTGATGTTCCTCGTCGCTCACTTCGCCAAGCTCCTTCATTGCGCCTATTATGGCCATCTTGTGGTCGGCCTTAATCTCTTTGAAGTTCTTCAGTGCGGCCTCCATGCTTGTCGGGTTGGCGTTGTATGCGTCGATAATCAGTTTGTTGCTTGCCGTAACCTCCAGTTCCGAGCGGTTGTTGGTAGGCACGTAGTTGGCAAGAGCATGGCATATCTGCTCCTCTGTAACGTCGAAATAAAGACCTATACATGCCGCAGCGAGCATGTTGTATATGTTGTAGCTGCCAATCATGTGTGTCCTTACCTCGTTCCACTGGGCTTTGCAGTGGCGCCATCTGAAGTTGAGGAACGGGTCGCATGACAGAAACTCTCCGCATACGCTAAGTTCATCGCTGTCCATGGTGCCGTATTTTATAAGGTTCAGTCCGCTTGAAATCTTCAGCAGATGCTCGTTTTCGTTGTGTATGAACACCGTGCCGTTGTGCTCGCGCAGATAGTCGTAGAGTTCACCCTTGGTGCGTATCACACCTTCAAACGAGCCGAAACCTTTAAGGTGAGCCTTGCCCACGTTGGTTATTATGCCGTAGTCAGGTTCGACGATGTTGACCAAAGTCTTGATTTCGCCCGGATGGTTGGCTCCCATCTCTATCACGGCAATATCGTTTTCGGCCGTGAGGCGCAGCAGCGTCTTAGGCACGCCGATGTGGTTGTTAAAGTTGCCCTGAGTGTAGAGCACGTTATATTTTTCGGCCAATACGGTTGCCACGAGTTCCTTTGTCGTGGTCTTGCCGTTGGTGCCGGTTATTCCAATGATTTTAGTTCCAAGTTTGCGGCGGTGGTAGTTGGCCAGCTGTTGCAGCGTGGTCAGACAGTCGTCAGTAAGAATATACCTGCTGTCGCCTTCAACGGCAAACTCTTTTTCGTCGATAACGGCATACGAACAGCCCTGTTCAAGAGCCTTGGCTGCAAAGGCGTTGCCGTTGAACGATTCGCCTTTCAACGCAAAGAAAATAGAACCTTTGGGGCAGTCGCGGCTGTCGGTGGTAACCTGCGGATGCTCGGTGAAGATTCTGTATAATTCTGATATGTCCATTTGTGATAGTTTTATTGGGTACAAAAGTACATCAAAAAATCGTACCATGACAATTTTGCGGCCAAATAATAATCTGTTCTGCACATATTTTCTTACCTTTGTGACTCTGTTGATACAGAAAAAATTATTGATGAAACAAAAGATATATTGTTATAAATGCTAATCTGAAACTTTTTGAATAAAATGAAATACGTAAACGAAACGGTGCGCCGCCAGGACCGCCTGCTCAACGAGGAGCGTGCCTTGCAGCTTATTAGAGACAGCGAATATGGAGTGTTGTCCATGGTAGATGCTGACGGTGGAGCCTATGGCCTGCCGCTGAATTATGTTTGGGACGGCGAACACAGCCTGTATATACATTGCGCTCCTGAAGGAAAGAAACTCAGGGCCTTGGAGCACAATCAGGATGCGTCGTTCTGCATAGTTGGCCATACTAATCTGTTGCCGTCTCGCTTCACTACCGAATATGAAAGTGTGGTGATGAAATGTCACGCTGTAACGGCGCTTGATGATGAAGAAAAGAGGCACGCACTGCAACTGCTGATAGACAAGTTGGCGCCTGAATATAAAGAAGCCGGAATTAAGGCCGCTGAAAAATCGTTTCATCGTGTAGGCATAATACGTCTTGACATAATTGAGTTCAGCGGCAAGTGTAAGGCTGTTCCGTCGGCTCTTTGAGGTTTAAACCCAAATCAGGCGGCTTGGATATAAATATATTTTCCGACTTGTTTTTATTCTTTATAAAAAACGTCAAAAATATAAAGAGTCTCGATATTTATGAGTATTTTTGCCATCTGTTGAGATTAATTTTATTCTTTAATTTATATTGTGAAAAGCTTTATTCCATATATATTGAACGTTAACGGGCAACTGATTGATTTGTCTGAGCCTTGTGTTATGGGCATTCTCAATGCCACTCCCGATTCTTTTTATGCCGGCAGCCGCAAGCAGACTGAAGCTGAGATTGCTGCAAGGGCCGACCAGATAATAGCCGAAGGCGGCAAGATTATCGACGTAGGGGCTTTCTCTACGCGCCCCGGTGCGGCTCATGTTACTGAGGAAGAAGAAATGGAACGCATGCGCATGGCATTGAAAGCCGTAAGAAGCGTGCAGCCCGATGCCCCCGTTTCTGTCGACACGTTCAGACCCGAAGTGGCCCGCATGGCTGTTGAAGAGTTTGGGGCTGGCATAATAAATGATGTATCTGAAGGCAACGTCAATGGTGCTTTCGGCGGCAGCGAGGCTTATACGGCAGGCGATGAGGTCGGCGAAGGCGGATGTGAGTGTCCAGAGATGTTCAGGATGGTGGCCCGTCTTGGCGTGCCTTACATACTCATGTCGGTCAAGCCCGACATAATGAGCATGATGAAGGCTTTTGCTCATGAAGTGCAGACGCTCCATTCTCTTGGTGTTAAGGACGTGATTCTCGACCCTGGCTTCGGCTTCGGCAAGACGCTTGAGCAGAATTATGAACTGCTTGCCTCTTTGGGAAAGTTGCGCGAGTTTAATCTTCCGCTGCTTGTCGGCGTGTCGCGCAAGTCGATGATTGCGCGCCTGCTCGGCACTGATGCTGATCATTCGCTCAACGGCACATCAGTTGTCAACACCATTGCCATGATTAATTCGGGTGCGTCAATTCTGAGAGTACACGACGTAAAGCCGTGTGTTGAGGCTGTTACTATTGTAAAAGAAGTATTTAAGTATGTTTGAATTTGGCATAAAAGATTTTGTCGATATATTTTGCGTAGCCCTGATGCTGTATTATATTTACAGACTGATGAAGGAGTCGCGCTCGCTCAACGTGTTTATCGGCATCATGGTGTTCATCGTTGTCTGGCTGTTTGTAAGTCAGATTCTTGAGATGCGCCTGCTCGGAAGCATTATGGACAAGCTGGTAAGCGTGGGTGTCATTGCCATAATAATATTGTTTCAGGAAGAAATACGCAAGTTCTTGTATAATCTTGGTGCGCACCGCCGCGTGAACGGAATAATAAGGCTCTTTGTCTCGGGCGACAATAAGGATAAGGTGGACATGGAGTCGATAATGCCTGTCGTGATGGCTTGCATGAACATGGGCAAGGCGCGCATCGGAGCGCTCATTGTCATCGAGCGCATATCGTCGCTCGACGATATCGTTGAAACCGGCGACATCATCGATGCAAACATAAACCAGCGACTTATAGAGAATATCTTCTTCAAGAATTCGCCTCTGCACGACGGTGCAATGGTCATATCAAAGAAGCGTATCAGGGCTGCGGGATGTATCCTTCCAGTGAGCCACAGCATAGATATCCCGAAGGAACTCGGACTGCGCCACCGTGCTGCAATGGGCATATCGCAGGACAGCGATGCCATAGCCATTGTCGTGTCAGAAGAGACCGGGCGCATTTCTGTGGCCATAAAGGGACAGTTCCACCTGCGCTTGTCGGCCGAACAGCTTGAGAGCATACTTACACGTGAACTTGACTTCTGATGCATGACGTCATGGCTTGTGCCTTTCCGGCATCCATGCCATGACGTCATGATTCATTTAACTCCAGCTGTAATCAGTATTCAGCAGGCTGTAGTTTTATGTTGATTGTATTTCCGCTTTTGTTTTTTTTGTCATAGCTGACTGTTAATGGAAAGGCAAACAATACTACAATAGAAAACAAGAAGACGGCAGAATACACCGATATGCTTATATAACATTTAGAACATATCCTGCCTGCTGTTTTTGCTTTGTTTTATTTTATTCCTTTTATCTTTTTGATGCCGACAGCTTTCTTAGTTTTTCACATTGAAACTGATTTCATTTCCATATATTCTTCATGTTCTTTTTGATTCTTTTCTGATGACAAATTGCTTTTGTTTTCAATAATATGTATTACAAAAAGTATAAAATATTGTTTATTTAGTTAATAAAAGTAATTTTTATCTTGAATATGGTTAAAAAATGAAATTGTAACGCTTTTTTAATGCCTCGTATTTTTGTTTCTGAAAATAAAGAACTATATTTGTGAAGTCTCAATTTATAGTTTGTTATCATGATAGATTTTAAAAATTTCTCAGCTATTCAGACTTGTCTCGACGAGTATATGTCGCTTGCAGGCAAGAATGAAATTAACGACATGGAAGCCAACCGTGAGTTGGCCCGTGCCGGTTTGTTAGACGATTCTCTGGCGCACCCGACAAACCCTGTGGAGTAGGCCGTGCAGATGCTAACCCAAAACTG